>RCMY010003446.1_pt1 | contig 15213 bp, 13 predicted proteins | sample 2041341 | NCBI WGS metagenome assembly RCMY01 (sample SAMN09708234, study PRJNA481090) | Marine sediment metagenome, whole genome shotgun sequencing project.
CGTCCGCATCGGCCAGATCACGCCCCTGGTCCGCAACTCCGCGGTGCTCGCCAAGGTCGACACGGCGCTGCCGCAGGCCGCCACTCGCACCCTGGGTGCGTTCAACGCGGTCGTGGGCACCGGCTTCTTCCCTCAGTACCTCGAGCCCTTCGCGCCTGAGCGCATCGTCGAGGTCGGTCCTGGACCGAAGCGACTGTTGAACGACCCGGACGTCACCGACGCCCAGTCCCGGGTGCTCAAGATCCGCGGCACCAACGCCTGTGGCCGAGGGGTCGAGGGCACCGGGTTCGTCTACGCCCAGGACCGGTTGATGACCAACGCGCACGTGGTCGCGGGGATCAGCGACCCGGAGGTCCTCATCGGCGGGTCAAGTGAGCCGGCGAAGGTCGTCTACTACAACCCCGACCTCGACGTGGCGGTGCTGGCCGTGGCCACACCGAACCTGCAGCCCCTTCAGTTTGATCTGAGCGCCCAGGCCTCTGATGGGGTTGCCATCCTGGGCTACCCCCTCGACGGGCCGTACAACGTCCAGCCCGGCCGGATCCGTTCTGAGCAGAAGCTCCGTTCGCCCAACATCTACGGCAAGGGTGCGGTGATCCGCGAAGTCTTCTCGGTCCGTGGTCTGGTGCGTCCGGGCAACTCAGGCGGCCCCATCGTCTCCTCGGCCGGCGATGTCGTGGGCGTGGTCTTTGCGGCGTCGGTGACCGACCAAGACACCGGCTACGCCCTGACGGCCGACCAGGTGGAGGACAGTGCGATGTTCGGCCGGCAGGGCACCGATCCGGTGTCGACCGGCAACTGCGCCACCTGACGGTCAAGAGCCGATAAGACCCCTCTTGACGGCTTGCGGCGGTTACTTGTGAAGGATTCGTGCATGGCCGTTACTTTTGTTACTCAGTGATGGATGAATCGTTAGCATTGGTTGCATGAGGCGTGGCAAGCGGCCTCGTAATGTTGCACTTGTTAGCCCGCTCCGGGGGGAGTGAAGCTGACAGCGAGGCAGAGGAAGATCCGGGGGGATCACGACTCTAGCCTTCAGATACAGAAGTTGACCTGCTGTAAGCGTCGGGGGACGCCGAAAGCGGGTCCTTCTGCATTTCAGGGTCCCTCGTCGGAAAGCTGCGGCCGGTACGACGCAGAACACCGCGCCGGGAGAACCCGGACGCGGTGGTGGTTTGCTGCCCAAAAGGTGCTGAGGGGCCGCTCAGGCCTTGCGCTGACCCTTAAGCGCCGCAGGGATCTGCTTGCCCTGGGCGATCGCCTTCTTGGGAGGTCCGACCTTCTTGACCTTCTTGATGCCGATGAAGACGAACAAGGAGGTAGAAGCCAAAGACGATCAGGAAGGCCCAGTGTAGCGAGAGCCCCGAACCGTTCCAGTGGATGAAGTAGGCGAGGGCCACCGAGAACATGATGACGGCCAGCAGAGCCAGAAAGGCCGCCGCCGCGAACAGTCCGGCGCCTACCGCACCGAAGCCGACACTGACCTTGATCTCGCTCTTAGCGAGGGCGATCTCCTTGCGGATCAGCGCGGAGAGGTCCTGGGTAGCGTCGTTGACGAGTCGCCCGATGGTGGGCTCTTCCTCGGTCTTCTCGGGGGCCATGGGGTGGACACTACCGACTAACGCTCCCCACGTTGAGCACCGGTGCGTGCCGGACCCGACGGATTCTGATTTGCTTCGATGCCCGCCAGAGCCTGCGGCCCGACCTCGGGCCTGCGACGAGGATTAGTCGCGGCCCTCGTGCGCACCCGGATCGGGGAGCGTCTCGTGGGGACCCAGCGCGTTGCTGATGGTCCGAGGGTCCAGTTCGCATTGGGATCGGTACGCGGCCCGCCCAAGCATGTTGCTCGCGACCGAGGAGACCACCAATGCGGCGCCGACCGCTAGCAGAGCCATCACAGCGTCCAGGACGCCCAGTTCGCCCCGGGACAGGTCACCCACGGCAGCGCCGATGATGATCAGGGGCAGGCCGACGCCGGTGGCGGGGCTGAGGTTGTTGACCCGGCTGATCGCATCCTGCGCTCGCAGGATGCCGACCGCGGTGACCAGGAAGAACAGGGAGCCGAGGACGAAGAGGATCCCGCCGCCGACGGAGAGCACATCTGACCCACTCATCTGCGCCCCCGGGTGAGCATGCGCGCCAGCGCTGCGGTGGCGAGGATGCCGCACAACGTCGCCAGCAGGGCCACGTCGAAGAGGACCGAGGTCGAGCGCAGCACTCCGGTGGTGATGAAGACGGCGACGGCGCAGAAGAAGAGCAGGTCGCCGCTGACTGCGCGACTGGCATCGTCGGGGCCGCGGGCGACCTGGACCATGGCGATCACCGCGGAGATGACGAGGATGACCACGGCGATAGTGACGAAAACGGTCATCGGGCGCTCCTTGGTCGGGTGACGGCCACGACGTGGTCGCGCATGTCCTCGAGCCCCTTCATCAACGCTGGCTCGTCCTCGCCGAACAGGCCCTGAACGAAAGCTGCGCTCTCCCCGAGCTCATCGTCCGCGGCGATCGCGAGCACCAGCGTCCCAGGGGTGATGGTGATCGAACTGGTCAGCAGCGCGACCTCGACGTCGGACAGCCCGGCCATGGACAGCTTCACGATCCGCGGTCGTTGCGTGGAGCCGGGGGTGCCCACATCGCGCGCAAGATGGATCGTCGACACCAGCAGTTGCCAGGTCAGCCAGGGCAGGTAGCGCAGCACGAGCCGGAGCATTACGCGTAGGCGCCTCACGGGGAGGTCACCTCCGCGGCGTACGCGTCGGTGTTGAGCAGGCCGTCCGCGGCGCGGAGGGTGAGGTCCCACACCGGTCCGGGGACGAGGAAGACCGCGAGCGAGGCTCCCAGAAGAATCGCGGAGGGCAGCACCATCCGCAGGGGCACCCGCGTCTGGGGTGTGAGGAGGACGGGCACCTGATCACCGGACGGCAGATCCTCCAGCGGTGGACCCCAGAAGACTCCGCGCCAGAGACGGAGCATGGCGAGCAGGGTGCCCAGGCTGGCCACGACGACCACGGCGAGTACGACGGCACGCTCGGTGTAGTCGAGATCCGCAGCGGCGCGGACGATGCCGACCTTGGCGAAGAAGCCGGAGGAGGGCGGGAAGCCCACCAGGGAGAGCATCGCGAGAGCCATGACGGTTGCGAGCAGCGGTTCGCGCCGCATCAGCCCGGAGAGGCGGACGAACTGGTGACTGCGGTAGGTGTGCTCGATGGCGGCCGAGGCCAGGAGAAGCGCCCCCATCACCAGGATGTGGTGTGCCATGTAGAACAGTCCGGAGGCGAGACCGAGCCTGCTGCCGATCACCAGTCCTAGAAGGATGTAGCCCACGCCGGCGACCATCTGCCACGACAGCAGACGGCGGATCATCCGCTCACCGAGCGAGCCGTAGGCGCCGACGACCATGGTGATGAGCACCAGCGCGAACGCCAGGTTGGTCCACGCCGGTGCCCCGTCGAGGACCACCTGGTGGATCCGGAAGATCGCGTAGATGGCGACCTTGGTGTGCAGGGCCGAGAACAGCGCCATGACTGATCCGGAGGTGGCGGGGTAGGCGCGCGGCAGCCAGCCGTGGAGCGGCACCACCCCCGCCTTGACGCACAGGGCCAGCAGAACCATCGACACGGCCAGGACGAACCGGGGGTCGTCGGAGTCGACGCCAGCGAGCACGCCGATGTTGACCGACCCGGCGACGCCGTAGACCAGGCCGACCCCGATGAGAAGGATCGTGGAGGTCAACAGATTGATGACCACGAACAAGCGGCCGATCCCCAACCTGCGCCAGGTGCCGGTCATGGCGATCAGTGCGTAGGACGGCAGCAGCATGACCTCGATGAAGACGAAGAGGTTGAAGAGGTCGCCGGTGAGCAGGGCGCCGTTGACTCCGGCGATCAGCATTAGGGCGAGCGTGGGGAAGAACCGAAGCCGCGCCTCGTCGCTGAGGACGGCGAAGGCGAGACAGATCGCGCTGGTCAGGCCGGTGACGGTGATCATCAGCGCAGCCAGGGTGTCGGAGACGAGGGGGATCGCGATGCCCGGAACGAACGCGCCCACCTGGGTGGCGATGACTGGCGTGCTGGCGTGCTCGATGAGCAGCGCGACGCCTCCGGCAGCGGTCAGCAACGGGGTCAGCACCATCGCCAGGCGCATCACCCGGCCGGGCAGGAAGACTCCGAGTGCGGCCATGCCAAGCGGCAGAGCGATCAGGAGCGGGAGGACGGCGCCGTTCATGCGTGGTGGTCCTCTCCGGTATCAGGAATCCGGTAGGTGTCGTCGTCTCCGCCGATGCTGGCGAGAGCGAGCATCAACAAGGTGACGGCGAGGGTGATCACGATGGCGGTGAGGACGAAGGCCATGGGCAGGGGGTCGGCCACCTGGTCGCCCCCCGACACGTTGAGCGGCTCCGCGCGCCACGCGGACACGCCGGCGGCCAGCAGCACCAGGTTGGCGCCGTGACTCAGCAGCGTGATGCCGAAAACGATCCGGACCAGTCCGGCCTGACACATCAGGTAGACCCCGCCGGCGACCAGGACGGCCACGGTGATGGGTAGAACACTCATCGTGGGCCCTCCTGGACGGTCTGGGGCTGGGCTGTCTCGGGCTGGACCGCAGCCTGGACCGGTTGCTGGTCCGGCTCGGGCTGAGGTCGGCCGAGGTGGTCGAAGGCCACCATCACGAGCCCGAGGACCGCGGCGTACACGCCGACGTCGAAGAGCAACGAGGTGCCGACGTAGACCCCGCCGACGTAGGTCGATAGAGGTTCGAGGAACGCTGAGTCGGCGTAGCCGAGCAGGCCGGTGGTGAAGGAGGTGAGCACGCCACCGCCGATCAGCGCGAGGTGCAACCGTGGGGTCCCCACCCTGCGGTCCTCGGACCGCGAGAGGTAGACCAGGGACACGGCGGCAGCGGCGACAAGGGCTGCGATGAAGCCACCGCCTGGCGCGTTGTGGCCGCGCCAGAAGATGACTGCGGAGAGCGCGATCAAGCCCGGGATCAGCGGCCGCAGCAGGAGCCGCAGGGGAGCCAGGTTGCTGGTGGGGTTCTGCAGTGCCCGGACCGCCTGTGGGTCGTCGAGGTCGGTGAGGGGGCGCAGGTGGTGAGTCTCGATCTCGGTGGTCGCCGCGACCTTGGCGGGGACGGTGGCCAGGATGGCGATGATGGCGATCCCGGCGAAGCCAAGCACCGTGAGCTCACCAAGGGTGTCGAGAGCACGGAACTCGACCAGGATGACGTTCACGAGATTCTTCCCACCGGTGACCTCGGTGCCCTCGGCCACGAAGTAGTCCGCCGGGGCGGAGGGTGCGCGACGACCGGTGAGCAGCCAGGTTGCCCCGCCAGCGGCCAACCCGAGAGCGACCGCGAGGACCATCGGTCCGGGCCGTCGGCTGTGTCGTCGGTGTCCGAAGCGGCTCGGGAGTCTGCGCAGCACGAGCATGATGAAGGTGACCGTGAGTACCTCAACCATCAGTTGGGTCAGCCCCACATCGGGGGCGCCGAGGGCGAAGAGCTGCACGGTGACCGCGATGCCGACCCCGCCCAAGAGGACAGTGGCGGCCAGCCGTGAGTCGGCCACGCACACGCCCAGCACCCCGAGGCTGATCAGGACGAGCAGCGCCACGTCGATCGGGCGTCCCAGGTTGGGTACTGCGCTCGGGATGTCCTGCCCGGCGACGATCGCCATGGTGCCGCCGCCCAGGAGCAGGGTCAGGACGACCATCGGCGGTATGGCGTGACGTCCGGGATGGTCGGCTCGCACCAGCTGGGCGCTCACCGAGCCGATCTTGTCTGCACGGCGGAATAGACCGTCGATCAGTTGCACCCCGGAGAAGGGGAGGAGGTCGCGTTCCAGACGGGGTCGCAGCTTGAGGCGTTGAGTGATGATCACCAAGCCGGCCAGGACCACGAGGCCGGTCACGATCAGCTCGGGAGAGACGCCGTGCCACAGCGCCAGGCCGTAACTCTCGTGGCCACTCATCGCTTCCACTGCCTGGTTCACCGGGTTGTCCAGGAGGCCCACGCCGAGCCCCAGGGGCAGACCGAGCCAGATCGGCAGCATCGCGGGGATCAGCAGCGCCGGGCCGGCTTCGCAGACGTCCGCCTCGAGGTCTCGGTCGCCGTCGACGAAGGCCCCGAACAGGATCTTGGCGCAGTACGCGAAGGTCAGCACCGCACCCGCGCCGCCGAAGGCGAAGGCGGCCGGACCTGTCCAGCTCGGTCCCGGCGCTTCCAGCAGCGAGCCGAGGATCGCCTCCTTGCTGACGAAGCCGAGCAACGGAGGCAGCCCGGCCATGGCCATGGTCCCGGCCGCGACCGTCGCGAAGCTCCAGGGCAGTGCGCGCCGCAGCGCTGGGAGTCGGCGAAGGTCGCGGGTGCCGACCTGGTTGTCGATGACCCCGACCATCATGAACAGGCCGGACTTGAACAGGGCGTGGGCGATGGTGTGGATCATCGCGGCGGTCAGCGCCTTGGGGGTGCCGACCCCAATGGCGGCGGTGATCAGGCCGAGTTGGCTCACGGTCGAGTAGGCCATCAACCGCTTCAGGTCCGTCTGGTTGAGAGCGAAGAGGGCGGCCATCGCGGAGGTGAAGAGCCCGACGGTGATGAGCAGGGCGTTCCACACGGGCACGGCGGAGAAGGCCTCGGAGAAGCGCAGCATCAAGTAGATGCCGGCCTTCACGACCGCTGCGGCGTGCAGGTAGGCGCTGACCGGGGTGGACGCCGCCATCGCGTCGGGCAGCCACGGGTGGAAGGGGAACTGCGCCGCTTTGGTGAAGCCGCTGATCGCGACCAGAACGGCGACCGACGTGGTGAGAGCGCCGTGGTCCTCCCACACCGGCGAGGCGAGGGCTTCGGAGAGTCGGGTGGTGCCGGTGGCCACGATCATCACCACGACCGCGACCAACAGGGTCAGCCCGCCGATGAAGGTGATCAGGAGGGTGCGACCGGAGGCGGCCTCACCTCCCGAGCCGGAGCGCGCGATGAGCAGGAAGGAGGCGAGTGAGGTGATCTCCCAGCACAAGAAGAGCAGGATCAGGTCGTCGGCGAGGACCAGGCCGACCATTCCGAAGGCGAAGACAGTCATCCACAGGAAGAAGCCGATATGGGGCCCTGGGGAGAGGTACGCCGCGGAGTAGGCGAAGACCGCTGCGCCGATGAGGAGCGCGATCATTACGAAGATCAGGCCGAGCCCGTCCATCCGCAACGCGATTTCGATATCGAGCGCGGGCACCCACGAGTAGGTCTGTTCCACGGCGCCGCCGTCGAGCACCGTGCGGGCGGCCGGGATCATGGCCGCGGCGAGGGCGACGAAGCCGGCCGCGAGAACCCAACCGGTCCGTCTGCCCAGGGCCAGGTTGAGCGGTGTGACGATGGCAGGCACAACCGCAAGGGCTGCCAACAGCCACACCAAGGTCATCCGCTGCTTGCTCCTCGAAATTGTCGGAGTCGACTGCCGACCAGGCTTCCCGGCGCACCGCCACCCAAGAGTAGTGGGTGGGTGAAGACCGCGCCCACGCGTGGGGGTCGCCTGTGGACCGCGTGGTGCTGACCCGTGCGCGGAGCCCCTGAAAAACCCCTCAGGCCTCAGCCTTGCCCGAGTCGACGCCCTTCGAGATCAGGTCCATCACCGAGGAGTCGGCCAGGGTGCTGACGTCGCCGATCTCCCGGTGCTCGGCCACGTCACGCAGCAGCCGCCGCATGATCTTGCCCGAGCGGGTTTTGGGGAGCTCAGCCACGATCATGATCTGGCGGGGTTTGGCGATGGGGCCGATCTGGGTGCGCACGTGGTTGCGCAGGTCCTCGACGATCGACTCGCCGCCGTCACCGGCCTCCTCGCGCAGGATCACGAACGCACACACGGCCTGGCCGGTGTCCTCGTCGCTTGCGCCCACCACGGCGGCCTCAGCAACCTTGGGGTGGGAGACCAGAGCTGACTCGATCTCGGTGGTGGAGAGCCGGTGCCCGGAGATGTTCATGACGTCGTCGACGCGTCCGAGCACCCACAGGTCGCCGTCGGTGTCGAGCTTGGCGCCATCCCCGGCGAAGTAGAAGCCCTCCTTGTGGTAGCGCGACCAGTAGGTCTCCTTGAACCGCTCATCGTCGCCCCAGATGGTGCGCAGCATCGCGGGCCAGGGCTCGGTGAGCACCAGGTAACCACCGGAGCCGTTCTCGACCCGTTCGCCGTCATCGTTGACCACCGCGGCGGCCACACCAGGCAGCGCCACCATCGCCGACCCGGGCTTTCCGTGGGTCACGCCGGGCAGCGGACTGATCATGATCATGCCGGTCTCGGTCTGCCACCACGTGTCGACCACCGGGGTGCGGTCCCCGCCGATGATGTGGCGGTACCAGACGTACGCCTCGGGGTTGATCGGCTCACCGACCGAACCGAGCAGTCGCAGCGAGGAGAGGTCGCGCTGGTCGGGGATCTCTCGACCCTGCTTCATGAACGACCGGATCGCCGTGGGAGCGGTGTAGAAGATGGAGACCTTGAACTCCTCCACGATGTCCCACCAGCGGCCGCGCTCGGGGGAGTCCGGGGTGCCTTCGTAGAGCACCTGCGTCACGCCGTTGGCCAGTGGCCCGTAGACGATGTAGGAGTGGCCGGTGACCCAACCGATGTCAGCGGTGCACCAGTAGACGTCCGTCTCCGGCTTGAGGTCGAAGACCGCCCAGTGGGTGTACGCCGCCCCGACGAGATAGCCACCCGTGGTGTGCAGGATGCCCTTGGGCTTGCCGGTCGTGCCGGAGGTGTACATGACATAGAGCGGGTGCTCGGAGTCGAAGGCCTCGGGGGTGTGTTCGGTCGAGGCGCCAGTCACAGCGTCGTGCCACCACACGTCGACCCCGTCGGTCCAGGAGTTCTCTGGCAGGTCCTGGCCGGTGCGGCGTACGACGAGAACGTTGCGCACCGTGTGTCCCTGGTCGGCTGCCTTGGCGCGGGCCTCGTCCACGGCGGGCTTGAGCGCCGAGGCTGCGCCGCGGCGGTAGCCACCGTCAGCGGTGATGACGACCTCGGCCTGGCAGTCGACCAAACGAGTGGCCAGGGCGTCGGAGGAGAAGCCTCCGAAGACGACAGTGTGGGGCGCCCCGAGCCGGGCGCACGCCAACATCGCCACGATCGCCTCAGGGATCATCGGCATGTAGATCGCGACCCGGTCCCCAGTCTTTACGCCCATCTCGACCAGGGCGTTCGCGGCCTGGGAGACCTCGTCCTTCAACTGCGCGTAGGTGATGTCGCGCTTATCGCCCAGGGGTTCCCCGACGAAGTGCAGCGCCACCTTGTCTCCGCGCCCTGCCTCGACGTGCCGGTCCACGCAGTTGTACGCCGCGTTCAGCTTCCCGCCGACGTACCACTTCGCGAAGGGCGGGTTGTCCCAGTCGAGGACGCGATCCCACCGGGTGTCCCAGGTGAGTCGCTCGGCCTGCTCGGCCCAGAACCCCTCGCGGTCCTGCTCCGCGCGGGCGTAGGCCTCCTCGGTGAGGTTGGCGTTTGCCGCCAACTCGGCGGGCGGGTCGAACCGGCGGTCCTCTTTCAAGAGGTTGGACAGGGTGTCGTCACTCATCGCGTTGTCTCCTCGGCCTTCATACGCCTGATCTGGGGTGTGGTCCGGATCTCACCGTAGTCGCGGTTGGTCTCAGGCTGGTCGCAGGCCGGTCGTGAGGTTGTGAGAACAAGTTGACCCGCCCGTTTCCAGAACCGACACAACCCGGAAACGTGCGTCCGGTTCTCTATCGACACTCCTCCCCGCTAGCCGTATCTCGGGCTTGCGCCTCATGAACACTGGAGATCGCCGATAACGCGGACCAGCGAACCCACGGATACCGCCCTGGCTAACGGCTACCGTCTTGCCGGTGATGTGGACAATTGACGGCGAGTCACTCGAGATGAGTGCTCCCACGTTGGTGAGCGTGGCTCACGGGACTCGCAACAGCACTGGCAACGAGGTGGCGGCGCGGATCACCGAGGCTGCCGCTGAACGGCTCGGGGTGCGGGCGGCGACGGCCTACGTCGAGCTCTGCGACCCGCTGCTCACCGATGTCATGTCTGGGCTGGATGGTCCGGCCGTGGTGGTGCCGCTCCTGATGTCGACCGGCTTCCACATGACCAAGGACCTGCCCGCAGCCGTCGCCGCGGCAAGCGCACCGGTGGTGTTGGGCCCGTCCCTCGGGCCGCACCCGTTGCTGGCCGACGCTCAGGCAGCCCGGCTGCTCGAGGCGGGGGCCGTGCGGGAGCGGCCGTTGGTGATGGTGGCGGCTGGGTCGAGCGACGCTGCGGCTACGGCCGATCAGATGGCTGCCGTCGACCTGTTGGCGCGCGCCTGGATCGCGCCGGTGGCCCTGGCCACGCTGACCGGCATCGGCCGCCGGCCCTCCGAGGTCGTGCGTCCGGGAGACGCGGTGTCGCCGTACCTGCTCTCGCCGGGCTTCTTCGCCGACCGTGTTAGGCAGGACCTGCCGCCGGGCACGGTCGTCGCCGACGTGATGGGGGCGCACCCCTCGATCGTGGAGTTGGTTTGTCAGCGGTACTCGGCGCTAGCTCGAGAATTCCGTGCAGCCGGCGGACGGGACTCGCGAGCGAAAGACTGAGTCGTGCAGGGAGCGACGCTGACGTACTGTCGCAACATGAACCTGTCCTCTCGGCTAGTAGCAACCGGATCTCTCGTCCTCGCTCTCGGCGTCCTCCCGCCGTTCGTTGGCCCCGCCACCTCGGCGGGTGAAACCTGTCAGGGGCAACCCGCCACGATCGTGCCGACCGACGCTGACCGGAACGTCGTGGGAACCCCCGGGCCCGACGTGGTCCTGATTGAACTCCCGGACGCGCGAACCGTCGTGGACACGCTGGGGGGTGACGACCTCATCTGTGTGCGAGGCAGGAAGTACGACCTCACCCTGCGCCTGGGCGACGGTGACGACTCCGTCGTCGTGGAGGGCGGCGACAGCTTCAAGGCGTTCGCCGAGATCGACGCGGACATGGGCCGAGGATCCGATTCGTACGTCGGCAGCGGTGGCGACGATCTCGTCACCACGGGTGGAGACTCGTCGGCGGCACCTGACGGTCCGGACGCCATCTCCACAGGCGACGGCGAGGACCGGTTGGACGCAACGGGGGCCGTGGGGTCGGTGGACATGGGCGCCGACGACGACATCGTTGCGCTGGTCAGCCCGACGCTCACCGCGCCGATTCAGGGCGGTGAGGGTGGCGACTCCCTCGCTGTCGTGGACGCACAGCGTGTTCGCGTCGATCTGCGCAAGCAGCTCCTGCGAGTAGACGAGGCGCCGGCGGTCGAGCTGCACGGGTTCGCCCGCGACGTGATGGTCAAGGCTCAGACCGCGACGGTCATCGGTAATGGTGCCCGGAACGGGATCACGGTCACGGCTTGCCGAACCCTGGTCAAGGGTGGTCGCGGGGACGACTACATCGCAGCCGGGAGAGGTTTCCGCGCACTCGGCTGCGTCGGCGATGAGAGCCAGCAGTGGTTCGGCAACCAGGGTGATGACCGCATGTTCTTCGGGGGTCGCGACGACGAGGTGTTCGGCGGACCGGGTCGCGACAAAGTCATCGCCGGCAACGGTGCAGACCGAATCAGCGGAGGTGGCGACGACGACGAACTAAGCGGGGTGCGCGGCGACGACGTGATGCTGGGTGGGAAGGGCGACGATCGGATCGTCGGCGGCCCGGGCAACGACCGGATCTACGGCGGCGACGGCCGCGATCGGGCGAGCGGCGGCCCTGACTTCGACCGCTGCGTCGCGGAGGTCACCAGCGCCTGCGAGGCGTAGTCGCTCAGCGAAAGTCGATGAGCAACATGGCGTCGTCGTCGTCATCGTCATCACGGCGGTCCGTGGGGGGCTCGACCGGGCGGACCCGCTCCACGGTGTCGTCGCTGAGGCGGGCACCGCTCTGCTGCGGCGTCTCGGTGCGCGGCGCCAAGTCGGGCAACGGCTCCCGGCTGGCGGTGTCATCGTGCAGATTCGTCGTGTCCAGGATCGCCAGCGGTTGGGCAAGATCGGCCTCGACCGTGCGACCGGTGGAAGGCGGTGGTGGTCGACGTGCGGCGGCCGACGCAGGTCGATGCGGAGCCGGCGCACCTGCCGGAGGGGTCTGCTTGCGGACCTTGACGACGCGGGCGCGGAAACAGTTCGCGCTGTAGGGCAACTGCATGCCGTCCATGCCGCGGCCGTAGCCGTCGTAGAACTCCAGCAGTTCGGCCTTCTTCTCCTCCTGCGCAGCCTCATCGAGGACGGCGACATGGGAGCGGGAACGGACGAGATCCCAGATGGTCTTCCGGTTGACCGTCTGCCAGTGCTTGTGGCGGCTGTTCTCGACCATGATGAACTTCATCGAACCCTTGAGGGCCGCCTCAGGTTCGTGATGGCCCTTCGGCGGCTGGTGGTCTGCACCGATCAGGCGGCCAAACTTCTTGACCCACGGGATCGATTCTTCGCGCTCGTTCCACACGATGGAGATCCGACCGCCAGGCCGTAGGACGCGGACGATCTCGGGGATGGCCCGCTCGAGGTCGAACCAGTGGAAGCTCTGTGCGGCGATAACGACGTCGTAACTGCTGTCGGGGGCCGGAATCTCCTCGGCGCTACTGAGGGATGTACGGATGTTCGGGAACCGAGACTCCAGGATCTCCAGCATCGCGGGGTCCGGGTCGGTCGCGTGAACGTCGTGTCCCAGGGCAACCAACTGTGCGGTCAACTTGCCAGTGCCTGCACCCAACTCCAGGACTGAGACCTGCTCGGGGGAGGTCAGCCACTTCGCTGCTTCGAGGGGATAGCCGGGCCGTCCGCGGTCGTAAGCGTCCGCCACCGCGCCGAAAGCGAGCGCGTGGCGGGAGTCGGAAGAGGACTGGTCGGTCATGGTGCTTCACGGTATCGCGAACGGGGTTGGGATACCGCACGGCGCGACGGGAACTCGGCCGTGTGCGGTGCGGGGTCGCGGAGGCGGCCGGATAGCCTTAGCCGGTGCCCGCTGCCGCTGATCCGCTGACCTGGTTGCTCTCCCTCGAGGGCGTGCCTTCGGCGTACGCCTCCGCCCGTGATGGCATCGACGTGCTGTTGCGCGACCGAGGTCTCCGGCGTACCTCCCCCGAGATGACCGCCGAGTCGCTCATCCGCGGCGCCCACGCCAGCGCGGTGCTGGAGGGTTCGACCTCCACCCTGGCCGAGGTACGCACCGGTGAGTGCGACGAGATCGCCCAGGACTCCCTGCGACTCTCGACCCAGATGCTGGGCCAGGCTTCGGTGCTGATGAAGAGTCCGTTGCAGGCGCTGGCCCGACTGCACTCCCTCGCCGCGACCGGATCTGTGGACGACAGCCGGTTGGGGCGTCCCCGAGATGTCGAGTCGGCGGCTCGGTTGCGCGACATCGCTGGTCTGCTCACCGCTCCCACCGACGCGCCGGCCCTGCTGGTGGCTGCACTGGTGCACGGGGAGCTCCTCACCGCGGCGCCGTTCCCGTCGCACAACGGCTTGATCGCGCGCGCCACCGAACGACTGATCCTGGTCGGGCGCGGGGTGGACGAGAAGTCCCTGGTCGTCCCCGAGGCCGGGCATCTGGCGGTGCGGGCGGCGTACGAGTCGAATCTGCGGGGGTACGCCGAGGGCGGGGCGGCTGGTGTTCACGCCTGGACGCTCTACGCACCTGAGGCCTACGTCGCGGGAGCCGAAGCGAGCCCGCTGCGGCGCGAAGCGACCGAGTGACCCACTGACCGTAGAAATGGTTTGGACGTGCAGGTGGCACCCCGGTCGGCTTGCGACCTGAGTGCCACCGCTGACACATGAGTCGTTGGCTACCAAGCGTGCATCATCTAATTGCTGCCCCGGGAGAATCCCGAATGCGTAGCGCCCTCTACGAAGGGAGATCGCCGCGTGGGTACCTGGCTCATGTGTTGCTTGAGGTGTTGAGTTGTGTTGCCTTGCTGATGTCAGTTCTACGCCACCGCTGCCCCCCGATCAAGGCTTGACAATCCGCCTCGGGGACGGGCTGTTGCGGCCTCATAGAGGCGGCAGCGGGGGGAACTGGCCGTTCTGCGGCACTTCCGAACGGCGTGTCCGATAGTCGGAAGGAAACGTTGCCAACGACCCGAAGAAAGATTTCGAGCGGGTGTCTGGTCCGGCTTGTGGGGGTGCTCAGGCCCCGGTGCTGGAGCGTCGAGATTGGTAGATCAGCGCGCCCCCAATGGCCGCCGCGCCGCCGAGGGCCAGGGCCGCAAGGGTCGGCTTGGCGGGGGGAAGCGAAACTCGCGGTCGCAGAGTCACCGGGAGGGTGAACTCCAAGACCTGCCAACCACGGGCGCTCGCCTCGCGGCGCAGGTCCTTGTCGGGGTTCACGGCGAACGGATGGCCGACGACCTCCAGCATGGGAACGTCGGTGACCGAGTCGCTGTAGCCGTAGCAGTGCGCCAGGTCGTACCCCTTGGACTTCGCTAGCTCGGTGATCGCACGGGCCTTCTCGGTGCCGTAGGCGTAGTAGTCGATCTCGCCGGTGTACTGGCCATCGACGATCTCGAGACGAGAAGCAACCACCAGGTCCGCGCCGAGCATCTGCCCGATGGGCTCGACGAGCTCGGTTCCCGAAGCGGACACGATCACCACGTCCCGACCGGCCAACTGGTGTTCGGCGATCAGGGTGACGGCCTCGGCGTACACGATGGGGTCGACCACGAGGTGCAGGGTCTCCGCCACGATCTCGCGCACGGTGGCGACGTCCCAGCCGGCGATCATCTGCGACATGAACTCCCGGAGCTTCTCCATCTGGTCGTGATCGGCTCCGCCGATGACGTAGAGGAACTGGGCGTACGCCGAGCGCAGCACCGCTCGGCGGGTGATGAGCCCGCCGGCCTGGAAGGGCTTGGAGAAGGCGAAAGTGCTCGACGTGGCGATGATCGTCTTGTCGAGGTCGAAGAAGGCCGCAGTGGGCCCGGGGGCTGTAGCCGCGGGGGAGATCATGACCCCTCCACTGTAGGTCCCACGTCCGGATCGCGCCCACTTGTTGTCCCCACTGGTGCGAACGGGCTTCAGTCTCCACAGATCGCGACGGACCGGCCCGGCACGGTCTCGCAGCGAGGCACGGTGGTGGCCATGACCTCCCCACTTCTCGTCACTCGCGACGCGATCCTGCACGAGTCGATCTCGCGACTGGCGGCCGCCAGCGGAGCCAGCGCCCAGGTGGTAGGCGACGCTGGTGCGGCTCTTCGGGCGTGGAGTG
>RCMY010002963.1_pt1 | contig 15208 bp, 9 predicted proteins | sample 2041341 | NCBI WGS metagenome assembly RCMY01 (sample SAMN09708234, study PRJNA481090) | Marine sediment metagenome, whole genome shotgun sequencing project.
ATCGACAGGCGTATAGGCTTCATGACAAATGCAATGTCTAAGCTCAAAAAGAGTGGTCAGCCTACTAAAAAGAAATGATTCCTTTTCAATGTCGCTTGACGGAAATAATTCTCCTTGGACGTCCAGCTCTTTCCGCCACAATTTAAAACCTTTAAAGAAGTCCTCACCTAATATTTGACTCATGTTCGAGCCAATATCATCTATATTGTTCACTCTTAAAAGGTGTGAAATAAACTCACCGATTGTCAGTTTGTTCGCTTCAAGATCTATTGCGGTTTTAAGGTTGTACCTTATGTCAAATTTAGTTGCGTTGTCTTTGTAGAATGAGCTTGAATCTATAGTTCTCGAAAATAGCAATCTAAAAAAACTCTCAATACACGCAACAAGGCTAACTGGTATATATTTTATTCCTTCTAGAAAAGCTGGATTGTATATTTCAAGTTCTGACGACAACTCTTCATTACCAGAAAACTCTCCAATTAAAGCTTCTTCGTAAAAGTTCTCCAGTAAGCTAATATCATATACTCTTTCATAAATACGATTAAAACCGTCCAAAGAAGATTTTAAGTGTTTTTTCTTTTCCAATATCTCCGTTGCGATATTTCTATTTTTCATGATCATTTAACCAATTATTGTGAACACTCCACCAGCTAAAGCCGGTTGAGTGTTCACTTTAAACGGGACACCATTTAGCCATGTGATTACGAAGTCTTGAGGGTCTGAAGTCAGGATAGGTTCAATTGGGACAGCATCTACGTTAATCATCGCTAGTCAGGCGGGTAATAACCCGATCGCGTAGGCGTGTTGCCTGCTCATGCTCGAAGGGTGTTTGGTTTACATCGAAAATCTCAAGCGCTGCGTTTAAGTGCTCGAGCACAGCCTCTACGTGGGGGCGGGCGTAGGTGGTAGCTGAATGATCCGCCAATGCCATCTCTGCTAATGCCAGGTTGTACCGGATCCCGGCCCAACCAAGCGGCACTCGCTCCCGCGTGCTTTCTTCCAAGGCAGCGCGATAGGCTGCGATGGCCTCTTCGAGTCGCCCGGGGTCGCTCTCTCGTTTTCCAAGGGCCCAGAGTGCGCCCCCTAGGTTGCTCTGGGTCGTGGCCCAATCAAGCGGTACGCGCTCCCGCGTGCGTTCTTCCAGGGCAGCGCGATAGGCTGCGATGGCTTCTTCGAGTCGCTCGGGGTCATCCTCCCGTAGACCGAGGAACTGGAGTGCGTTTCCCAAGTTGTTCTGGGTTGCGGCCCAATCAAGAGGTACGCGCTCCCGCGTGCGTTCTTCCAGGACACTGCGGAAGGCCACGATGACCTCTTCGAGCCGCTCGGGGTCGTCCTCCTGTCGACCGAGGAACTCCAGTGCGAGCCCCAAGTTGTTCTGGGTTGCAGCCCAGTCAAGCGGTACGCGATCCTGCGTGTACTCCTCCAAGGCAGCGCAGTAGGCCGCGACGGCCTCTTCGAGTCGCTCGGGATCGCCCTTCCGTCGCCCGAGGAGCTCGAGTGCGACCCCCAGGTTGTTCTGGATCTCGGCCCAATCAAGTGGTACGCACTCCCGCGTGAGTTCTTCCAGGGCAGCGCGATAGGTCACCACGGCCTCTTCGAGTCGTCCGGGGTCGCCCTCTCGTTCACCGAGGACTCGAAGTGCCAGCCCCAGATCGAGGAGTGCTGTACCTCGCTGGTCCGTGTCGCTGGCACGCGAGTAGCTCCTACGGGCAAGCTCGATAGAGACCTCCAGATCGAAGTTCAACCCCTTGTCGCGACCGCGCTCATACCACACATCCTGCACCTGGCGAAGTGCGCCGAATTGTTGTACGGACTCCGGAGCGTCAAGTGGGAGCTTCTTCAGCTCGTAGGCACAGGCGGCCTCGCTATCACGGGTCAGAATGGCCTGTGCGATCCCCTTGTCGTAGAGCCGCATGAGATCCGCCTCCAGTTGCGCCTCTTCATCGGCAATAAGTTCAGCAGCGACATCAATCTGCCCCTCATTATTGAGCTCGTCCACTCTGGCGAGAATGACTGTGACAGCTTCATCGGTGTTGGACGGTAGAGCACTTTTGGCTTGTTCATCGCTGGCCACTTCGACCACATGTTCCAATTCTCGATGTGCTTGATCAATATTAGTGACGTCCGTGGCGATCCGTCTGGCCAGGCTGATGAACAGTTGCTCGGTAAGGTGTAATTCTCGGGCTTTATCAGCTGACTGTTTGATGAGCGTATTCAGCTTTTGATCTGTGCCTAGAGCGGTCTGTACGAGATGCGTAAGCTGAGCCGATTGAACCTCGTTCTGAAATTCCTTATCGGCCTTGCAGGCACGTATGCCAGCCTCAAGCGCCAGATACGCAAGATGTTTGGTCGCTTCATCATCGCCATCAAAGGGCAACATGTTGTGGATACGCCGGGCCAGTGCCGCTTCCAGATCCAGGTCCGGTGCCTCGTTACTGGCATCTATCAGATCCGACCGGCTGTACAGCGAGGTGTTACTGCTGAGTAAGGCAAGCAGACGATCAGGATTGACCTCGCTGTATTCCGGTGCGCTGTTCAGGGCTTCTATGGTTCGCTTCTGGGCTGCCGCGCGGACACGTTTTGAAGACTGCGCATGCATTCCGGCACCGATGGCGGCTATGCCGATAAGCCCTGTTGCAGTCGTTCGCAAGCCGCCCTTGATATCGCCGAGCATTAATGCGAATACGCCAATACATGTGTTACCGACTTGATTGCCAATCTTCTCAACGATACTGATGGTGAAATCTCTCAAGGATCAGCTGGTAGGCTTCTTTGCGTACGATAATTTCCGAATCCTCTGTTAGCCCGAAAAATAATCGGGAGTGAGATTTGCGGATCTATTGATCCCAGCAGAGACTCCTGCAATCGCGCAGGTGAACAGCAAAACCGGTAGTTAGATGCCTCGCTTTCAAACTCTTTTGCGAGGAAAGCCGATCAATCCTTAAATGGCAATATGTTATTTAATAAGCAGTAGGTCAAATAAGCAATTGACAGGATGCCGTGCCTACAGTACCTTACGTCCTGCAGTACGAAGTTACTGCAGAAAAAAAGACCCTCACTCCTGGCAGAGCGAGAGTCTTCCCAAATCGAGCTGGTTAGCCGGATCTGACGTGAATCCATAGGGTGGCCCATAAGCCATCACCGGTCAAGCCAGTTCATGAAACTTACTGCGGTTTAACAATGGAACCAGCAATCATGAACAGTCCCACAATCAAGTGTCCGGAATGCCACACGGAAATCACCCTCAGCGAAACCCTCGCCGCAGACCACATCGAGGCAGAGCGAGCCATTCACCGTAAGGCAATCGCAGACCTGAAATCGACCTACGACAGCAAGGCTGCAGCCATTACCGAGCGGGAGAGCGCGCTTGAACTGGCTGAACGCACCATGCAGGAAAAGCTTGCTGCTGAACGCGAGAAACTCGCCCAGCATATCGAACAGGAAATCCGCAAGGAAATGCAGTTGAAACTGGCCAGTGCCGATCAACAGCTGCTTGAAAAGGATCAACGATTGAAACAGGCCGAAACCCAGGAGCTGGAGTCACGCAAGCGCATGGCAGAGGCCGATGAAAAGCTCAGACAGGCTGAACTGGACGTACAGCGTCGCCTCGATGAAGAGCGGAAGTCATTGTTCGAAGCCAGTGCCAAACGAGAAGAGGCTCTGAAGGAAACCTTGTCTGTTCGTGAGGCGGCTCTCGCCACAACCGAGAAGCAGATGATGGAGAAGCTGGCAGCCGAACGAACAAAACTGTCTGAGCAGATCCGTCTGGAAATAAGCAACGACATGAGGTCGCGAATCGAAGATGCGGAGCAACGGTTGGCCGACAAGGACAAACGCCTGCAGGAGGCAGACGCCTTTGAACTGGAATCCCGCAAACGCATGGCCGAGGCCGATGAAAAATTCCGGCAGTCGGAACTTGAAGTCCAACGCCGCCTCGACCAGGAACGCACTGCCATCCGGGATCAGACGCTACGTGAGACGAGCGAAGAGGCTCAGAGAAAGATTGCGGAGAAGGATCAGGTCATCGAGCAGATGAACAAACGTATTGAGTTGCTGCACCGTCAGGCCGACAGTAAGTCGCAACAACTGCAGGGAGACCTGGAAGAGGTCAGCATTTTCACCCGTTTGCGCGAGCACTTCCCTGATGACGACGTCGTACGTGTTCCCAGAGGCAAGAACGGCGCGGACATTGTCCTCAAGGTAAAGACACCCTCTGGCAGGGTTGCCGGTACGGTGCTGATAGAAGTCAAGGATACGCAGAACTTCGATCGCAACTGGATAGCCAAGCTCAAATCCGACACCCATGATCAGAACGCAGATATTGGCGTTATTGTGTCAAGAGCTCTGCCGGCGGACATTGATCAATTTGAACAACGTGACGATATCTGGATCTGCCGAGTGGAAGTCCTGGTGCCATTACTGACTGCACTACGCAATGAAATACAACACGTATCCCGAGTGCGCAGTACAACAGCGTTAACTGAAAGCACCAGGGATATCGTCTTCAGTTACTTGACCAGCGCTGACTTTACCCGACGCGTCACCACCATGGTCGATGGCTATAACGGCATGCGTACCTCTCTGGACAAGCAGAAGCGCCAGTTCCAGCAACGCATGACAGAACAAGAGCGGGCACTGGACAAGATGATCGCCGGATTAAGTGGTGTGTATGGAGATTTGAGCCAGCGTGCCGGCTCAGCGCTCAAACCGGTGAATGGTCTGGAGCTGGACGATGCCATGGAAGACTCCCCTCCTGCACTGCAGGTTGTCAATACCGCAGCCACCGCCGATACAGGTCTGATCTGACATGACAAAGGTCGCTGAGATTGCCTCCATACGAAACGGCTATGCCTTCCGCGGCCGTATCGAGTCTGACAAGGATGGAGACACGCGGGTAATTCAGGCTAGCGACCTGACGCAAGACACCGAGCTGGACACAGGCGAACTGGCCTGCGTTCAGCTCGGCAAGAAAGCGAGCCGTTATCACCTGAGCGAGAATGACATCGTCTTCATGGCCAGAGGACAACGCCAGACTGCGTATCGTCCCGTTCGACAGGCGATAACAGGCAAGCCCATCATTACCGCCTTCGGCCTGCTGGTAATCTCCGCCAACGAGCAGAAGGTCATCCCTGAATACCTCCACTGGGTGCTCAACACACAGCGGGTGCAACAACACATACAGGTACTGAAGGAAGGTACCAGCATCACTTTTATCAGTGACAAGAAATTCGGCAACGTTGAAATCCCGTTACCACCACTAGAGACCCAGAAAAAGATATCCCGGCTGATTGACGTGCACACACAACGCACACAGGTGCGGCAACAATTAGCAGAGATAGACGAAAAAATAGCGCAAGCGACCGCCTGGTCGCTGGCAACAGAGCAAAAACAATGAAAGCCGAAATACAAATAAATCAAGACCAGATCAACAAAACCGTATGGGCTGCCTGCGACACCTTTCGTGGCACGGTCGACCCTTCCATCTACAAGGACTTTGTCCTTACCATGCTGTTCCTGAAATACATTTCCGATGTGCATCGGGACAAGGTCGATGCATTGGGCGTGCAGTTCGGCGACAACCCGGAAATGATCGCTGCCATGATGGACAGCCAGTCGTTCAAGATTCCCAGCGATGCCACCTTCGCCACCCTGTACAAGGCTCGCCATGAACCGGGCAACGGCACGCGCATTGACCAAGCTTTGCACGCCATTGAAGAGGCCAACGGCACCAAACTGAAAAACGTCTTTCAGGACATCAGTTTCAACACCGACAAACTCGGTGATGAAAAACAGAAGAACGATATTCTGCGTCACCTGCTGGAAGACTTCGGCAAGGAAACACTCGACCTGCGCCCCAGCCGAGTTGGCTCACTGGATGTGATAGGCAACGCCTACGAATACCTGATCAAGCACTTTGCCGCCAGCAGTGGCAAATCTGCCGGAGAGTTCTACACCCCGCCAGAAGTATCCGATCTGTTATCCATCCTGCTGGAACCCAAGGAAGGCGATCAGATCTGCGACCCGGCATGTGGTTCCGGCTCACTGCTGATGAAGTGTGGCCAGCAGGTTCAGAAGAACTTCAACGGCTCCAGAAAATACGCCCTGTTCGGCCAGGAGGCTATCGGCTCAACCTGGTCACTGGCGAAGATGAACATGTTCCTGCACGGAGAGGACAATCATCGCATCGAATGGGGCGACACCATCCGCAACCCCAAGCTGCAAGACAAGGACGGCGGCCTGCTGCACTTTGACATCGTCACCGCCAACCCGCCCTTCTCCCTCGACAAGTGGGGCCACGACGATGCAGCCGATGACAAGTGGGGCCGCTTCCGCCGAGGCGTGCCTCCCAAGACGAAAGGCGACTATGCCTTTATTTCCCACATGATAGAAACCCTCAAGCCAAAGACAGGCCGAATGGGTGTGGTAGTTCCCCACGGCGTTCTGTTCCGCGCCTCCAGCGAAGGCAAGATACGCACGCAACTGATTGATGAAAACCTGCTGTACGCGGTAATCGGCTTACCTGAAAAGTTGTTCTTCGGCACAGGCATACCGGCAGCCATATTGATTTTCAGAAAAGACAAAGCTGATGAAAAGGTTTTATTCATCGATGCCAGCCGAGAGTTCAAATCCGGCAAGAACCAGAACGTCCTGACAGCAGACAATATCCAGAAGGTTATCGACACCTACAAGGCTCGTGAAAGCGTTGACAAGTATGCGTATCTGGCAACGCTTGCGGAGATTCAGGAAAATGACTACAACCTGAATATTCCACGGTATGTGGATACGTTTGAAGAGGAGGAAGAAATTGACTTGATGGCCGTGCGCAAGGAGCGACTGACGTTGCAGAAGGAGCTGGATGAGCTGGAAGTGGAAATGGCGGGGTATTTGGAGGAGTTGGGTTATGGCAGTTGAATGGTCAATGATGGAGAATATTAGACAGACGTCTCCAGATTGGCAATTTGTTGAGTTAAAGAAGTTCAGTTCTGGGAAAAAACACTGTTTCGTAAATGGACCGTTTGGCAGTGATTTGCTCTCTAGTGAGCTAGTTGACCAAGGAATGCCAGTCATATATATCAGGGACATTAAAAATGGGCGTTATCAGAGAAAGTCCAAGGCCTTTGTTACTCCGGAAAAATTTAACTCCCTCATAGCATGTCAAGTGTCATTAGGGGATGTAGTAATAGCGAAAGTTGGGGATCCTCCTTGTGAAGCAGCCTTATATGATTCGACAGAGGCTGGCGTAGTAACTCAAGATGTCATTCGAATAAAGACTATGGGCATCGAAACCTCAGCGTTTCTTTCGTATTTATTGAATAGCGATATCGGCAAGCGGCAAATTAAGAGGATAAAAATCACTGGAACAAGGGAACGGGTTTCTTTGACTGATTTTAAATTACTGAAACTTCCATTTCCTTCTAGTGCACAACAACGCAAAATCGCCAAAATCCTGCAAACCTGGGATCGCGCCATCACAACCACAGAAAAACTGATCGACGCCAGCAAGCAGCAGAAAAAAGCGCTGATGCAGCAGTTGCTGACGGGGAAGAAGCGGTTTGCTGGGTTTGAGGGGGAGTGGGAGGTAGGTAATGTGGTGCCAGATGGATGGTCGCTTATGCGACTCAAAGATGCAGGAATAAAGGTATTTGATGGAGATCGAGGAAAGGAATATCCGAATTCTACAGATTTACAAAGTTCGGGATATTGCTTGTTTTTAAGCGCAAAAAATGTAACTAAAAACGGATTTAAATTTAATGAGACGATTTTTATATCTGAGAAAAAACACAATAAGCTTCGAAATGGATTGGTGAGGAGGGGAAATATTGTATTAACGACAAGGGGTAGTGTGGGGCAGTTTGCCATTTTCAGTGATGAGATCCCTTTTAAAATAATGAGAATTAATTCAGGAATGGTAGTGCTTGATGCCAGTGAATCGGCAGTAAAACCCGAGTTTGTATATGCTCTAGCAAAATCAAACCTGATGGAAAAACAGATCAGCAGGGCCGCCTTCGGATCAGCTCAGCCTCAGCTAACAGTAAGTATTATAAACAACCTAAAACTGCCTGTCCCTCCCGTCTCAGAACAACAAAGAATCGCGAAAGTTCTAACAAACGCGGACAACGAAATTGGTAAGTTAAATAGTAGACTTGCTCACCTAAAACAAGAAAAAAAAGCCCTGATGCAACAACTGCTAACAGGCAAACGCCGAGTAAAGGTAGATGGATAACCCCCTACCCTTCCGCACTACCTCATCTCCCCAATGACCTCCCCCAACGACACCCCACCAGCCGGCGAGTTCGTCCTCTTCCAAAGCGAGGACGGCCGCGCCAGAGTGGAATGCCGGTTCGAAACCGACACACTCTGGCTGACCCAGGCCATGCTCACGGAACTGTACGGCAAAGCCAAGGCAACCATCAGTGAGCACATATCGAACGTGTTCGAAGAAGGCGAATTGGACCAAAAAACAGTTGTTCGGTTATTCCGAACAACTGCGGCAGATGGAAAAACCTATCAGGTTCAACACTATAGCCTGCCTCTGGTGATCGCCGTAGGCTACCGAGTACGCTCAGCTCGCGGCACTCAGTTCCGTCGCTGGGCCACTCAAACGCTGCAGGAGTACCTGGTCAAGGGCTTCGTCATGGACGACGAGCGCCTCAAAAACCCGCCGGTCGGAAGTTCTGCAGTCCCCGACTACTTCGACGATATGCTGGAGCGGATTCGTGACATTCGTGCCAGCGAACGGCGGGTCTATTTGCGGGTCAAGGACATCTTCACGATGGCAGCCGACTATGAACCCACCAACAGGGATACCAACAAGTTCTTCCAGATCATTCAGAACAAGCTGCATTTCGCCAGCACTGGCTTGACGGCAGCCGAACTCATCGCGCAACGAGTGGATGCCAGCAAACCCAATATGGGCCTGACCAGTTTCAGTAATGACGCGATACGTAGAACCGATGTCACCATCGCCAAGAACTACCTGAACGAGACAGAGATTGCTGCATTGAACCGCATCGTGAACATGTGGCTGGACTTTGCAGAAGACCAGGCACTGCGACGCAAGCAGGTGTTTCTGCAAGACTGGCAGGTCAAGCTCGACGACTTCCTGCGCTTCAACGATCGTGATGTACTTTCGGGCGCAGGGACTCTGTCAAAGAAAGCCGCCGACGACAAGGCGAAATACGAGTTTGATCGCTACACTGAAGAGCAACGCCGGTTGAAGGAAGCCGAAGGCGAACGATCAAACATCGAAGCACTGCGTGCGCTAATGGACGAGAACAAACGTGACTGACCCCATCGCCAACTTCAACGAAGAACACAGTGCCAAGATTCCTGCACTGGCGCTGCTTGCACAACTGGGCTATCAGTTCATCCCGCCCAACGACTGTATGGGGATACGTGGCAGTCGGTCCAGCGTAATTCTGCCTTCTGTACTGCGCTCTGTTCTGGCGGAAAAGACCTTCCCGTTCCTGGGACAGGAATGCCCGCTGTCAGAATCCTCGATTGACAAGATTGTGCATCAACTGGCCAACCCGGCCATGAATGAAGGGCTCAAGGCTGCCAACGAGAAACTGTACGACGCACTGACTCATGGCGTGGGCGTCACCCAGTTCGTCGATGGCAAGAAAGCCAGCCCGACCATACAGATCATCGACTGGCAATCTCCGCAGGAAAACCACTTTCACTTCACCGAAGAAATGGAAGTCGAAAACGCACAAGGTACTGGCAAGCGAATCCCCGATATCGTGTGCTTCGTTAACGGCCTGCCCTGGGTCGTCATCGAAGCGAAACGACCGGACTCCTCCTTCAGCGGCAAACCCACCGTGGCAGAAGGCATGTCCCAGAATATCCGCAATCAGAAGGTGGATGAAATTCCGCACCTGTTCGCCTACAGCCAGGTGTTGCTGTCCATCAACGGTCATGAAGGAAAGTATGCCACCTGTGGTACACCAACAACGTTCTGGGCCAAGTGGAAGGAAGAAAAAATAGCTGAATCTGAATTCCAGCGATTGAAGAACCAAGCACTGACACCGGATCAGCTCAGCGCCCTGTTTGACCATCGACCATCCAGTGTACGACATGAATATACAGCCCTGATCGCCGGTGGCCAGCGAGTCGTCACCGAGCAGGACCGCCTGCTGGTGTCCCTGCTTCGCCCTGATCGATTGCTGGACATGACTCGCCTGTTCACCCTGTTTGATAAGAAGGCCGGCAGAATCATTGCCCGCTATCAGCAGGTGTTCGGCATCAAGGCCCTGCTGGCACGCATAACCTCTTTCGACGACAAAGGCGCACGCCAGGGTGGCGTCATCTGGCACACCACGGGGTCCGGCAAATCCTTCACGATGGTGTTTCTGTCCAAGGCTCTGATCTGGCTGGCAGAGCTGGCCAGCTGCCGGGTGGTGGTCGTGACTGACCGAGTGGATCTGGAGAAACAGTTGGCGAGAAATTTTGTTTCAGGTGGCGCTGTGTCGCAGAAAGACAGGGTTGATGCGATGGCCACCACCGGCAAACGTCTGGCAGAGCAGATCGGCAAGGGCAATGAGCGCATCATCTTCTCCATCATCAACAAATTTGGTACGGCGATAAACCAGCCTGCCTGCTTCAACGACAGTCCAGACATTCTGGTGTTGATAGACGAGGGTCACCGTAGTCAGAGTGGCGAAAACAACATTCGCATGAAACAGGTACTGCCCAAAGCCGCCTTTGTCGCCTTCACCGGGACACCTTTGCTGCAGGACGACAAGACCGAGAACAAGTTCGGCACCATCATTCATTCCTACACCATGCAGCAGGCCGTACAGGACGGCACCGTCACGCCCCTGCTCTACGAAGAGCGCATCCCCGAGCTGAATACCAACGCCGAAGCCATCGATGCATGGTTCGACCGCATCACGGATAAGCTGTCCGACAAACAGCGCACCGACCTGAAAAGGAAATTCTCCAGCAAGGGACAGATCTATCAGGTTGAAGGGCGACTCGAACTGATTGCCCATGACATATCCGATCACTTCCAGAACTTCAAGCAACAGGGCCTGAAAGGGCAATTGGCCTGCGACTCCAGGGTCTCAGCGATTACCTACAAGAATCTGCTCGACAAGATCGGCAAGGTGACGTCCGTCGTGGCCATGTCGCCACCAGATACGCGTGAAGGACACGATGAGGTAGACACCGAGAGCAAGGACCTGGTGCAGAACTGGTGGAAGTCGAACGTCGGTGCTCAGGATGAGAAAAAATACACCGACGAGATCATCGCGGACTTTGCCAGGGAAGATGGCCCGGACCTGATGATCGTGGTGGACAAATTGCTGACCGGTTTTGATGAGCCCAGAAATACGGTGCTCTACATCGACAAGCCGTTGAAACAGCACAACCTGATTCAGGCCATAGCGCGAGTCAATCGCTTGCACAGCAAGAAGCAGTTTGGCTATCTGATTGACTACCGAGGAATTCTCAAGGAGCTGGACGCCACCATTGAGAAGTATCAGGACCTGGCAGAACGTACTCAGGGTGGTTTCGACATCGAGGACTTGAAAGGTATGTACAACCGTATGGATACGGAATACAAGAAGCTGCCCGGCCTGTATGCCGACCTGTGGGCCATTTTTGCGTCAGTGAAGAACAAACAGGACGGTCCTGCCCTGAGACAGGCACTGAGCCCGCGTATCGAAACCGTCGACGGTCAACTGACCGATCTCAACCTGAAGCCGCGAGACGACTTCTACGAAGCACTCACAACCTTTGCCAACTGCATGAAAGTGGCGCTGCAATCGGCCACCTACTTTTCCGACAAAAGTTTCGATGACAAGCGTCAGTTGTACAAGGACACCCTGAAGATGATGACGCAACTGCGTCAGCAAGTGCGGGAGGATGCCGAGGAGACTGTCGATTACGATGAATACGCCGACAGTATCCGCGCATTACTGGACAAGCATATTGGTGGTGTCGCCATCAACGAGGCTGAAGGGGCTTATCTGGTGAGCAGCCTGGGCAAGGATGCCAACCCGGAAACATTGAGTGACGACGAGGCCCGCAACCGCCGTGACAGAATCACCGGACGCGTCTCGCGCAGAATTGATCAGGAACTGGCTGATGACCCCTATGCGCAGGCCTATTTTTCAAAACTGCTGCAGGAGGCCATCGAGCAAACAAAAGAGATGTTCGATGCCCCCGTGAAGCAGTACCTGCTGTTTGCAGACTTCGAGCAACAGGTAGAGGCAAGGGAAGTTGCTGGACTACCCAACGAGCGTTTTGCAGAGCTTGATCCCAAAATAAAGCGTCACGTACAGGCGTACTACGGTCTGTTTCTGCTGCTGCTGGACGAGCCATTGCCACTGAGCGAAGATCAATGCTTTGAGTATTCCGTGCAGATCGACGATGTGGTGCGCCGATCCGTGGCGGAATTTTCCATCAACCCACAGGAAATCGAGAACCAGATACGACAGGGTTTGCTGCCATTGCTGTTCAACGATATCGGTTTGGAAAAAGCGCAGGCGATCATTACCGAGGTCATTCAGATTACCCGCCTGGGCCTGGCCGGGCACAAGCATTGATGACTCAGTGCGAGTCCCAATCAGAAAGACTTGAGACCTATGGTTTTGTCTACGGCGATGTGCACGTACCATATCATGTCGAACGCCTGAATATTACTGCCGGCGAATCCAGGAAAGTCAGCATTCGAGTACATCCCAACGCTCAAGTAGTCGTAAGTGCCCCCGAGGATGCACAGAACCACGACATCCATGATGCCGTGATGAAACGCGCCAAGTGGATCTACGACAGCCTGCAGTCGTTCAACGAGCAACGGGCTCATGTGCAAACCCGGCTCTATGTCAGTGGGGAGATGCAGTTCTATCTTGGCCGCCGCTATATGCTGAAGATAGTGGAAGACCCTGAGACGGCACCACGGGTGAAAATGGAGCGTGGAAAGTTACTGGTCAGCCTGCCGGAATTTCAAGCCGATAAAGCGGAGCGAGTCAGGGAACTTCTGAGGCGGTGGTATCGCGTACGAGCGCAACATATCTTCAAGGCAAGAATGGAGCAGTTGCTGCCGCAGGTTCGCTGGGTCGATGTGGTGCCAGATTTCCGCATTTTGTCTATGGAAAAACAATGGGGCAGTTGCTCGGCCCGAGGCACTTTGATGCTCAATCCGCATTTAGTTAAGGCGCCACGGGATTGTATCGATTATGTGATTTTGCATGAGCTTTGCCATATCGAGGAACATAACCATGGCGAGCGCTTTTATCGTTTACTCGGGCAGGTGATGCCGGAGTGGAAGAGTGTCAAACAGCACCTGGATAGCAGGGCTGAGTTGCTGCTGAATGAATAGCGGCGTGTTGAGCGCATCTCAGTGAGGGATTAATTCCAATTTCGGAGCCATAGCATCTATCCGCGACTTGAACCGAACTTCTGGTGGAAACCAGTTAAATGTCGGTTAGAAATGAACAACGTGCATCCCAATTGAACATCTCCAGAGCTGCGACCCACTAAGCCAATGGCCGCGTACCCTATTGCTGTATAAACCAGTGATCGTCGCGCTGCTCGGTGTGCAACACGATAATCCGATTTATCGTGTGATCATCCAGTTCCGCAGGTCGGTGCTCACACTTTTTCAACGACGCCAGTTGCTCAACGGCGGATTCGAGCATGCCATCCACCAACTCCGTAAACCCCTATGTCTTCAGGAGCGCGTCAGGAAGTGACATGGGCTTGACTATTTGTCCAGGTGATTACTGCTTCTATGGCATGCTGGATCGTGCGCTCAAGAGGAGTGAGATCTGTTTTTTTGGTGAGATTTCCAGGCTCACCATCGAGATAGACCCTGCGGTTAATCTCGATCATGATCGACGAGACTCGCGTGTTCGTGCCGTAGTATGAAAGCGGCACGATCGTTCCAGCGTATGGCTCGTTGATGCGAACTGTATATCCAGAATCAACAAAGGGGCCCTGGACGATATCCAAGAGTTCCTCCGGTGTGTGGTCGGTGTCTGTTCCCAGGCAAATATCTGGGCGCGGTATCTTCTGTGAGAGATCCACGGACAGCGGTGCATCTGGAAACGAATGCGCATCGATGATGGTTGCAACCCCCAATGACGCCAGTGCCCGCTCTGTTGCAGCAGTGAGTGCTCTGTGGTGCGGCACATAGTAGCGCTCCAGGAGGGATTCCCGCTCACCAACTTGTAACTGCCGCCGAAGCGCATCACCTGCTGTTGTTTTGGTATATATAACGCCTTGCCCACGTTCTGCCATAGGCTCCTGCGCATCGTCTGCAAAGCGTTCGGGGTCAACGACAAAGCGACTGACGGGAAACTGGAGTGTTTTCACGTCTTGGTGTGTAAACGCGAAGAGCTCGTCCGTGTAGTGATCTGTGAGACGGTCAAGCTCGAGTGCGAGTGCGTCGTCATCGAGAAGAAACTGATTGCGGAGATCACCTGGGATCAAGGACGATGCGTGTGGAACGTGAAGAATGACACCAGGGGTGGATGATCTATACATAACTTCAGTATACAACTGATCTTTCAGGCTGAATTGGCTGACGACGATCTAGCTGTATATGGACTCCACATTTGCAAGCACATAGATCTGTCATGAACCGGTGCGGCTCATCGCCTCACAGATTACCTCGGCATCAACTCGATCGTTCTTGTTGCTCTTCACGTACGGCTTGACGATATGGGCCACGAACATCCGCACTCGGTAGCAGCAGCGGCCAAGTCCACGCGCCCAATGGTAAGCTGAGGCGCAGGCTTCCATAACGATCTCTGCACCAGCGGGGATGCGTTCAAAGAGCGCCTCGAGCCACTTGCCACGTTTGAAACATCACCTACCACTGCAACTGGTGGTGATGATCTACGGTAGGCAGATTGACCCTCCCCTGTACCATCGGACGGTCAGTTAAGCGACAATATCGCAACTGAGGAATCCCATGACAACGCGCAAGAAATCCTGGAAGCCACACCCCTTATGACGTGACGCCCTACCCTACTAGGCTGAAGTTGGATGCTTTTTAGCAGCACTGACAGGGACCCCTTTTTGGGCGCTCCAGATTGTTCATGTTTTCATGCCTGAGCCGCAATTGCATCCGGAGGCACACATTTCACCAGACTCGGAACGGAAGTGACTCTGATTCAGCGCATTGCTACGTATTTGACTGCTCAATTGTGCCGTGGGTTATATGCTACCAACCTCCGGCAGATGTGCTCTTTCCATC
>RCMY010002964.1_pt1 | contig 15202 bp, 11 predicted proteins | sample 2041341 | NCBI WGS metagenome assembly RCMY01 (sample SAMN09708234, study PRJNA481090) | Marine sediment metagenome, whole genome shotgun sequencing project.
ATATGGGATTAATTGTAATGCTGTTCGCTTATTTCGTTTTAAACCCTCCGTCTTTACCGAGAAGGCGGTAATACTGATCGTTTAGTACTTTTCAAACCCTCCGTCGTTCCCGCGAAGGCGTAGTACTGATCGTTTTGTACATCTACCGTCGTTCCCGAGGCATCGGGAATCTCCTTGGAACTCACTTAACTTTGTGTAGGCAACTGTTTATTCGGACATTTAAGTGACATCAACCAGATCTCCGTCTTCGCGGAGAAGACGAGTTTATCCTATGGGGATTAAGGTTATTTTCTAAAACGATCAGTATTACGCCTTCGCGTTAATTGACGGCTTCATTAATATGCGTTTGCTCAAATCCTCGGTATTGTAAAAAACGCATTTCCTTCTGTTTGGCGGCAAAATCAACAGCCTTATCTTCGCCAAATTTCTTTTGCCTAACCTGCAGCGCCAAAGCGTACCAGTCAAAGTTTTCAGCTTTAATACAATCCGATACTTCAACACTATCCACTTCATGTTGGTGAAGGGTTTGGCGAATAAATGTTGGTCCTTTACCTCTAAAATAGGCATTGCGCACAAAAGACTCTATAAAGCGGCTGTCTGATTGTAAATTCTTTTGCGTAAACAATTGTATTTGGCGGCTGCACATACTAGCATCAAATCCTTTTGCGCTAAGCTTTTGCATTAATTCAACACGGCTATGCTCGCGTCTTGCTAAATAGCGCGTTATTGCATGATTAATGATCTTTGCGTCTTGCTCACTCATATCTAATACCGTTTACGACTTAACTCAATAGGTTTTATTTTACTCATGAAATGGCAATGGACAAGTACAGAAAGCCTTTTAGCGATAAAAGAAGCTGAATTTTCAACCCTCTCACCGGCTTCTGACGATTCGACAATATCCACAACGAGTCCTTTTTTGCATCGTGAATTTTTGCTTGCCTTAGAACAAACAAACTGTGTGGGTGGTAACTCAGGATGGGACCCTCAACATCTTATTATTCGCGATAATCACAATAAACTGGTGGCTTTTTTACCCGCCTACATCAAGCATCATTCCTATGGTGAATATGTATTTGATCATAGTTGGGCGCAAGCCTATCAACAGCATGGCTTAGCGTATTATCCTAAATTAATTATTGCGATACCCTTTACACCGGTAACAAGCCCAAGAATATTAGTGGCGCAAGGTATTAGCACCCAACAAATAGCCGATTACTTGGCGAGCATTGAGACCGAGTTATTTGAAAAATTAGCGATTTCGTCAGTTCATATGTTATTTGCTGAAGCGGCGCTTTCAAAGACGCTCGCCTTACACAATTGGCACCAACGTCAGTCTGTGCAATTTAATTGGTATAACCAAGGCTACAACAGTATGGATGACTTTATGTCATCATTAACCGCAAGGCGACGCCGATCAATTAGAAAAGAACGCACCGGTATTAGCAAGCAAGGTGTTCGCGTTAAAAAAGTAGTGGGAGCAGCAATAACTTCTGCTGACATGCAGTTTTTTTACACCTGTTATAAACAAACCTACTTAAAAAGAAGCGGCCATGGTGGGTATTTAAACGCTGAATTTTTTCATCAGTTGTTAGCCAAAATGGCGCAACACTTGTTACTTGTTGTGGCCGAAAAATGCACTGATGATATTCAACACGCGCCCATTGCTGCAGCGCTTTTTTTACATGACGAAAATGGCTTATATGGACGCTACTGGGGGGCTTTAGACGAGGTTTCAGGTTTGCATTTTGAAGCTTGTTACTATCAGGGTATTGAATTTTGTATTGAGCACAATATTCCTTTGTTTAATCCGGGTACTCAGGGTGAACATAAAATTTTACGAGGCTTTGCGCCCACTATTTGTTACTCAAATCATAAAATGGCGTTGCCAGCATTCGATAATGCCGTAAAAGATTTTTTGCTGCGTGAAACATCGCATATTATTGATTATGCTAAACAATCATCCAGTTTGTTACCATATAAACATGAAACAACAACAAACTAAAGTGTTACAAGATTTGTCAAAGCCTTGTTTACTTGTCAAACGGCCGTAAAATAGAGCCATGAGTTTGCAACAGCAGACCCTCAAAACAATTATAAAATGATCGATTGACAGGATGAATATGAAAAAATCTTTAATAGCACTTGCTGTAGTGGCCGCAGTTGCCTTAGCTGCGTGTAGCGAAAAACCTGCGCAAGTAGACAAAACTGAACAAGCACAAACGAGTCAAAAACAAATTCAAAAACCTGAACTAGGTAACTTTGGTGTCGATTTATCGGCGCGTAATGAAACCATTGAACCGGGTGATGATTTCTTTATGCACACCAACGGTACTTGGTATGACAATTATGTGATGCCGGCAGATAAAACCAGTTATGGCGCTTTTGCTGTTTTAGCTGAACGCAGTGAAGACCGAGTGAAAGCCATTATTGAAGAATTATCGGGTAAAAAAGATTTATCTGATGAAGAAGCATTAATAGCACAGTATTACAACTCTTACATGGATCTTGAGGCCATCAATGCTAAAGGTATAAGTCCTATTCAGCCAATGCTGAATCAAATTAAAGCCATTACTAACGTTAGTGAATTAGCCAATATTTTTGGCAGCACATGGCTAATGAATTCAAGTAGCCCTATTGCCTCAGGCTTGAGTATTAATCGTAAAGACCCTAATGCCTATCAAACATCTGTAGGTGTGGGTGGCTTAGGCTTACCCGATAGAGCTTATTACTTAGAAGATAATGAGCGTTTTGCCAGTATTTTAAGTGCCTATGAGAAAAACATTGCGACTATGTTAAGTTTTGCGGGTGAAGAAAATAGCGAGCAAAAAGCACAGCAAGTAGTCGCACTTGAAACGAAGATTGCAGAAGCGCAGTGGCCGCGTGAAAAACGCAGAGATCGCGACTTATCGCTAAATCAAATAGAGCGTAATCAACTCAGCGATAGCTACGCCAATTTTGATTGGGACACATATTTTGCCGCAACCGGTTACGCCGTAAAAGATCTTAACGTAGCACAACCACAACCGATAAAAGATGTGATCAGAATTATCAATGACACGCCGCTAGACGTTTGGAAGTCATACCTAAGCTATCATCTTGTGTCAGGTAATGCTGATTTGCTATCGGAAGAGATTGTAAAAGCAGATTTTGATTTTTATGGCACCGTTTTAAACGGTCAACAAGAACAGCGTCCACGTTGGAAACGAGCTGTAGGTTCAATGGACGGCACGCAATCATTAGGCTTCGCAATTGGCAAAGTATATGTTGAACGCCATTTTCCTGAAAGTTCGAAAGAACAAATGACTGAATTGGTTAAGAATTTGCGTAAAGCGCTTGGCGAACGCATTACTAATTTAGATTGGATGGGCGAAGAAACCAAAAAGAACGCCAAAGAGAAACTAGATTCATTTAATCCTAAAATTGGCTATCCTGATGAATGGCAATCGTTTGACGGTTTAGCATTGTCGAGCGACGACTTAGTTGGCAATACTATTGCTATGCGTAAGTTCTTCCGCGATATTAGTGTTGACGAAGAATTCAAAGAAACCGATAGAGATGAATGGTTTATGGCACCGCAACGCGTGAACGCTTATTACAATCCCTCTTTTAATGAAATTGTATTTCCTGCGGCTATTTTACAACCGCCATTTTTTGACCCTAATGCTGACGCTGCCGTCAACTATGGCGCGATAGGCGGCGTAATTGGTCATGAAATGGGACACGGTTTTGACGATCAGGGCTCTAAATCAGATGCCATGGGCGTACAACGAAACTGGTGGACTGACGAAGACCGCGCGGCCTTTGAAGCAAAAACCAACGCTTTAATTGCGCAATATGATAAGTATGAAGCACTTGAAGGACAATTTGTAAATGGTGCCAATAGTTTAGGTGAAAATATTGGCGATGTGGGCGGCATTGCGATGGCGTATCATGCTTATAAGTTGAGTTTAGACGGTAAAGAAGCCCCAGTTATTGATGGTTTAACGGGCGATCAACGTTTCTTTTTAGCCTGGGCACAAGTGTGGCGTGTTAAACACACTGAAGAAGCTTTGCTAAACCGTTTGCGCGGCGGCACACATGCACCTGGACGTTTCCGAGCACAAGCACCACGTAACCATGATGCTTGGTATGAAGCGTTTAACGTACAACCGGGTGACGCGCTTTATTTACCGCCTGAAGAGCGTGTACATATTTGGTAGTGTTCTAAAACCTTTGTAATAAAAAGCCAAAACTGTTTTGTTTTGGCTTTATTTTAGGCTCATTAAATACACCAGAAACGGTACTTGCCGAAGTTACTTTCGCCACACTAGTAGCAGGTTATTCGCCGGCATTTGCTGAATATGCGTCAAACTTAAATCAGGGGCCCAATCTCGCAACTCATCAATACTTCGATAGCCCCCGTAACCTGATGACACTAACACATCATGAAAATCAGCGTTACTTTGACTGGTAAACTTGCCATCAACAATAAAAGGACCATATTGGCAAAATACACCGTGTCGGGGCAACGTTGTATTAATATGCTGCATCATAAAACGTATTTGCTCTTTTTGCATAATATGCGCAGTATTGGCAGAAAATATGCCGTCGTAGGCTGCATCTGGCCATGCATCTTCAGGCAGCAGCATACTGATAGGACGTTGCAAGTTAGCGCTGGGAAACTCGTCAATCCATGCATTTATACCGCCATGGTACTGTGCTTGATCGCCGCATTGCCATAGTACATGTGGTAAATGATGGGCAAAATACACAGCATGTTGTCCAGTGCCCGACCCTATTTCGAGTACTTTATTAACCGTAGCAAAATGTTGCACAAGCTCGTGTAAAATGGCTGCCTTGTTGTTTTCGCATGCTTGACTAAACGATTTTTCCTGCATGGCGTTAGTCTTGTAAGTTAGGCGTTAGCCATTTAGTCGCGTATTCCAAGGTCCAATTTTTACGCTCGGCGTAGTCTTCAAGCTGATCTTTTTGAATTTTTGCCACTGCAAAATATCGACAGTTAGGATGCGAAAAATACCAACCCGAAACCGCAGCACCCGGCCACATGGCATACGACTCAGTCAATTTCATGCCTATGCTATTTTCAACATCAAGCAGGTCCCAAATAACTTGTTTTTCAGTATGCTCAGGACAAGCGGCATAGCCTGGTGCCGGACGAATGCCTTGGTACTTTTCACCAATTAGCTCTTCGTTGTTGAGAGTTTCATCATTGGCGTATCCCCATAATTCTTTACGCACCTGTTGGTGTAAGTATTCTGCAAAGGCTTCGGCGAGTCTATCGGCAATGGCTTTTACCATAATCGAATTGTAGTCATCACCGTCGTCTAAATAGGCTTGGGCTAGCTCGTCTTCACCGATACCCGCGGTGACCGCAAAAGCGCCTGTGTAGTCTAGTTTGTTAGCGCTTTTAGGCCTTACAAAGTCGCTTAAGCAATAGTTAAAGCCTTTGGGTTTTTCGGTTTGTTGACGCAAATGTTCCGCTTTGGCTAATAATGTGCTGCCATCAACATCGTATATTTCAACGGTTTCGTTAACGCTATTGGCGGGGAAAATACCCACACGAGCTTTGGCCGTTAATGATTTATTTTTAATAAACGTATCGAGTAAGTCATTGGCTTCTGTAAATATAACCGTTGCAGCCTCACCCACCACTTCATCTTTTAGAATACGCGGATATTTACCCGCTAGCGACCATGTTAAAAAGAATGGTGTCCAGTCAATGTATTCACGCAATGTGGCCAGACCAACCTCTATCGTTTTAGTGCCTAAAAAATTAGGTGTTACCGCGTGATAATTGTCCCAGTCACAGGTAAACCGGTTAGCGCGAGCCGCTTCAAAACTAATCGATTTAGTGCGCGGGCGCTTTTTTGCGTGCTGTGCGCGTACTTTTACGTATTCTTCTTTTATGCTTTGCACAAATTCGTCTTTGTGGAGCGCAGAAATCAGCTTTTGGCATACCCCCACCGCCCTACTCGCATTTGATACATACACCACAGGGTGCGCATAATTTTGTTCAATTTTAACCGCGGTATGCGCTTTTGACGTTGTTGCACCACCTATTAGCAAGGGCAAATCCATTTTTAGCCGCTGCATTTCTTTGGCGACTTCTACCATCTCATCAAGTGAAGGCGTAATCAAACCAGACAAACCTACCATGTCGGCTTTTTCATCCATCGCGGTTTGCAGTATTTTGGTGGCTGGCACCATGACGCCTAAATCAATCACTTCAAAATTATTACACTGCAGTACCACACCTACAATATTTTTGCCAATATCGTGCACATCACCTTTTACCGTGGCCATCACAATTTTGCCGTTAGAGCGCACGTCACCCGACTTTTCAGCTTCTATAAAGGGTTGTAAATAAGCCACTGCTTTTTTCATTACGCGGGCCGATTTTACTACCTGAGGCAAAAACATTTTGCCTTCACCAAATAAGTCACCTACTACGTTCATGCCATCCATTAACGGCCCTTCAATTACTTCAAGAGGAATAGTGGCTTCTTGTCGGGCAATTTCGGTGTCTTCAATGATAAATTCAGTAATTCCTTTTACTAAGGCATATTCTAAGCGTTTAGTAACGGGTTGTTCGCGCCATGCTAAATCTTCTTTCTCAGCCACTTTACCGCCGCCTTGGTATTTAGGCGCAAGCTCTAGCAAGCGGTCGGTGGCGTCATCACGCCTATTTAAAATAACGTCTTCAACGGCCTCGCGCAGCTCTTCAGGAATTTGATCGTATACCTCAAGCTGCCCAGCGTTCACAATGCCCATGTCCATACCGGCACGAATGGCATAGTACAAAAATACTGAATGCATGGCTTCACGTACGGGGTTGTTGCCTCGAAACGAAAAAGAGACGTTAGATAAACCGCCTGATACATGGCAGTGCGGCAGTTCTTTCCTTATTCTGCGCGTGGCTTCAATAAAATCAACCGCATAGTTATTGTGTTCTTCAATACCAGTGGCGACTGCAAAAATATTAGGATCAAAAATGATGTCTTCAGGTGCAAAGCCTACTTTATTAACTAATATGTCGTAGCTACGTTTACAAATTTCAAATTTACGCTCGCACGTATCGGCTTGGCCTGTTTCATCAAACGCCATTACCACAGCTGCTGCACCATAGCGTTTTACTTTTTTTGCTTGCTCTACAAATTGTGCTTCACCTTCTTTTAGGCTTATGGAGTTTACAATTGCTTTTCCTTGCACGCATTTTAATCCGGCCTCAATAACCGTCCACTTAGAAGAGTCAAGCATGATAGGCACACGAGAAATATCAGGCTCTCCTGCTATTAGGTTCAAAAAACGCGTCATCGCGGCTTCTGAGTCCAACATGCCTTCGTCCATGTTGATATCAATAATTTGCGCACCATTAACCACTTGTTGTCTTGCAACATCAAGCGCGGCTTCAAAGTCTTCAGACAATATAAGCCGTTTAAAGACGGCTGAGCCAGTAACATTGGTGCGCTCACCTACGTTAATAAAACTTGAAAATCCTGTGCTCACGTTAATTCCTGTTTTGTTTCATGACGCTGCAACCACCCTTAGGTGGCCTAGTCTACTTAACGAATATATACGTTTATATCACTTACGTACTACTAAATTTGTGACGCTTTATATTAATGCGTAAACGGCTCTAAGCCTGACAAACGCATTTTTACCGCAATCTTAACGGGCGCTCGCGGCGCTTGATCAACGATTGCATCGCTTATTGCCTGAATATGCTCGGGCGTGCTACCACAGCAACCACCCACAATATTGAGTAAGCCGCTTTGTGCCCACTCGCCAATATGCTCGGCCATATCTTCTGCGCTTAAATCGTACTCACCAAACTCATTGGGTAATCCCGCATTTGGGTGCGCAGAGACTAAAAACTCACTAATGCGAGATAACTCGGCTACATATTGGCGCAATAAATCAGGTCCCAGCGCGCAGTTTAAGCCAAAGGACAAAGGTTTAACATGGCGTAATGAATTATAAAAAGCTTCTGTGGTTTGGCCTGACAGTGTGCGCCCTGAGGCATCAGTGATAGTACCTGAAATCATAACGGGCAAGCTGTAACCCAGCTCTTCAAACACTTCATCTACAGCAAAGGCTGCGGCTTTCGCATTAAGTGTATCAAAAATGGTTTCTAGCATAATTAAGTCAACCTTGCCTTGGATCAGAGCGTGGGTCGCTTCTTTGTAATTGGCTACAAGTTTGTCGAAAGTCACATTACGTTTTGAAGGGTCATTTACATCGGGAGAAATACTCGCGGTGCGACTGGTTGGCCCTAAAACGCCGGCCACAAACCTTGGCTTGTTTGGCGTTTGCGCGGTCACTTCGTCGGCGGCTTCGCGTGCTAAAGTCGCGGCCGCAATATTAATTTTAACAACTTCGTTTTGCATGTCGTAGTCAGACATTGAAATAGCATTGGCGTTAAAAGTGTTAGTTTCTAAAATATCAGCACCCGCATGTAAATAAGCTAGGTGGATATTTTTGATTAGCGCAGGCTGTGTAATAGACAGTAAATCATTGTTGCCTTTAACATCGGTGTGCCAATTGGCATATTGACTACCGCGATAATCGGCCTCTGCCAATTTGTGCTGCTGGATCATCGTCCCCATGGCGCCATCTAACACCAAAATTCTATCTTTTGCTTGCTGCAATATAAGGGCTGTTTTGTCTGTATAGGCGCTCAATTTTAATCCTTGGTAGTCGGTCTAATTTGTATCGATTGTTGTTGCACGTATGACGTTGTGTTTGTACCGTTTGCGGCAAACACTATAACGAAAATAGACTGGGCGCGTTTAATCGCCCGACAATTCGTTCAAATCAAAAGGCGTCGTTTGATACACATAGTAATTTAGCCAGTTGGTAAATAACAAATTGCCATGTGATTTCCAGCGCACCATTATATCTTTTTCTGGATCATCATGCTGATAATAGTTTTCGGGTATTAAAGGCGATAGTTCAGCGTCTATGTCACGTTTAAACTCTTGATCTAGCGTTGATGAGTCGTACTCTGGGTGACCGGTTACAAACACCATGCGTTTATCGCATGTTGCAGCAACGTAAACCCCTGCTTTGTTAGACTCAGCAAGTACTTCAAGATTATTAACTGCGCGGTAGGTTTCAGGCTTAATTTCGGCCACCCTAGAATGCGGAGCCCAAAATATAGGGTCAAAACCGCGCATTAACTCGTTTCTCTCTTGTAGCACCTTATGCTCAAACACACCGGCTATTTTGGTTTCACGCACTGTTTTTCCGGCTTTATAGAAGTGATACATAGCGGCGTGTGCTGCCCAACATAAATAAAATGTAGACTGTACGTGACGTTTTGCCCAGTCCATTAATTCGCACATTTGTGGCCAATACTTCACGTCTTCATAATCAAGATTGCCTAAAGGCGCGCCAGTAACAATAAGGCCATCATATTTTTTATGTTTTACTTCGCTAAATACATGATAAAACGCATACATATGAGACGCAGGCGTATTTTTAGGCGCGGTTTCATCAATTCGAATTAAGTCGATATTAATTTGTAGCGGTGTATTTGATAGCAAACGGAGTATTTGCAACTCGGTTTCTATCTTGTTTGGCATCAAATTCAAAATACCTATTTGCATGGGGCGAATATTCTGGCTTGTTGCCCGCGCATCATCCATCGCAAAGATGTTTTCGTTTAACAACTCTTCTAATGCAGGTAATTCAGCAGGTATTTTGATTGGCATAAATTGATAGCCTCGTCGTGTTAGGTGTTTATCACTGTATTGCTATTGTCATGATTCAAACGAAAAAGTCAACTGATTTACGTCTAGACGTCTAAACGTTTATTTGAAACTGGTTGATCGCGCTAGTTTGATCTAGACAAAAGCGTTATTTCTGTTAATTTTTTGTCCTAAAAATAGGACCATAAAATGCGATCAAAATTTGTGAATGAGTTTTTTAATAGGCCTTAGCGTGTCATTGATGAGTTGCGCCTAATGCCCTTTAGTTACAACTGATAAAGAAATCAGTTTATCGGGCACGCCAGCTTTAGTCCATGCCTTGAACGCAAAAAGCGCCAGTCAAAGTAGTGGTTTATCTTATGATATCGTTAAATCATTAACGGTTGAAGCAAGACCTAGAATTCCTGGCTCAATAGATGACAAAGCGGCCTTTGCTTGGGCCGAGACTAAATTTGCAGAGCTGGGGTTTGATAAAATATACAAGCAGCCAGTGCGCGTTAGAAACTGGGAACGCGGTTTTGCAGATGCTAAAGTACTTGCGCCCTTTCCGCAATCATTAGTTATTTCTGCCTTAGGCGGATCGATTGCAACACCCGAGTCAGTACTTGGAGCCAAAGTGGTTATGTTTGATTCAATCGATGCGTTAAACGCTGCAGACAAATCGATGGTAGCCGGTAATATTGTGTTTCTAAATACGAGAATGGCACGAGACCGCGCCGGAAGTTTTTATGGCAAAGTGGTGCCTAATCGCGTGCATGGCGATGTAGCTGCGGCTAAATCAGGAAAAAAATATTCTTGAGAACATCATTTTCGCTGCTGAATCTGATTTTGGAGCGGGCAAAATTTATCAGCTTGATACCCGCTTTGCTGAAGCGGTAAGAAATAATCCCTCTGATTTATTTCGATCCTAGGCCTGCACCTAACAACGAATAATTGCGTTGCTGAAACAGTTTAGAGTTGCTGCTATATATCCGCAATTGTAGTGATGGTAAAATTTAAGCGCAGGTAACAGTTTAAATACATTTGAATTGTTACCTGCGAGTTATCTATTTAAATTTTACTGACGCTAGGTGATATTCGTTTAAATGTTATGATTCGTTATCTATTTTAGCGATTACCACTTGGTTGGCTTCATCAACACCTTCCATTAGCCCTTTTAAAAAAGCAATAGAGCCTTCGTCGCTAGACTTTGGAAGTGATGCAACTCTTTGATCAAGGACGGCAAGAATAGTTCTTACACCCTCACACACATCTTGGCTTTTAATTTGCTGACACTCCACCTGCAGTTTCATGGCTATCACAACCACTTCTGTTAAATTCTTAGCGGCGAGTCTTTTGGCGACAACCATGGTTTCATTTTTCAGATTAGTATTTGTGGTAACGTTTAGAGTTGGCGTTAAAGTTGCTTGTGCTGTAGCGCAAGCAATAAGTAAAGCGCCAGTCAGTAATATCAGTTTCATGAGCATGCTCTATCAAATTATACGGGAAGTAATCTCTTATCGACAGATATGTTATAAGCTGTAGTTTGTGAGTTTATTAGGCAGAAATATTTAAAAGCTCAGCACATAAAATAGGCATTAAAATGCCGCTTGTATCATGTGAAAAGTTATTTTGCGGTAGAAAATTACCCTAAAGTAAATTATTTTTATGTTTTTTTGGTTTGAAAATTTTTACAAGGTTTTAAAGTAATGAAACGTCTTGGTTCTTTAATAATAATCGTCCTTCTGCAAATGGCTTCTTTTTATTTAAGTGCTCAAACCTTAGAAAGTACTGAATACTGTCAATTAGAATTAGTGGTTGGGGATCAACAAACACAAACGCTTGCATTAAAGCTAGGTTCACAAAGTAGTCTTTTAATGCCTTCCGAGGAGAGTTTACTCAGGTTAAGCTGTTCACTGAACAAACAAAGTGTGTTCAGTTTAGACCGAAACGAAATATTGGATATCTCATCAGATGAACAAAGCTTGTCATTACCGCGGTTAGCGTCAACCGCTCCGTCGTTTTTGATGCCGGCAGGGCAATTTACGGTCGAGTTCAACTTAACGATGCATAATGGTAATAACAAAGCTTTTAAATGGCAAACCGTTGAGCAATTTGTTTACCAAAGTTTGCTAAGTACGATTACGATGGGTGTCTTTTACGGCCTATGTATGGTCTTGATATTGTATGTGTCGTTTATGGGTAAAATACTAAGTGACAAATCGTTTCAGCTATACAGCCTATACGTGTTTTGCGCCTCCACTTTCTTCCTGCTACAGGAAGGCCACCTAAATATCTTTTTGCCAGAAAGTTCATTTTTGCTAGATCATCATTTCTATATAATTTTTGCCGGCTTAACCATATTGTCAGCCACCATTTTTATTACTCGTATTACCGAAATACATCAAACATGGCCAAGAATAACGCGTTTCGGTTTATATCCAGCCGCCATTATCGTTATGGTCATCACTTTATGGATGTTGTTAGCAGATCATAATGCGCTGTCGGTCATGTTAGGCAAAATTATGTCGCGAATGACCTTGCTGATCATGCTGGTAATCTTACTGCTGGTAATGGTGCAAACGTATCGTGGCGTAAAAATGGCGTGGCTAGTGTGTGTCAGTTTATTGCTAATGTTTGTGGCTATGGTCTTGCGCATTCTGCCCGTTGATTTGGGCGACTTTTTAGCGCGCTATGGTTTAATTATCGCGTTTGCAATTGAAGCCTTTATTTTTGCTATTGTTGTATCGTCTAGACTAGAGCGAATTAAAATTGGTAAGCAATTGGCTGAAAGTGAAGCAAATACCGATTCCCTTTGCAATATTTTAAATCGCCGTGGATGGCTATCAAAAGCTGAACTGTTACTAAGGCGGCAAAACCTGCAGGGAGGCGTACTTGGCTTGCTCTACATTGACCTAAACGATTTCAAAAAAATAAATGATACACACGGACACGATTGTGGAGACAAAGTGCTAATAATAATAGCAAAAATTATTCAAAACCAAGCGCGCGCAGCAGATGTTGTGGGGCGTATTGGTGGAGATGAATTTGTTGTCCTTGGGCATTTTGATAGTCAGCAAGAATCACACGTTATTGCCTTGCGACTTGATCAACGCTTACATGATGTAAATCTTCACATAGATGAACAACTGGATCTTACCGTTAGCGCCAGTGTAGGACATATGAGCTTCACATCGCCGCCTGAAAGTGTCAATATGATGCTGAGTCTTGCTGACAAAGACATGTACCAGAAAAAACGCGAAAACCGTTTATTGCGAGAGGCTTCCATACAAGTTGAGTAAAATGAAAACAGAATCCATGAAAGTGAAATATTCACCACACTTATCGCCACTTATATTAATCTGCTTGTTGCTTCTGTTTGCCGCACCTGCTAGCTATGCGCAAACCGCCGGACCCGTTGCGGTTGAAGGTGATTTTACAATAGCAAAATTCAAATACGATGATGGCAGCATTGAAACCCTTACGCAGCACTACCGCACGTTGGGCAAGCCTCGCCGTGGTAGCGATGGCAAGGTCGAAAATGCAGTCCTTATTATGCATGGAACAACGGGTAGCGGAGCGGGCTTTGTTAACGAGCGCTTTGCAGGCGTGCTGTTTGGCGACGGTCAAATCCTTGATGCCAGCAAGTACTTTATTATTTTGCCCGACGCCATCGGCCACGGGCTGTCAAGCCGCCCCAGCGCGGGAAGTGCAGCCGACTTTCCGCATTATACCTACGACGACATGGTGCGGGCACTGCATCAATTGCTTATTGAGCATCTGCAGGTTGACCACCTGCGCCTTGTAACGGGTACATCTATGGGCGGCATGCAGAGTTGGGTATGGGGCTATACATATCCCGACTTTATGGACGCATTGATGCCTCTGGCCAGCCTGCCGGTGGAGATAGCAGGACGCAACCGAATGCTGCGCAAAATGATGATAAATGCGATAAAAAACGACCCTGATTACAATGATGGTTTTTACGATGCCCAACCACGCGGTTTGCGAGAAGCAATGTACCCTTTGATTTTCATGGTGTCTAGCCCTTTACAGTACCAGCTTGAAGCGCCTACTAGGGAAGCCGCCGAAACAATGCTCGACAATCTTGTGCAGCGCTATTCGTCGCGCATAGATGCCAATGATCTTATTTGGGCCTTTGATGCTTCGCGCTTTTATAATCCGGCCCCACACTTGCAGAAAATCTCTGCGCCTCTGGTGGCTATCAATTCAGCTGATGATCAGGTTAATCCGCCAGAACTTGGCCTGCTCGAATCTCATATAGTGTTAGTGCCGCGTGGGAATGCAACAACGTTGGCGATATCACCGCTGACTCGCGGTCATGGCACGCATTCTTTGCCCAACCTTTGGGGACCTCACCTTGCGCGGTTGCTAGCCGTCACTGATAAAAATATCAAGAGTTCGTTAGAGGCTATAAGTCAGCGCTTGTCACCTAAGGCCCACATATGGCAAACGCAGGCACCCGATTCATATACCGCACGCTTTGAAACTACAGAGGGTCTATTCCGTATTGAGGTAAAGCGCGACGATGCGCCACTAGGGGCAGATCGGTTTTACCAATTGATCAGCAGCGGATTTTACGACGGCGTGCACATTAACCGAGTTGTGGAAGGGTTTATCGCTCAGTTCGGCATACATGGAGTGCCGACAGTTAACGCCGTTTGGAAAGAACATTACATTGCCGACGACCCAGTCAAGCGTAGCAATTCGCTTGGTACTGTGGCTTTTGCAATGACCGGCCCTAACACGCGCTCTACACAAGTATATATAAACACCGGTGACAACGCGCGCCTTGATAGCGACGGCTTTGCGCCATTTGGCCAAGTAATAGAAGGCATGGACGTTATTAAGCGTCTTTATGCTCTTTACGGCGAAAATGCCGGCGGCGGATTGCGCGGCGGTCTTCAAGGCCCGCTAGAACAGGGCGGCAGTGAATACATCGACCAAAAATATCCACTTCTTGACTTTATCACAGCCGCGCGAGTGGAGTAAATCAACACTTACATTGAAATTAAGCGACAACGTGTGGGTGTAAGGTATAAACAAATCCAAGAGTGATAATTATAGTGTGCCTATTAAATTTGCTTACACTCTTTACCCGCAATATAAGTGGCCTCTACCGCTCGGTCATCGCCTATAAAACTGAGCGCAAATAAAATATCCTCGCCACTTTCAGAGTTGGCTGTGCGTAATTCGCTTAAGGCGTTAAAATGTGGATTAAGCACCACAAAATCAGCATAAGAACCAGGATTCAAATTACCTATTTGGTCGCTCAAACCATAAGCATGCGCGGGGCCTTGCGTCATCATGTACAAGCCTTCTAATGCACTAAGTGGTTTACCTTGTAACTGCCCTATTTTGTATGCTTCGCCATAGGTACGTAACATATTAAAACTTGTTCCTCCCCCAACGTCGGTGGCTAAGGCAATGGCGACGCCACACTCTTGCGCTTGCTCTATATCAAACAAGCCGCTGCCTAAAAATAGATT
>RCMY010002965.1_pt1 | contig 15202 bp, 15 predicted proteins | sample 2041341 | NCBI WGS metagenome assembly RCMY01 (sample SAMN09708234, study PRJNA481090) | Marine sediment metagenome, whole genome shotgun sequencing project.
GTCAGCCTGATCCAGCATTCGCAGCAGAGCGGGCCATTCGTATTTGCCCAGAGGGAAATGGTCATACTGACGCTTGGAGAGCTCCCAGATATCCTTGGGCCCAGGGTCGACAGCGAGGCCGCTGCCATGCGCCTTGAGCAGCGTTCTACAGCCACGGATCAAATAGTGCATGACCATGAACGCTTCGCCGGCTGTCTCCCCAACGGTGAGGAACCCGTGATTCCGCATGATGAGAGCGCGGTTGCCAGCCATGTTGGCGGCCAACCGCTCTCGCTCTTCCAACGTGAGCGAAAGGCCCTCCCAGTCGTGATATCCGATCTCGCCATAAAGCATCGATGTGTCCTGGACCAAATGCTCGAAACCGTTCTTGAGCGCCGTAACCGCCAGGGCGTCAGGGACGTGGGCGTGGAACACCACTTTCCACTTGGGGAAGTCGTTGTGGATCGCTGAGTGAATGACGAATCCGGCGGTGTTCACATCGGCTGGCCCTTCCAGCACCGTGCCATCCGCGTCCACCTTGATCAGGTTGGATGCGGTCACTTCGTTGTAGAGCAGTCCAAACTTGTTGAGGAAGAAGGCGCGATCGGTACCCGGCACGCGCATGGTGATGTGGTTCCAGACCAGGTCGTCGTACCCGAAGTGGGACGCCAGGCGGTACATCGCCGCCAGGTCCACACGGGCCGCCCATTCATCACCGGCAAAACTGGTGGCGTTGGCGGCGGTGAAGTCCTCGGCAACAACTTCTCGGTTCTCCGTTGCAGTCATTGTTCGACGTCCTTTTGTGTAATGGTCTCGCTGAGTATCAGTTCATTGTGGCGCTCGATTTCCTGCATCGCCATCAGATGGGGAGCGCTGAACCCAAATGAAGACTCGGCGCGGGCGTAGAGATCGGTGACGGACTGCGTGAAATCCAACCTCGCTCCAACTGTGTGAGCGAGTTCCATTGTGAGACGCAGATCCTTTGCTGCCAGACCTAGATCGAACGTGTCGTCATCCCCGCCGTTGAGGATCTCCGGCCCGTACTGATCGGCAACGTAGCTGCGGCCGGTGCTGTTGCGAATGATGTCCAACATCTTGGCCGGGTCGACGCCACCCTTGGCTCCCAGGACCAGCGCCTCCGTGAGGCACACCGAGTTCAGATAACACAACATGACCTGGGCGATCTTGGCTACATATCCTGCCCCATGGGGTCCGAGCAGTTCGATTCTCTCCCCGATCGCCTCGAACAACGGGTGGCAGCGGGTAAAGGTGCGTTCGTCACCCCCCACCATGACCGTCAGGGTTCCGGCCGCCGCCCCCTCGGCACCCCCGCTCACCGGCGCGTCAAGCAACTCCACGCCATGCTCTGCAGCAATCAACCCGATCAGGTGGGCACAGGCGAGATCGTTCGTGCTGAGATCGATCCAGACCGCCCCTGGCTGCATTGCCGGCAGGATTTGTTCGGCCACCGCACGAACCTGACTTGGCCCAGGGAGCGAGGTGAAGACGACATCCACCTCACCAACGGCGGCGATGCTGCTGCTGGCCGCAGTTCCGCCGGCCGTCACCAGCGCCCTCACTTTGGCGGCGTCCAGATCGCTGACCGCAGTTTTGAAACCGGCAGCGATGAGGTTGCGGGCCATCGGTGCGCCCATGTTGCCCAGGCCGACAAATGCGACCCGCTCCATGGGCATCAGTCAACCAGCCCGTCCACCTGGAGTAGGGCTCGATCCAAGTGGAGCTGCGTGGCCCGGCCGTAAATGTTCTCGGAGTGATAAGGCCGGTTCATGCGGAACGGATCATGGACATAGGTCGGCAGGCCGTTGTATCGCACGGTTTCGCCCCGAACCGCCGTGACCCGATGCAGCGAGTACCGCCCGGCGAAGAGCTGAAGGTCACCGGGGCGAAGGTCCAGCTGGCGAACGCCATCTCGACCGCCGGAAAGCACATGGGCAACATGTTCGTAGTTCTCCTGCTCCGGCCGACGGATATTTGGCACGTATTCGAAGACCCCACCCTCGTCGGCCTTCTGAGCCAGCATGCTCACGGTGAATTCGTTGCCGTCGAAATGCCACGGCAGTGAATGGCCGGGCTCCTGCACACCATAGGGGTTGCGACCGAGCGGATCGGCCCAGCGGTAGACCGGTTTCGTGGTGTCCAGGCACTCCCAGACGAAATGGAGCACAACATCGGAGTCATAGATACGACGCAACGGTGAGTCGGTTGGCAGAAGATCCGAATTGATGAAACCGCTCTTGCGATGTTGAAACCTACGGATCGGATGATCGGGCTCGAAGCGGTCATCGTCAGCGGAGAAGTAGGGGTTGTGATCCTGGACCGACCAAAACGTGTGGGAATGCAATGCGGCCGCCTCCGCCTGCATCAGAGCAACCGTCTCCGGACGAACAAAATCTGGGATTTGGCAGCACCCCAGGGCCTGCATCTGTGAGCGGGTCTCGGCCACTAATTCCGCCCGCACGGGATGCGTCAGTTGATGGATCGGATAGCTATCGAGATCGAGAAGATCCTCGAGGACGATTTCGGCGGCAGCAAACGCAGTAGGCACTTCCCCTCCTGGGAATTTCGCGAAATAGTCTCGCTCGGCATGATTGAATCAGAGCGATTCGCTGTTGTCGAGCCATCTCGAAAGTTACTGTTTGAAAATCCAACCAGCGGCCAATGACAGCCTCAGTTGACCTCGAGGCCAACCACCTCGGCAACGCTCCGAAGATGACTGGTGTTGAGCGCCAATTGCGTCTGACTTCGCGTGACTTCCGGTAGTGCCGCAATCTGCTGGAGCACCTCATGGAGGTGATCGTTCGAACGGGCGATGATCCGGCACAGCAGGTCGCCAACCCCGGTCACGGTATGGACCTCGATCACCTCACTGATGGCGGCAAGGGCCGAGGTTGTTTCATCGTGCGAGCCCTGCACGATGTCCAGCGTGCAAAAGGCCGTCACGCCATAACCAGCGCGCCCGGGGTCGACATCCGGGCCATACCCGGTGATAACGCCTTCGGCCTCGAGCCGGTCCAGCCGGCTGTACGCCGTCCCTCTGGCAACGCCCGCCAACCGCGCAATATCGGCCATCGAGGATCGGGAGCCTCGGCGGAGTGCGGCGATGAGTCGTTGATCAATCGCATCCAGCACCTTGGGCAAAGTGTTCACAATTCAGCAGACTAGAGCATCGGAACCCAACAGATCATTCGCCGTTCGCGATATCTGATAACTAACTGTTCAAGGTTATTGCTTTTTCCTCTCCATATCGCACAATCGGTGCCACCCAGAACACCTGCTCATGAAGGGCCCCGTACGTATGAAACTCAAGAAGGTCGATCACATCACTTACGCCTGCGCCAAGGGCGCAATCGAACGGTGGGCGTGGTTCCACATCGAGGTTGAGGGCGGCACGCTCATCAACCGCATCGACGACGTTCGACCCGACGACGCGGACTCGAGCATGAAGATCTGGTGCATCGACTATGGCGAGTTTGGCGTGGCCCTTATCGAGGGCATCGACCGAGCCAAGAAGTCCCAGGTAACCAAATTCACCGACCGTCACGGCGATCACTCCATTCAGCACGTTGCCTATGACACCGAGAATCTGGACCGATTCGTGGCCCACATGAAAGCGATGGGCGGCACCCCCCGGGGCGAGGTACTTGTCCGCAACGATGGGTTCGGGATCCTCAAGCAGATGTTCGCCCGAGGCTACGAGGAAGGCGATCCCGCCGAGGCCAGCTTCCCCGAGTACGTTGAGCGCCCTTCGCTCAGCGGCAAAGACGGCGATGTGGCTATCACCTTCGCGGAAGAGACCGGCAAGGGATTTTACGATCAGATCGAAGACGCTGTTGCCGCCGGTGACGGCGCCCCCTTCTTTGATTTCTCCAAGATGCCCGGCGATTGGGCCGTGCCCGAGGCCCAGCCCCTCAACGCCTGAGCATCCGAACAAGCGGGCAGACTGTTGGGGTGAGTCCAGCCATTGCCCAGTTCCAGTCCGAAGTCCTTGGCGACGGCCGGATCGACAACTACATCATCAGCTCATCGGTCCACGTTGTGACCGGAATTGTCGTCTTACTTACGATGACCGCGGCCACTGGACTCACGCTTCGTCACGCCGGGCGCAACGAAGCGATCCGCGGCCCTGCAAAGCTGTCGATCGGCGGCGCTGTGCTTGCACTGGCAGCCCAGGTTCTGCTGGGGATCAAGCTTCTGGATCAGGGCCAGGGAATCGTTCAGCTCTACATCCACTACGTGGGTGGATTGATTCCGATGGGAGCGTTTCTTGCCGCGGGTTGGTTCGCCCGCGGTGACTCGGGCAGAAGCAGTCGAGTCCTCGCCGCCCTGATGACGGTGGGTTATGCCTCGGCTCTCATGGCCTTCTTCATCGGCCGCGCCTACGCCAACTAGATGCTCCCGCTCACCCAGCTTCGTGGACTCCTTGAGGCGGAGGGTTTCGCTGGGGAGGTCTTTGACGACGTTGCAACCCGAATCGTCTACGGCACGGACAACTCGATCTATCAACTGTCTCCGGTTGGCGCGGTAGTCCCGCACGCGTCAGCGGATCTGGAGATTCTCGCCCGGGTGAACCACGCCTTGGCAGAGCCGTTCGAGCTCGGCCCACGAGGTGGCGGCACCGGCACGAACGGACAAAGCCTCACCAACGGACTTGTGGTGGACACCCGGCGAGCCATGAATCGGATCGTCTCCATCGACCCGGAGTCGATGGAGGCCGTGGTGGAACCGGGTGTCGTTCTGGACCAGTTGAACGCCGCCCTTGCCCCCCACGGACTGTTCTTTGCACCGCATGTTTCCACTGCAACACGAGCGACGATCGGCGGGATGGCCTCCACCGATGCCGCCGGCAAAGGCTCGCTGGTCCACGGCCGCACCAACGATCACGTGATCGCAATCGATGCGGTGTTGGCCGATGGCACTCCCTTTCGTTTCGCCCGTGTCACGCTGGAAGAAGCGAAGAGTGCAGCGCACCAGGCAAATCGTCTCGGCGACCTTCACCGACTCCTCCTGGATGCTACGGATGGCATCTCGCCGGACCTCTTTCCCGCGGTCCCCCGAGGCTTTACCGGCTACAACCTTGCCGACGCCCGAACAGACTCTCATCTGGACATGACCAAGCTTCTTTGCGGCGCGGAGGGAACGTTGGCGCTCATCAGCCAGATCCGGCTACGCCTGACCGCCCTCCCGCAAGATCCGCATCTCGCCGTGATCGCCTATCCGCACTTCGAAGATGCGGTGAGGGATTCAAATCGCCTCAAGGCCACAAAACCCACAGCGATCGAGTGCCTTGACGAGTACACGATCCGACTGGCCACGGGTTCGCCCGCATGGGCAACGCTGGCGTCGCTCTTGGATGCCGAAGGCGGTTCGTTGCTGCTTATGGAGTTCGAGGGCAATGGCGGACCAGAGGCACTTCGGGAACTACTGGCCGAGGCCCCTGGTGCCACGGATATGGCCGTAACTGCCGATGCGGCCCAGATCGCCACCGTGTGGAAGGTCCGGGCCGATGCGGTTGGATTCCTTGGCCAATCGGTCGGTGGCCGGCGCTCGATCGCCTTTGTGGAGGACTGCGCCGTGCCCCCCACCAATCTGGAGGCGTTCGTCGCTGGGTACCGGAAGCTGCTCGACAGCCATGGCCTCTCCTACGGAATGTTCGGCCACGCCGATGTTGGTTGCATCCACGTACGGCCGGCCCTCGACCTCTACAGAGTTGAACACGAGTCGCTCGTTCGAACCATTTCCGACGAAGTGGCCAAACTGGTCTCGAGCTTCGGCGGTGTCTTGTGGGGGGAGCACGGCCGAGGCTTCCGCGGCGAGTATCTCGATCTCGATGATGACCTAATCCAGCGGATGCGCAGGGTAAAGACAGCGTTTGATCCGCGCAACATCCTCAACCCGGGCAAGCTGTATGCGCCCTTGGAGGGTGCGCCCCCGATCAAACGAATAGACGAGGTTCCACTGCGGATCCACTCGGATCGCACCGTTGCTGAGGCGACCCGCCGCCAGTTCGAGAGCGCCTTCGCATGCAACGGAAACGGCATCTGCCATCACTGGGGCGCCGCCGAAGTGATGTGCCCCTCGTTCAAAGCGACCGGTGATCCTCGCCTTTCCCCCAAGGGCCGGGCGGACCTTCTTCGGGCCTGGCTCGCTCGGCCAGATGATGAGGCATTGGCAATCGAGGTTGCGGACTCGCTCCATCAGTGCCTGTCCTGCGCCGCCTGCACCGGACGGTGCCCTGTCCAAGTGGACATCCCGGAACTCAAGTCCCGCTTCTTCGAACAGCACCCGGAGCGAAGTCGAATCCGCCGCATTCGTACAGAAGTCCTCAGCAGATTCGAAGAGCTCCTCCCCTCCGTTCAGGCCGCTGCTCGCGTTGTTGGTCTGGCGCAACGCGTCGGCTCGTCGGCTCTTGCTCGGGGTCTCGGACTGGTGGACCTGCCCATGGTCCCGCCCGGCAATCTGGCCACCCGCCTGGCAAGCCAAGAAGTGATCCTGCTCGGCGTTGATGACAATCCCGGCGCCGCAACGGTGGTCATCCTTCCGGATGCTTTCACGGCGTACTTGGACCCAGAAGTACTCATGGCCACCGTTTCGCTGCTGCAGATGATGGGCGAGCGGCCGGCCGTGGCCCGCTTCGTTCCATCGGGGAAGTTCGACCATGTAAAAGGGCGCAGAAAGCGGTTCGCCAAGGCGGTAGCTGCGCAGCGCGCCCGGATCGAACGGCTCGCTCGCCCTGGGGTAGCGCTCGTTGTGATCGAGCCAGCGATTGCGCTCCTTCACCGCCACGAGTATCTGGCGAGCGATCCGAGCTTTCCGTCCGAAGCCGTCACCTCTCTCCCCCACTTCCTGGCCGAACGGCTGAATGCGTTACCGGAAGGGAACGCCACCGGGACGGTCCAGTTGTTCAATCACTGCAGCGAGGTCAGCCTGACTCCGCACACAACCGCCGCGTACCGGGCGCTCTTGGAACGGGCGGGTTATCGGGTGGAAGTGCAGCCCACCACGTGCTGTGGCATGGCTGGGATCTTCGGCCACGAGGCCGAGTACCAGGAGATGTCACGAAAGCTCTTTTTCGAGGGTTGGGCTCCACTCCTCGCAAGACCCGGACCGGTTGGCCACTGTGCCCCCGGCTATTCATGCCGCTCTCAGTCCAGGCGTTTGGGTTCGGTCGCCCTGGACCATCCCGTGGTTCTGGCCGTCACAGCATTCGCCACGTCGCACCGATAACAGCTCCCTGGTCAGGCTCGGGGGTAGCGCTTCTTTGGGCCAGACTCGGCCCAGTGATGGTGGTTACGGACGTAGTTGTTGGCGACGTCGTTGGGTGGCAGATAGTCCCAGGAGACCAACGGTCCTGTCTTGTTGGCCTCGTACAGCAGGTGGCGTACGTGTTGGGACTCGATCACTCGGTTGCGGATCTGATCGCTGTTCCAGCGTTTTCGGACCTCGGCGGCAAAGTCCGTTGACAGGGCGGCGTGATCAGGATCATCAGCCAAGTTGGTTCGTTCATCGGGATCCGCCGTCAGATCGAAAAGCAACGGCGGGTCCGTGTCACAGTGGATGTACTTGAACTGACCCCGCCGGATCATGAACATGGGATGGGAGGTCATTTCGGCGCAGTATTCCGCCGTGGTCTCATCGGCAGGAGCGGTACCGCCGGTGGCGGCGGCCCATAGGCTGCGGCCCTCCAAGTTGGAAACAGGGTTTGGCCAGGACCGGCCGTCGGTGGCGATATCCAACAGCGTTGGCAGCAAATCCAGATGGGAACAGGCTCCCGGAACAGTCCCAACCTGCACGCCGGGCCCGGAGAAAACGAGCGGGACTCTGGCGGAACGTTCGTGGAACGACATCTTGAACCACGCTCCTCGATCGCCCAACATGTCACCGTGGTCGCTGGTGACCACGATCACGGTGTTCTCCAGTTGGTCGGTCTCCTCCAACGTGTCAACCAGCTTGCCGATCCAGTGGTCGAAGTAACTGGTGTTGGCGTAATAGCCTCGTCGGGCCCGTCGCACCTGATCATCGGTGTAGCCAGCCGTGTCCGCTTCGATACCCCGGCGAATCCGCCTCGTGTGAGGATCCATAGCGCCCGGCTCTATCGGGTCGGGTAGATCGATCTCTTGGCCGTCGTAGAGGTCCCACCACTCCGGTCGTGCGACGTACGGATCGTGGGGATGAATAAATGACGCCACCATGAAGAACGGCTGGTCGCTGTCATCCCGTGCCAGATCCATGAGTCTGCGGCGAGCGGCGTAGCCAACCTCTTCGTCGTAGTCGATCTGATATGTGGCTACGGCCGACCCAGCGTCGTGCAGCACGTCCATGTTGTGATACCAGCGATCGATTCGTTCATCAGCCCGGTCCCAGTTTGGTGTCCATGCAAAGTCAGCGGGGTAAATGTCGGTGGTGAGTCGCTCGTCAAAGCCATGCAGCTGATCGGGCCCGATGAAGTGCATCTTTCCGGAGAGAATGGTCCGATAGCCGGCCAGGCCCATGTAGTGGGCGATCGTTGGCGTTGACGCAGGGAATTCTGCCGCATTGTCCCATGCAGCAATAGAAGCAACTGACTGGCCGGCCAGCATCGTGAAGCGAGCGGGTGCGCAGAGAGGCGAGTGGCAATAGGCAGCGTCGAATCGTGCTCCGTTCTCGGCAAGGGCATCTAGATGCGGGGTCTTCACGAGAGCATGGCCGTAGGTGCCTGTGAAGTGCGGGGCAAGCTGGTCCGCCATGATGAACAGAATGTTGGGAGCGGTCATTGCACGCGAGACTACGCCCGAAACCCGGTGGTGTCAGACGCGTGAGTATGCATGCGCAGATCTACTCAACGTCCTCGCAGGCGATGAGATCATCCACCGAAGCCTGGTTGAGGATCTCGGCTGCTGCTCCAGTTCCGATCCAGAGGTCACCATCGAGGTCGTTGACCGTGACGGTGACAGGGCCACAGTCGGTTTGCACTACGCCGCTCCCGGCCCGAGGTCCCGCATTTGTCCACGCCACGTTCAGCCCCTGCGCCTGTACGCGGCTCTGGAACTCTTCTGGCGTACCTACTCCGCCATCGGCCCACCAGTAGAGAAACGAACCAAGGACGAGTAGCAGGAACGAGCCCAACACGATGCCAACTGCAACAAATGCCAACCGGCCAGCCTTGCTCAAGGCACCTGCAATCGTGCGCTCGAGTGGATCGCATCCATGTCGATGTAGCACCCCTGGAGGTGCCGCTGCGGACTGTCCGGAAATGCGGTTCGTCCGTGGAGGACCCGGCGGTTGTCGAATCCCACCAATTCGCCTGGCGCCAGCGTGAGCTCGATCACGTTCATGGGATCGCTCAGAAGCTGAGCAAATCGAATGCAGGCCGGGTAAAAGGCCTCGCCCGTGGCGCCAAGGCGTCGATGGAGACAACCAGGACCGACTCCCTCGCCGCTCTCAGTGCCGTGGCCGCCGGCTCAGGCACCGGACAACCTAGAGCGGGATGCAGTACTCGGCGTATCGTTCAATCGTGAAAGCCTCGGGCTCGTAGGTCTCGGGGTCAAAGATCGTGCGGTCCACATCGGCGAGCTTGCCGAGATACACATGCGCTGCCCGGCAAACATCTGGACCGTCGGTGGAGATGGCATGCACCGTGGCTTTGCCCAAGGTGAGTACTTCGCCCACCTGGATCGCCCGCCCTCGCATTTCCAGCAGCCCATCACCCTGACGACGGTAGAAACGCTGGTCCTCACAGCCCTGGAATACTCCGATGACGGCCGCTATCCGATGGTCGTGAGGGGGCTGAGCAACTCCCGGCGGTGTGGCGATAAGCATCACGGTGACCGTGTCGTCATCGAAGAGAACCTCTTCCCACCCCATCGATGGCACCTCGTCTGGAAGTGGTTTGGATGCTGCCAGGATGGCTGCGGGGTCGGACACGAGGGCCTCGGTGAGTTCGGCGATCCGCACCACCGCTCCCTCGCTCTTGGCCGCTTGGCGACAATCGGCTACGAACTTCGCGAGAAGAGGGGCAGCGGCCGAGGTCACAGCGAATACCGTACTCGCTTGGGTGCTGGCTGTCCGATCGATCTGGGTTTCAAGCCGACAGTCGCCGAACAAACGATCCGACCACGTAGGGTCGGGAATCGGTGGAATCATCAGTGGGTCGGACCGTTTTGCTATAGATGCAACTCAAGAGGTCGCTGAACTCCTCCGCCAGTGTCTGTTCGGTGTAGCGGGCCACGGGGAGCCCAGCGCAATGATCCGGTCCCTCGGCGGCAAAGGCGGCGATGACAGCTCTTCCGGTGTCGGAGAGGCTGGAAGCGAGCGTGGCCTTGTAGCTGGTCCGGTCTTGCGGCGAAGCCATGAAGTGGAACGTTGCCCTATCGTGCCAGACGTCGAAGCGCTTCTTGGGCCTCCAACTCCGGAGGTCGGCGGACGTCATCTCCACGGTTGCTCCCAACTGGCCCAGTCGCTCTTTGGTGGCCGCGAGCGCAGATTCGGAAAGGTCTACCAGAGTGACCGCTGTGTAGCCCCGGATCAGCAGGTGATCCACCAGCGTGCTCGCCCCTGCACCAACATCGACGATGCGGTCTTCGGCGGAGTTGCAGGCCGCCAGCACGAGTTGCAGGGTGGCGGGTTCGTCCTCGAACCAGCTCAACTCGCCCACTGAGCGAGCTTGGTAGATCTCATCCCAATGAGATTTCTCGGTGAGCGAATTCGCTTGGTCGGCCGGCGCCATGGAGGGTCCTTCGCAACCGTTGAACACGGCACTCGTACTGTCGTGCGGTAGCCCCTCAAATGTACGGTTATTTTGACGAACCGTCAAGAACGCCCGGCATGCGCCGTTGCCCACCCCTCGGTTGCTGTCAACAGGGCAGCCACATCGGCGGCTTCGATCTCGAAGGACAAGGCAACAAACCCTCGGCGGGCAACGTAGAACCCATCATCGAGCAGGGCGAAGAAGAGAAGCTCTTTCAGACGGTCATCGCTCCCCGCAAGATCGGCGGCGGACAGCACTGGTCCGGCGGTGCCGTGAATGTTGAGGAGCGATCCCTGCCCCGTTGCACACATATCTACACCTGACTCTTGGAATGTCTCGTTGAGCTCTTTGCGTAGCAAATCCCCCAGGTTGTTGATGCGGGCGAGGGTCGTTGAGTTCACCATTTCCTTGAGCGTGGCGACACCGGCCGCCATGGAGATCACGTTGTTGTTGAATGTGCCAGCGTGCCCCAACGATGTGGTTGACCCAGCATTGCGTTTGGGGTCGAACGTGCCCATGATTTCGCTATTCCCTCCAAAGGCTCCAAAGCTGAAACCACCCGCCAGATATTTCCCGAGGGTCGTAAGGTCCGGCATGATCCCCAGAACCTCTTGGGCGCCTCCCAATGAGAAGCGGGAGGTCATCACCTCATCGAAGATCAGCATCGAACCATTACTTGAGCACTGGTTGCGCAAAAGTGAGAGGAATTCTGGAGTGCCGGGAATGCAACCAGCCGAACCTTGCATCGGCTCCACCAGCACGCACGCAATCTCGGCTCCATGGCTGCGAAAAGCTTCAACGACAGCCGCTTGGTCGTTGTACGGCAGGACCAGCCAGTCATGCGGGACGTTCACCGGGTTTGCAGCCTCGCCGAATGCAAGGACCCCTCCGTGATACCCGTGCTGAAAGACCATCACCTTGGATCGGCCAGTTGTGTGAAGAGCAAGCGCCAACGCCATGAGGTTGGCCTCGGTACCGGAGTTGGTGAAGCGCACTTGCTCCATTGATGGAAACCGGTCCGTCAGCAATTCCGCCAGATGTACCTCATCTCGATGAACCGACCCGAGTGACCATCCCGAATCGAGCACCGCTCGAACCGCCTTCTCCACCGGTTCGGGAGAGTGACCAAGCAGTCCGGCGGTGTAGTTGCCGAGAAAGTCCACATATCGGTGACCATCAACATCCCAGAGGTACTTGCCCTCCGCCCGTTCCACTCGAAACGGAAACGGCTCGAAGGCCAGTACCGAGCGCGTGTTTCCCCCCGGCAGGACTGCGGCGGCCCGCCGGGCCCATGAGGCACTGTTGGGACGGGCATCTGCATAGTGCTGTTGGGCAGCGCCAACCGCTAGGTCTAGATCCATTCTCGAAGTATAGGAATCGCTCTGCCACCGAGATCAGTGGCAGGACGCCGGCAGCCCACAATCGCGCTGGCGGTACTCATAGCCCACAATCGCACTGCTGAAATCCTCAGCTGCCGGAACGCCCGAGCGCGAACCTCGGCTGCCGCCCGCCTGATCTCCTACGCTGCGGAGCATGCTCATAGTTCGATCCGACGATGACCAGGACCACCACTGCCTGGAGCTGGACTCGGGCGAGCTGATTCTTTCGTGGGAACGTCCCGAACGTTCCCGCTTTGTTGACATCGCAACCGATGCCGCCGGTCTCGGTGAGGTGATTCCTCCGCAACCCTTCGATCGGGGTCTGGTGGAAACGGTCCACGATCCTGCCTACGTGGATTTCATCGAGACGGCCTTTTCGCGCTGGAAGGAAGAAGGCAACGCCGCTCCAGCCGCGATGGGGTTTGGCTGGCCTACTCGGCGGCTTCGGAACATCCGCCCGGACAGCCTGAAAGCGCAACTAGGGTACTACAGCTTCGCCGCCGACTGCTCGATCGCCGAGCACACCTGGAAGGCCGCCATGGCCAGTGCGGCGGCTGCGGACACCGCCGCGCAGCACCTGGCCGCCGGTGCCCACTCGGTTTTTGCTCGCTGCCGCCCGCCGGGTCACCATGCCACGAAAGACCAGTTTGGCGGATACTGCTACCTCAACAATGCAGCTATTGCCGCCCAGCGCCTTCGATCCAGTGGGGCGGAGAAGGTTGGAATCCTCGACGTTGATTATCACCACGGAAATGGGACGCAGGACATCTTCTATGAGCGGGCCGACGTTGCGTTCTGCTCGATCCACGCCGATCCCAGGGTGGAATTCCCGTACTTCCTGGGCCATGCGGACGAGAAAGGCCGCGATCAGGGCCTCGGCGCCAATCGGAACCTGCCGCTTCCCCATGGCACCGGTGCCGATGCATGGTTTGACGCGCTCGAGACTGCAACGGCATGGCTGCTAGGTCAGGTGCCAGATGCCCTGGTGGTGTCACTCGGAGTCGACACGTTCATCGATGACCCCATTAGTCAGTTTCGGCTGGCCGGGGAGGACTTCACCGAGCTGGGTCGCCGCATCGCCCACTTCGATCGACCAACGCTCTTTGTGATGGAGGGCGGATACGCAACAGCCGAACTGGGCCACAACATTGCGGCGGTACTTACCGGATTCGTAGGCGCCAGCTAGATGGCCCGGGTGTCCCCGGGCCAACCACGTGGCGGCGGGCATCTAGCCCATGTCCACCGCTTCAGATATCTGCACGGTCTGGCCATTGGCCAGCACCGGGCAGCGCTGGGCGATCGAAACAGCGGCATCCAAGTCCGCCGCCTTGACGACGGTGTAGCCGGTCAGTGATGCAGGTGATGCCACCGAAGAGCCACCGGGGCCAACCGCTGTGTGCGCTCCGAAAGGCGCTCCACCGTCAACGAGGTTGTCGCCCATGGTCCCATACCAAGCTCCCCATTCGGCCATAACTGCCTCGATCTCGGTCGGTTCACTTGGCATCGGTCCTGCTACGCCGTGATAGGTCAACACATACTTTGGCATTTTCATTACCCCTTCATTACACGACGCCGGGTGCGCCGCTCGTACCCCTTCAACGAACGGTAGTCCGCCATCTGGACACCTGCAGCCGAAGATCTTGGGTCGCGTCACCAGCGTGTGTTTGCGCGGTGTGGAGGCACGCGCTAGCCGTCGAGCAGAACTCTTAGACGCTGATAGTCCTTTCGGACCGATAGAGCCACCAGTCGCTTCGTCAACGGGTCAAGCCATTTCAACACACCGGACGGCTCGCCCGTGACGATTGCTGTGACCTCGCAGCGGAACTCCCCAGTGGGTTTCACGCTGCGAGTGATGTCCAACGGGAAGGTGCTTTTGACCGACTTGATTCGGATCTTCCGGTCGGGTTCGAATTCCACCACCTCGAACGAAGTCACGATCTTGCGGGTAAGGAACTCTGCCACTTGGTCATATGTGGAGCCCACCCGGATCGGCGCCTCGGAGGTCCAGATGCAGGATTTCATCCCTCTTTGCCACTCCGGATTTCGAGACATGTCCGCCACCACTGCAAAGACGAGATTGGCAGGACGCTCGATGATAATTCGGCTGTTGGTTTGCATCGTTAGGCCGTCTGTGTTCGCGCGGGTTTACCGAGACAGCTACAAACCGGGATCGAACACACGCCGCGAATGTAGTTCTGCAGACGCAGCAGTGCCATTGGGGGCGCAGTCCGGACGGCTAGCAGTCCTGTGTCTCGTAGTTCGCACGCATTTCGGCGACGGACTTGCGCACGATCTCTTCCAGCACATCCATGTCTACATCCGCCAGTTTGTTGATGTAGAGACAGCTCTTACCAATCTTGTGCTTTCCCAGCCGAGCAAGCTCGTCGCTGAGATTGTCATAGCCTGAGACGATGTAGACGGAGAGCTTGGCCTTCTGGGCTGAAAAGCCAGTGATAATGAAGTCCCCCTCCCGTCCGCTGTCGTATTTGTAGTGGTAGGTCCCGAAACCGACAATCGACGGGCCCCACATCTTGGGTTGGCAACCCGTGACCCTGCCCATGAGCTCCAGCAGCACTTGGGCATCGGCGCGGCGCACCGGGTGTTCTATGGCCGCCACGAAACCTTTGGGGTCAACGAAGGTGGCCTTGGTCTTGTTCTCAGCCATGAACCGATCCTGCCCTCCGTGGGCGCTAGGCGCAAGCCTGAGCCGGTTCAGGCGGGCCCCAGCCTCATCCCGGATTACATTTGCACCATGACGGAACAGCTGTATCTCGCCGACCAAACCCTTCAACAATTCAGCGCGGTCGTTGTGGAGATTGCAGACAACGACAACCAGCGAAGCCTTCTTCTGGACCGGACCGCCTTCTACGCCGCTGGGGGCGGGCAACCCACCGACACGGGCGCAATTACCTGGGATGGAGGGTCGGCCATGGTTGTGGCGGTGAAGAAGGACGGTCCTGACATCTGGCATGCGATTGAGGGCGACGCTCCAGCCGTTGGCCAAACGATTGAAGGCAAGGTGGACTGGGACCGTCGCCTCCAACTCATGAGAACCCATTCGGCCATGCGCGTCCTGGGCGGCGTCATTTGGAACGAGTAC
>RCMY010002966.1_pt1 | contig 15202 bp, 17 predicted proteins | sample 2041341 | NCBI WGS metagenome assembly RCMY01 (sample SAMN09708234, study PRJNA481090) | Marine sediment metagenome, whole genome shotgun sequencing project.
GAAAGCCATGCACGATCACGGCGTTTACGGCTACTACGGCGACGAGGGCGCCTACCGCGCAGCCATTAAATGGTGGATGTCGGAACGGCACGGCTGGGACATTGACCCGTCCTGGATTTTCACAACACATGGATTGGTCAACGGCACCGCACTTTGCGTCGACGCTTATACCTCTGCGGGCGATGGCGTTGTGCTTTTCACACCCGTCTACCACGCCTTCGCAAAAGTGATTAATGCCGCCGACCGCAAAGTCGTGTCGTGCGAATTGGTCAATGAGGGCGGCCACTACGCATTTGATTTCAACGCCTATGACAAACAGATGACTGGCAACGAGCGCATGGTCATCCTGTGCTCCCCGCACAATCCCGGCGGACGCGTCTGGAGCAAAACCGAACTGCAAGCCGTCGCTGCTTTCGCCAAACGGCACGAACTTATCTTGGTCTCCGATGAAATCCACCACGACCTGACCATGCCGGGCCACACCCATATCCCGATGGCGCATATCGACGGGATCACCGAACGCTTGGTCACCATGACCGCCTCCACCAAGACCTTCAACATCGCAGGCAGCCACGCAGGCAATGTGATCATCGAAGATCCGGACCTGCGCGCACGCTTTGAAGGACGCATGGCCGCTTTGGGCATCTCGCCCAACAGCTTCGGACTATTCATGGCCACGGCGGCCTATTCACCCGCAGGGGCAAAATGGGTCGACGAGCTACGTGATTACCTCAACGAGAACCGCAAAATATTTGACGCAGGGGTCAACGCCATTCCCGGCGTGCGCTCCATGCCGCTACAATCGACCTATCTGGCATGGGTTGATTTCGCGGACACAGGCATGTCGGTCTCCGAGATCGAGCGGCGGGTGCACAATGAAGCCAAGATCGCACCAAACGCAGGCGCGTCATTTGGACAAGGCGGCGACAGCTTCCTAAGGTTCAACCTCGGCACCACACGGGCGCAGATCGAAGATGCCGTCGCCCGCCTACAGGCCGCGTTCGCAGACCTGCAATAACGAACGGGCGATAATTAACGGGCAATAACTAGCCCGCGATCAGCCCCGCAGGCACAAACGCGGGGCGCTCATAATCAACAGGGGCTGCGTCTGTCACAGGATGCAGCCACTTAAAATCAAACACACGCTCCCCCCCCTCAATCGCTGATCCAACAATCAAACACTGATACAGATGCCGCGCCCCATCATAAATCTCGACGCGGCCACGAACTTTCTCGGCGGCCTCGGCATCAAGGGCAAAACCGCTTTCCCAAAACCGGCGCACAGCATAAACTTTATCACCATCATGCACGCATAGACGGTCCTTGCGGCGCAGCGATGTCTTGCGCGCCTGCTCTAATCCCAATCGCACGGCCTCTGGCAGATAATCATTCATGTTGCGTCCCCCTTAGTCTCCAAGATGAACAGATCATAGTTAAGATCAAGTAACAAAATCCGCCGCAGCGCAGCACGTGATCTAAACGGCAACCCCGTGCGCATACGCACAACCCCCGCGCAAAAATCGGCATTTGCTCCTTTACACATCAGCGCTATCTCTAGTCATCACGACAGAAAAGGACGCGCATCATGGGGCAACTGATTGACGGTATCTGGCACGACACTTGGTATGACACCAAAAAATCAAGCGGCAAATTTGTGCGTGACAACGCGACCTTCCGGCACTGGATCACAGCCGACGGATCAGCGGGGCCAACTGGCGATGCAGGGTTCAAGGCGCAATCAGGCCGCTACCACCTCTATGTTTCCCACGCCTGCCCTTGGGCACACCGGACACTGATCTTTCGGGCCATCAAAGGGTTGACCGACCACATCAGCATTTCTGCGGTGCACCCCGACATGCTCTCGGATGGCTGGACCTTTGAAACAGACGACCACGGGGCCACAGGTGATACACTGTTCAACTTGCCCTTTGCACGCGACATCTACCTACGGGTTGACCCCGACATGACTGGCCGTGTCACCGTGCCGATTTTGTGGGACAAACAGCGCGGCACAATCGTGTCCAACGAATCCTCCGAGATTATCCGGATGTTCAATACGGCCTTCAACGACATCACGGGAAACCATGACGATTACTGGCCGGCACAGATGCGCAACGACATCGAATCCGTGAACACAAGAATCTACGACACAGTCAACAACGGGGTCTACAAGGCGGGGTTCGCGACCACACAAGCGGCTTACGACAGCGCCGTTTACCCGCTGTTCGACACGCTCGACTGGCTGGAGGACAGGCTATCACAATCGCGCTACCTGATGGGCAATCAGATCACAGAGGCCGATTGGCGGCTCTGGACGACCCTCATCCGATTCGATCCAGTCTACCACCAGCACTTCAAATGTAGCCGCAAACGGATCGTGGACTATCCAAACCTCTGGGGGTTCACCCGCGAATTATATCAACGCGACGGAATAGCTGCGACAGTGAACATGGCGCATATCGTGCGGCACTACTACTATAGCCACGACACGATTAACCCGCACCGGATTGTCCCGATCAATTCAATGATTGATTACGCTGTGCCGCATATGCGCGGCTAGCGTCATCCCCGTAATGCATCACGATCTCCGCCAGATCGTTCACCGGTGTGGTGGTGTCAACAAAGGCGCGGGCGTTGCTACTATGGGCAAAAATCGACCCATCCGAGAAAAACGTCGTGTTGGTGACAAAAACCACATTGGAGTTTGGACTGGAATAATTCGCAAAGTCAGAAACAGTTAACGCACTGCCCTCCGACAAAAACAAATCCAGCACGATAACATCAAAGTGTTCGTCCTGGATCACAGCAAGCGCATCACAGCCTGTCGTGACATGCTTAACATCCGCACCAAGGCGAACCAGATGGCGGGACCAAACTTGCCCCAACGCGTAATTGCTTTGCACGATAAGAGTGCGCATCTTAACTCCTTACTGCAAACCGAAGGAAACAACTCCGGTTAGCGTTAATTGGTTATACATCGTTTGCGCGCGAATTCCTAACGAAGTATTAATGCTTGACCCTTACTCATAGTTAACGGCAAGTTGCCGCCAAGACACTTTACAACCTAAGCGTTTAACCGCTTAACGAAACAAAAAGACGATAGGCGCAGGATGACAGATAAGACTGCTGGCGGCATGATGCGCAGCCAGATGAAACACCGCGGTGCACAGACAAAAAGTAGGACCGCATGAAAATCACATCCTTTGACGCAGGCGCAGGGCTCGACGCGGCAATCGCACAGTTTGGCGGCACGCGGGCGCAGTGGCTTGACCTGTCGACAGGCATCAACCCCGTGCCATACCCCGCACCACGCCTGCCCGCAGACGCATGGACAGCACTGCCCGATCAGGCCGCGTTCAAACGGCTCTCGGGCTACGCGCGCAGCTTTTGGAACGTGCCAGACGGGGCGGCTATCTTGCCCGCGTCAGGCACCGCCGCAATCCTCGCAGCCCTCGCACATATCGTTCCGTTAGGCGACAACGTGACCATGGCCGTGCACCCCGGCGTCCCTGACGGTCAAGCATGGGACGCGGCACAATTCACCGCCCTTATCACGATCATCGACGAGGGGTTCTGCGATGTTGCCCCCGCCGCCTCGCATATCGCCCGCGCAGCAACGCCCAACACACTCATCGTCAAAAGTTTTGGCAAATTCTGGGGGCTGGCAGGGCTGCGGCTCGGCTTCGCCATCGGCGACCCCGCCCTCATCACAAAACTCGGCGACATTTTGGGTCCGTGGAACGTCTCTGGCCCCGCCCTTAGCATCGGCTCCGAGGCCCTCGCAGACCCCGCATGGGCCGACGACACCCGCGCGCGCCTTGCCAAAGACGCACAACGGCTCGACACGATCATGGAAAAACAAGGCGCACCCGTCATCGGCGGCACCGACCTGTTTCGGCTCTACGAGGTCGGCGACGCAAAAGCCGCGCAAACCCACCTCGCCGGACACAAGGTCTGGACCCGCACCTTTGACCACACCAAGGACTGGCTGATGGTAAGCCTGCCCGCGCCAGACCGCTGGGCACAGCTGGAGGCAGCGTTCTGACTTAGTTGGTTTGTCTGACTGCGCGCGCCCTGCTATCCTCACGCAAACGGATCAACAGAAAGCCCAGCCCATGCGCCTCGCCCTTGCCCTCTCGCTGCTGACAACACCTGCATTGGCACAAGACTGCGGCGGTCTGCTGCCCGCCTTCCTCGACGGGATCCGCGCAGAGGCCGCGACCCTCGGGCTAGACCCAACCGCCACCGAGGCTGTGCTCAGCGGCGCCCAAATCGACCAATCCGTAATCACCGCCGACCGTAGCCAAGGGGTGTTCCAAAAAGACTTCCTCACCTTTTCGCGCATGCTCATCAGCCAAAGCAGGCTCGACAACGGACGCACCTACGGGCAACGCAACAGCGACACATTCGACACCATCGAGGCCACATTCGGCATCCCGCGCGGTGTGCTTCTGGCGTTCTGGGCCTTCGAGACCGATTTTGGCCAAGTGCAAGGCCGCTTCAACACGCGCAACGCGCTGGTCACGCTGGCCCACGACTGCCGCCGACCCGAACTCTTCCGCCCGCAACTGCTCGCCGCCATTGAGCTGAATGCACGCGGCGGTTTTGACCCAGACACAACAACAGGCGCATGGGCAGGCGAAATCGGCCAAGTGCAAATGCTGCCAAAAGACATCATCGAGAACGGCATGGACGGCGACGGTGACGGGCACATCGACCTCAAAACCTCCGCCCCTGACGCGCTTATGTCAGGCGCAAACGTGCTCGCCTCCCTTGGCTGGCAACCGAACCAACCATGGCTGCAAGAAATCATCGTGCCCGCTGACCTGAACTGGTTCGAAACCGGCCTCAACCACCGTAAACCCGCGTCAGAATGGATAGCCCTCGGCGTCACCGCAACCCACGGCGACATCGACACCACACTCGACGCCGCGATCCTGCTCCCCATGGGCCGTTTTGGCCCCGCCTTCGCAGCATACCCGAATTTCGACGTCTACTTTGACTGGAACCAAAGCTATGTCTACGTCACCACCGCCGCCTATTTCGCAACGCGGCTGTCAGGCGCATCACGCTACACCGCAGGCAATCCAACCCCACCGCTCACAGGCCCACAGATGCAAGCGCTCCAAAAGAAACTGACCGCACTGGGCCACGACGTCGGCGGGATCGACGGCATCTTGGGCGCGAAAACCCGTGAAGCGGTGCAAATCGAACAACAACGGCTCGGCCTGCCCGCCGACGCGTGGCCCACCTCAGAATTGCTCGGTAAACTCTAATGCGCCCGCAATATCACTTCCGTAAAATCGGCGAGGACACCCATATATGGCGGGTCGAACCTTTGCTCAAACAACGGTTCACACCACTCGACCTGATGCTGGGCAAAATCGAAGAAATCTTTGAACCCTATTGGTATAGCGCCACAGACACACAGCCCACCTGCATCAGCATCATGCAACACGCAGCACAGGTGCACCGCAGCGACCTCGCCTACCCGATCCTGATCTGCGAAAACCACCGCGTCATTGACGGCATGCACCGCGTGATGAAAGCCCATTCAGAAGGCAAACCCACCATCCGCGCTCACCAAATCGATCTGCCAAAACCCGACTTCATCAACGTGGACCCTGCCGACCTAGCCTACGACTAAGCGACCATCGCCGCCGCTTTCTTCAGATCCACTGACACCAATTGCGACACACCCTGCTCACCCATGGTCACCCCAAACAAGCGGTCCATCCGGCTCATTGTCACAGCATGGTGGGTGATAATCAAAAACCGCGTATTGGTCCGGCGGGTCATCTCATCAAGCAAATCACAGAACCGCGTCACGTTGGCATCATCCAGTGGCGCATCAACCTCGTCGAGCACACAAATCGGCGCAGGGTTCGCCAAAAACACCGCAAAAATCAACGCAAGTGCTGTCAACGTCTGCTCGCCCCCCGACAACAACGACAAGGTCGACAGCTTTTTGCCCGGCGGCTGACACATAATCTCCAAACCAGCCTCCAGCGGGTCATCACTCTCGACCAAAACCAGCTTCGCCTCGCCACCGCCAAACAGGTGTGAAAACAACAGCCCAAAGCTCTCGTTGACCTGCTCAAACGCCGTCAACAACCGTTCACGGCCCTCTTTGTTCAGGCTCGCAATACCGTGGCGCAACGCCGCAATCGCAGCCTCCAAATCGGCCTTCTCACTGACCAACGTATCATGCTCAACCTTCACCTCTTTGCTGTCCTCCTCGGCACGCAGGTTCACCGCTCCCAGACTATCGCGCTGCCGCTTCAGGGCATTAACTTGCCCCTCAACCACATCCGACGCAGGCATGCTGTCCAGATCGGTCGCCAAGCTCTCCAACAGTTGCGCAGGCGTCACATCTTGCGCCTCGGAAATCCGCGCCTCGGCATAGGCCGCAGTCTCACGCGCGGCATCTGATCGGGCCTCGGACCTTGCCCGCGCCTCACGCGCCTCGGATGCCGCACGCTCCGCATCACGCTCCGCGTCCGCCGCATCACGCATCGCCGTATCAGCCAGCGACAAGGTGTCAGAGGCATCACGACGACGCTCCTCCGCCTCATCAATCGCATCCGCCAAATCCGCACGCTTGGCCGAAATCTCCTCGGGCGCTGCGTTGGCATCCTCCAGCTCAAACACCGAGGCTTCCTTACGCTCCGCCAATTCCGTCGTGCGCTTGTTTGCAGTCTCCAAACGGTGCTTCCAGCCCGATACTTCCTTGGTAATTTCCTGCGACCGACGCAACCGCGCATCCCCCTCACGGCGCACTTCCTCATAGGCGGCCCGACGCTGCATCATAGTAATCCGCGCGGCCTCGACGGTCATTTTGATATCCTCAACCTGACCCCGCGCCTCTGCCAAATTGCCTAAATCAGACGCGGCCTTCTCGGCCTCAATCAACGCACGCCGCGCCGACTGCGCATCATCGCCGTGACGGGTCACAGCCAAACCAAGGCTCTCCAACTTGCCCTCCGACAGGTTACGATCCGCCTCGGCACGGCTCGCGGCACGGTTCGCTTCGGCCACCAATCTATCGGCATCACGGCGCGCCTGACGGGCCGCTTGATCGGCCTCGGTCAAAGCCGCCAAGCGCTTGGTCAACATCTCATGGGCCTGCGTGGCACCCATCGCCGTGGCACTGACCTCTTCCAGATCACGCTTCAACTCGACCAAGCGGTTCAACTGCTGCAAACGCAATGCAGCAGCCGACGGCGCATCCTCGGACGCGGCCCGAAACCCGTCCCAACGCCAGACATCACCCTCTAACGACACAAGCCGCTGCCCCGGCTTCAACACCGCCTGCAACTGCGCACCCTCTTCCTGACGGACCAAACCCACTTGGTTCATGCGTCGGGCCAAAACCTCTGGAATTTCCACAAACTTCGTCAACGGCGGCACACCATCCGGCAAGGCCTGCGCATTCAAATAAGGCGATAATGTCGCCCAGCCAGACGCCGCCTCAGGCCCAATCGCAGGTGCACGCAGATCATCCGCCAAAGCAGCGCCCAGCGCCTTCTCATAGCCACTTTGCACCGTGAGCAAATCCAGAACCTGCCCGCCCTCAGCCGTATCACGCTGCACCAAACGGGCCAGTGCCGCCACCTCTGCGCGCAACGCATTCGCCTCACCCTCAGCTTCTGATCGCTTGACCCGCGCATCACTCTCGCGGCTCTGGGTCTCGGCGCGGGCCTCCTCGGTCTCGACCAACGTCAAATCCGCTTTCTTCGCCGTCGCTACGGCCTGCCGCTCCGCAACGCCCGCCGCCTCAAAATCTGCCTGCGCCTGCCCTAGTGCCGCATCCGCCTGCGCCATTGCCGCCTTGGCACGTTCGGCCTCTGCCTCGGACTTCGCCAATGTCTTACGATTATCATCAATCAAACGCTGCGCCGACTGGTGCCTTGCCGCCAAACGGGCCACATCCTCGGTCAATTGCGACAGATCCGCCTCGCGCTCCTGCAACACACCACCGCCCTCTTGCGCGCCGTCTTTGGCCGCTTCAAGCCTGTCATCATGGCCATCACTTGCCTTGGCAATCTCGCGGCCTTCCCACTCCAACCGCGCAATCGTCTCGCCCGCGTCCTTGTTCAACCCAGCTTCACGATCAATATCGCGTGCCAGTTGGTCAATACGCGAACGCAGGGTCTCAATCGCCTCCAACGCGCGAATTTCCTGATCCTTCAACGTATCGCGCTGCACTTGCAACCGCTGCAACACGGCGGCCGCAATCGCCTCTTCCTCGCGCAAACTGGGCAACGCACTCTCGGCCTCACTCCGCAATTTCGCCGACCTAAGCGCCGCGGTTTCCGCCGCCGCCGCCGCCGTGGTCCGCTCGCGCAACTGCGCCCCTGCGGCCAACATCGCCTCGTCAGCTTCCTTCCAGCGGCGGAACAACAACATGCCCTCGGCACGGCGCAAGTTCTCGCCAATCTCGCGGTAGCGTGCCGCCTGCCGTGCCTGCCTTGCCAGCGTCGCCAATTGCTGGGCCAACTGCTCGACCACATCATCCACGCGAGTCAGGTTCGTCTCGGCCCCGCGCAGCTTCAACTCCGCCTCGTGCCTGCGCTGATACAGCCCCGAAATCCCCGCCGCCTCTTCCAAAATACGACGGCGCGCTTTTGGCTTGGCGTTAATCAACTCGGAAATCTGCCCCTGACGGACCAGCGCGGGCGAATGCGCCCCCGTCGAGGCATCAGCAAACAACATCTGCACATCGCGGGCGCGCACATCCTTGGAACTGACTTTATACGCCGAGCCTGCATCACGGGTAATGCGCCGCGTAATCTCCAGATTATCGCTGTCATTAAACGCAGCAGGGGCCAGCCGCTCGCCATTATCAATGACCAAACTGACTTCCGCAAAATTCCGCGCAGGCCGGGTCGAGGCACCCGCAAAAATCACATCTTCCATCGACCCGCCGCGCATCGCCGTATAGCGGTTCTCGCCCATCACCCAGCGCAGCGCTTCCAGCAGGTTCGACTTGCCACAACCATTGGGGCCGACAACGCCCGTCAGCCCATCCGCGATAATCAAATCGGTCGGATCGACAAAGCTCTTAAAGCCATTGAGACGTAATCTGCTAAAGCGCACGCAACACCCTTCCGATTCCTTAACCGACCCCGAAAATGGCCTCCCACCCCCCTCGGAGTCAATGAAAACACCCCCTATCTGGGGATAACCGCCGACTTATCCACAAGATATTGGGTAAATTGCACGATTGTCAGCGCCGTACCCTTAGCCTAGCATTCTCAAAAGCCAGCAATTTCGGAAATCTCCATGATCATCGTCGCCCGCACCGACCCGCACGACCCACAAGCCACGGCGCTCCTACAAGCCAGCCACGCGCTGATGCAAAGCCTGTTCCCGCCCGAGGACAACTTCTACCTGTCCATCGACGATCTGTGCGCCGACAACATCCACTTCTTCACAGCACGCAAAGACGGCATGGTCCTCGGCACAGGCGCGCTGGCAGTCAAAGACGGCTACGGCGAAATCAAATCGATGTTTGTATGCGAGGACGCACGCGGCAAAGGGGTCGGCGACGCGCTCTTGCGGCAAATCGAAGACCAAGCCAAAATCGAATTCCTGCGCATGCTGAAACTGGAAACCGGCAACGTTTTATACGCGGCCCATAGGCTCTACGCACGGCACGAATTCGTCCCCTGCGGACCCTTTGGCGATTACGCGCAAGCCGCCTCCTCCATCTTCATGGAAAAAGCGCTTTAGGCCTATTTCTTAGCGGCTTGTGCGGCCTTCATACGGGCCAGCAACTCTTCTTTACTCTCACGCTCGCCAAACGGCTTTTTCTTAGAGCCGTGCGCATTATGCTCAAGATGTTTTGGTGATTTTTTGCTCAACTTTGGCGCTCCAGATGCTTTATAGTCCATGATCGGTCCTCTTGATTTGACGCGTCACTACCACGGCGCATAACCTTATGCACTCTAAACTAGCGACCCAAAAATCAGATACCGGTCGCCACAAAAGCCACACCAAAATACGCAACCATAATCGCCAAACAAAACATTTTCATCATAACTGCCCACCTTAATTTTTTCTTAGTCTTACAGGGGTTAAGTCGAAAACAAGAAGAGCAAAAATTCAATTGCCTTCACCGGAACACAAAGCAGATGCAACAAGGTCACAGACGCGTGACAGGGTTAAATTCACGACCTAACGTCACGAAGCCAAATTCAAAGGAATCGCTTTTATGAAAAAACTCACTGCAGCCCTCGCATTTACTGCGCTCTTGGGCGCCTGTGCGACAGCCGACATCACAACACCGCCCCTCACGGTCACCCCAAAAGATGTACGTGCGTCTATCGGGATCGACGTTTACGGTCGTGCGCGCGCTGCAGGCAATCCCGTGCCACGATTCCGCGGGCAGGAAACCGTTCAGGTCCGCACAAACGGATCACGCAATGGCGAAGGGTTCGGCGAGATTACCGGATCAAAGTGTAGTCTCGATTCCGGCCTTTACACCGCGAGTTTTCTTACGCCCGCCAACGTCATTGTGCCGGATTACGGCCCCGATTCCCCGGCCTTATTCATCATGTGCACAGCCCCTGACGGACGGACCAAATCGGTGACGGTTAGCGCAATCAATATGACCAGCGATTCGCGAAATAACTCTGCGGCTGGCACTGGCCTTTTGGGCGCCATCATCATCGGTGCCGTGAATGAATCGCGCCGCAATAACGAAACCGATGATTTCGGCTACTATCCGATCACTCTGGCGTTCCCGTCGAAGTAGCTTCACACGCAAGGTCGGCGGTGATCAGTATCGCATCGCCGACCAAACTACCCTCCTTAATCTGACAGCCGCTTGCCTGCATGATCGCGGTTCTGGCGCGCGGCGCGACATAATTAAAATTGGGCGCGAATTCGCGATTTGTGCGCATCGCCTGCGCCCGCCCCTCTTTGATGCGGACATCAAAAGTGCTTTGCGCGACTGTCACCTGCACGGGGTCAATGCCTGCATAGCCAATCGGCGGGGTATTACACCCGGCAACAGCCAAAACACACGCGCCAATAATTCCTGTTTTCATACCTGTTCATCTCCATTCCCCAATCGGGAGTGGGCGTTAAATTGGTTAATTTATCGTTACGACGACACATCCAAGGTCAAATTGAGCGATGCATCTCGATATTCACGCTTAAATACATTTCATAATTGACATGTGTTACCAGACTCGGTATCCCCGATACATTACGAAATCATAATGTTTAGGGAAACATCACATGACACACCCAATCGCGCGACCCGCCGACACCTACTCACCGACCTACTTCCTCGCCTCCGTGGGCGCGGGCGGTCTGACTGTCACCTTCTTTATGTATCTGATGTTCTGGGTGCCGCACCCTGACCGGCCCGTTCCGATTTTTGAAGACATCATGGCCGCCTTCGGCCAAGGCTACCTGCCGATGCAAATCGCAATCGCCGTCGCCATGGCAGGCATTGCGATCCTCGCATTTATGAACATAAAATCACTGGTCTGGAACCTTGGGCAACTGTCCAAATTCAAAACCACAGAGGCCTATACAAAACTGACATCCTCGAATGCCGAAACCCAGTTGCTCGCAATGCCACTGGCGATTGCCATGTCAATCAACGTCGCATTCATCGTGGGCCTCGTGTTTGTGCCAAACCTCTGGATCGTCGTGGAATACCTGTTCCCGCTTGCCCTCGCAGCCTTTGTGCTGACAGGCATCCTCGCGCTGCGCATGATCGGCCGCTTCCTCGGGCGCGTGCTTGCCACTGGCGGCATTTTCGACACCAAAGCCCATAACTCCTTCGCACAGCTTATGCCCGCCTTTGCCCTTGCAATGGTCGCGGTCGGCCTCTCCGCACCGGCCTCCATGAGCCTGTCCCCCACGATCGTCGGCACCAGCCTCGTGCTGTCTACATTCTTCGGCACAATCTCGGCCATCTACGCGGTCATCGCCGCAATCACCGCAATCGGCGCGATGCTGCAACACGGCTCCGCCAAAGAGGCCGGCCCAACCCTGCTCATCATCATCCCACTTTTGACAGTGCTCGGCATCATGGTGCTACGTCAGGACCACGGGTTGCACGCGGCTTTCGACGGACACACAGCAAACGCCGACACCTTCATGAAGCTGACACAGTTCCTGACCATCCAAGTCATGTTCGGCCTGCTTGGCCTGACCGTGCTGCGCGCCCAAGGTTACGCCTCCACCTTCCTCACAGGCGACAAAAACTCACCCGGCGCCTACGCCCTGATCTGCCCCGGCGTGGCCCTTTCGGTGATGACACAGTTCTGGATCAACAAAGGTCTGGTCTCCAACGGCCTGCTCGAAAAATTCTCAACCGGCTACTGGGCCTTCACCGCCATCGCCATCATCTTCCAATTCGCCATGATCGCGCTCCTGTGGCACCTCAACCGCCGCCACTTCGGACAGGTCCAGACCGTGGCTATTCCGGCACAATAATCGCAACGTAACACCAGCAGACGCAAACTCCCACTTGCGTCTGCTTTTTGCATTTCGCACTCTCTTCTGAATTTCGTGAAGGACCGCCAGATGCGCAAACCCTCCCCCGCACTGCTCGTTCTGAACAAAGCAGATCAAATTGCCAGCGGCGTGCAGCGGGCGGTTTTCCCGCATCCGTTTCATGCAACCAAACTGGTGAAAGTCCTCAAAAGCGATAAGGACATGCCCGCTCGCAGCAATTTTAACGGGCGTATGGACCGGCTATTTCCCAGCTTGCGCAGCCGCCAAATTCGCAAGGAATATCAGGAATACCTGCGCGTTATGCTCGCCTGTCCCGCACCTGATTTCCACCCGCCCATCAGCCATATGTACGGCTTTACGATTACAAACCTCGGGCTGGGCTGTATCACGGATCGGGTGGCAAACAGCGACGGGACATTAGGCGAAACAGTGGGTGCCAAGGTCAAAGCGGGCACCTTAACCGATGAGGATCTCGGTTTTCTCAATGATAGCATCCGACGGATATACCACTACAATATCCGCGCCAGCGACATGAACCCCAACAATTTTGTCATCGGACACCGCAATTACGGGAGCGGCATTGGCCCAAAAGAATGCGTGCTGGTCGACGGTTTTGGCGACATCCATGCAATACCTGTGCGGTCGATGGCGCGGTGGTCCAACCGGATGGGTCTGGACGATAGCGCCACCCGCCTTGCACGCAACACCGGTCTCAATTGGGACAAAACCAAACGCCAGCTTTCCCGCTAACCCCGTCAAAGGAACCGCACCATGCCCAAACACCGCGTCCTCACCGAATTTGGCATGGGCACATCGCTGCGCCGCCAAGACTACACCCAAGCCGCCCACCGCGCCCTGCAAGACGCACTTTGGCACAACTCGATCAACATCGCTGAACTCTTCGGCTTCCCCAAAGAATCCATGATCATCGACGTCGAAATCGCCTGCCAACAGCCTGAAAAAGTCGACACCAGCACCCTCCTCGACATCTTCCCCTACGGCCAACCATCAGTGACCGTGACACACGGTGGCCTCGACATCCCGCGCCCAGATGGCCCCCCGACAGTCATCGCAAACGCCGCCATCAACGTGTCCTTCAACATGGAGCGCACATAATGGAACACCGCATCATCATTGAAATGGGCACTGGCAACGACCTGCACGGCATGGACTACCAAAAGGCAGCGAGCCGCGCGATCACCGACGCCTTTCGCCACTCCACCTTGCCGATCTTCGAGAGCCTCGACATCTCACATGACCTGATGCGCGTGCAGGTCACGGTCGGCGTGCAAGAGCCCGACAAACTCGACACCGTGGCCCTCGCAAAACTCATGCCGCGTGGACAGGCCACAGTCACCGCTGTTTTCGGCGGACAAAACGTACACCATGCGGCCACAGGCGACACAGCCGTCATCGCAACCGCCGCGATAGAGGCGTTCTTGCCCGACCAATCAGCAAACTGGAAAGCGGTCTAATCCGCCAGTAACCCGCCGATCACCGGAAGATGCGCGGACCAATCGTCATAGCACACTTGCCAAACCCCCGTCTGACAGGCGCTGCGGCCAATACGGCGCAGCGCAAAAACCCGCTCTTGCGGCACACCGGCCGCCGCATAAGCCGCAAAATCCGACGACGAATCCCCGTAAGCGGCAATGATCTCAATCCCCTCGTCCTGCAAATTCCGCAGAACACCGGTCTTGAACCCTGTGATTTCGGCGCGGTCCCAGCGCGGCCCCATTAACCGCACATCCCCTTGCGGAAACCCGTTTAGTGCCAGCCACGCAGGCACGCCCTCTTGCAAAAACGACACCCGCGCGCTGAGATAAACCACATCAACCCCCACCTGCGCATAGGCCATCGCAGCCTGCGCTGCACCATCACGAGGATGCCAGAACACAACCACATTCGGGGTCAAGGTCCCGTCGATATCAAAGACAACAGCACGGCGCGCGTCCTGCGCCGTGACCATCGCGGGCCACAGCAAGAACAGCAAAACCCAGCGCATTACTGGACCGCAGCCGCACGCACAGCCGATAACGTGGCCCCCGTAGAGAGCGCCTCTTCGTCAATCTTGCAGGCAATAATCGCGACAGTCCCACTGGCCTTGGCGCGCGCAAACGCATCGGCAAACTGCGCCCCATCCGTGACCAACTCGCCATGCCCGCCATACGCTTTGGCGAGTGCCACGAAGTCAGGGTTTACCAGCATCGTGCCAGACACCCGCCCCGGATAATGCTTCTCTTGATGCATACGGATCGTGCCATAACGGCCATTGTCCATGACAATCACAATCGGTTTTGCGCCATGCTGCACCGCCGTCGACAACTCGTTACAGGTCATCTGAAAACAGCCATCCCCCGCCAAACAAACCACATCGCGATCAGGATATTCCAAAGACGCCGAAATCGCCGCAGGAAACCCGTAGCCCATCGAACCTGATGTCGGCGCCAGTTGCGTGCCATGCTGCTTATAAACGAAATAACGATGCAACCACGCGGCATAATTCCCCGCGCCATTGGTCAAAATCGCATCATCCGGCAAATTGTCCGACAACCAAGAAATCACTTGCTCCTGCTTGACAGCACCGGGGCTTTCAAGCGGGGTAATCCACCCGTCATAATCAGCTCGCGCCGCACGACGCCACACATCCCAACGCGGCTGCAATTCCATCGTCGCAGCGGTAATCGCCAACTGCTTGACCGCAGACGCCCCATCACAAACA
>RCMY010002967.1_pt1 | contig 15200 bp, 18 predicted proteins | sample 2041341 | NCBI WGS metagenome assembly RCMY01 (sample SAMN09708234, study PRJNA481090) | Marine sediment metagenome, whole genome shotgun sequencing project.
ATATCTTGACTTACTTTTCTTTCTATGACTTTAGCATAGATTTGAGTAGTTGTAATTTTAGAATGCCCTAATAGTTTAGATACCGTTTCAATTGGCACACCATTGCTTAAAGTTACTGTAGTTGCAAAAGTATGTCTGGCAATATGAAAAGTCAAGTTCTTTTTAATTCCACAAACATCCGCTATCTCTTTTAAATATGAATTTAGCTTTTGATTTGAGATAGTTGGAAACAAGACTTCATTATTAATAGAAGAGGGGTGAAGCTTGTATTTTTCTAGTATCTCTAATGCTTTTGTTAATAATGGAATCTTAACTGGAATACTCGTTTTTTGTCTTTGAGAATATATCCACTGTTTTCTATCAATACCAATACAGATATTATCATTTGTCAGACTCATTACATCGCCATATGATAAGCCAGTATAACAACTAAAAATAAACAAATCTTTAATCAATTGCAACCGAGAAATTGAAAATTCTTTTTGTTCAATTGCTTTTAATTCTTCTGAGGTTAAATATTCTCTTTCTTTTCTGATATACTTTGCTTTAAACTTAATGAAAGGATCTTTATCTATCCATTCCATCTTATATGCCAGATTAATCATTTTACGTAAACGTTCAATATGTTTCATAACAGTATTGTTACTCATAGATTTTTGATGTCTTAAAAAGCGTTCAAAATCAATAATGAACTTATAGCTTAATTCAGATAAGAAAACATCGGTTATTTGATGTTTTTGCTTTAGAAAGAGAAAAATATATTTATGAGTAGCAAAATAGTTTTTTTGAGTTCCCCAACGTAAAGTTGATTTCATATGCTCATTGTGATATTCAATAATATCTGACAAAGAATGACGATTTTCATTATTCCCCAAAAAATGAGCTTTTATAATACTTGACGAAATCAGTTTATTTTCACTTTGCAAATTTTGATAACATTCAAAAAGTTTAGCATAGATTTTCTCAAGATAATTATTAATTAACCTAGTTTCGCTACTTAAGCCTTTAAGCTTGTTCTTATGAGCATCCCAATGGGCAATCAAGATTTTTCTTTTGAGAGATAGTTCAGCTCGTTTTCCATTAACTGTAATTCGAGCATAGATTGGTGCTTTTCCATTTTTGGCATTTGCGAGTTTAAGCCAAAACAGAATACTGAAGGTGTGTGTGTTTTTCATACTTTTTTGTTTTAAGAATTAAACATTAAAAACAAAAGTCAAATCAGTTGATTCGGTTACCTTTTTAATAAATTTTATAGGTTGGTAACCGAATAGGTAACATTTTTAAACAAATCAATTCAAATTAAATGATAGTCCTAAAACGACAAAAACCTGATAATCATAAGATTATCAAGTTTTTGTTACTAATTGATTTATTAAAAAGTCGGGGTGGCAGGATTAATTAAAATGCTGTAACTCCTTTAAATTGAGTATTTTAAACACTTTTAATAATATGAGATTCACCGAATTTCACACTAAAGTCAAAAAGAACTATTTAAAAACAAATTTTATTTGTCTTTACAAGTATAAAGATACAATTTATGTTAGATAGTATAAAATAATTTTTTATACTACTTTTAGTCCGACAGGTTTAAATATCGCAATAGTTCTCAAACTCGTAAAATCACTTTGTGATTATACATTATTATATGTTAGCATCTTTTTATCGTTTACACTCCTTTTCACCTCGGTCCTGGCATCTGGTAGTTGCAAGAAGAGATTAACTCGTTTTGAACAGGTTAAGGCCCCGCTGCCGTGGAACTGCGCTTCGCGATGTTAAATAATTGGTCTAGTGTAAGTAACTAGAAAATATGCGAGAAGGGATTCGCACGGTAGTAAGTGAAGTACGACGTTTCAATTAATTCGCGCCCTTCTTTGGTGTTGAATTGAGTGTTTTGTTATGTCTTTTTGTAAAAACGATCCTGATATATAACACGCCAAGAATTGCGGAAAGAACTGAGGCGACTAAGATCGATGTTTTTGCGCTATGGAGATGCTCTGGCTGGGAGTCGAAACCTAGCGCAGCGATAAAAGTGGACATGGTGAAACCTATCCCTGCTATAAGCGAGACGCCGATGACATGTTGAATATTAACACCGTCAGGTAAGCGGCCAAATTTGTAGCGGAGACCCAACCAGCAAGCACCGGAAATACCGATAAATTTTCCAACTACGAGTCCAGTAATAATTCCTAATCCAGTTGGATTCTGGAGGCTGTCAATAAACGAGGTAAAGCCAAATACGATGCCAGCATTGGTCAATGCAAACAGCGGTAAGATAAATAATGCTACCGGTAATTCCAGTGCATCTTCCCAACGACGCAAGGGTGTGCTGGCACGTTCCGCAAAATCGCGCACTTCTATTACTTGTTCGTGATCTCGTCTGCTACCGAGTACATCCACATCTTTTGTTTTTTCCTGCATTGAGCTGATTACATATTTTGCTTTATTGAGCAATTTTCCTGAAGCTAACTTAGGTCTTGCTGGCACCGTTAAGGCAATAGCTACACCGGCAACCGTAGGGTGAACGCCGGACTTGAACATCGCCCACCATGCTGCAAAACTGATGAGAATATAGAATAGCGGCTGGCGAATGCCTGCGTAGTTGGCCACTGCCAAAAACGCAATAAGCGCAAACGCACTTGACAGATGTATTACGGATATTTCCTGAGTGTAAAATATTGCAATGACTAGTATCGCGCCGACATCGTCGACAATGGCGAGGCCAACGATGAAAGCCAGTAGGCTAACAGGTATATGTTTTCTCACAAGGGTAAGAACGCCGAGTGCAAACGCGGTGTCGGTTGCCATCGGGATGCCCCATCCGATTTGTGAATCAAGTGACCAGTTGAACAGGGAATAGATCACTGCCGGAAAAACCATTCCACCGACGGCACAGAAGATCAGCATACGTCTATTATCAGGTCGGGCGAGGTCTCCAGCAAGTACTTCCCGTTTGATTTCAAGACCGAGCAGGAAGAAAAATATCACCATTAAACCATCATTAATAACGTGTTTGAGTGAAGCCTTTAGCTCAAAATCTCCTACAAATAACCCGATCGGTTTGTGTATCAGATCCAGATAGGTAGAAGAATAAGCTGAATTAGCCCACCAAAGGGCAGCGATCGTAGCGACCAGAAGAAACAAACTGGAGGTTGTCTGGGCGCGAATGAAATTGGAAAATGGATCATGGATATTTTCCAGGCCTCGCTGCAATACATTTTTAGAGTCGTTGGCCATAGTAATGAGCCGAATAGGCTATCAAGAAGTGGCGGTTAGTTATATCCCGAACTGACTCTAACGGTTGCGCCATTTCAACCGCATGAAGTAACTTAAGTTCAGGACAGGTATTAGTATTCATTAAAAGTACACATAAAAAATAACATCTGTATATAAACAACATGTTTTTATACAGCTTGTAGTTGTAGTTGTCTAAAAAAGATAAGGTCAGATATTTACACTCCATATCTCAGCTATAGTGGATCTGTGCTCCGCGTATTGTTCAGCAACAGATCTAATGTAGATAACTTGGAATTATGTCTGGGCGCTATCAGGCAAAAGGCCAGAGAAGATGTGCCATAAGTACGTTCGTATGATGCTAATGACCCTCACAGAGCACAGATCCGCGCTAGCCATTTTTTCGTCTGCTCGAGCTGGTTAAAAAAAGGAGGGCAATCCAAGTGATGCAATGGTAGTTCGCTTTCACCACCGGAAATTTGTTCGTGAAGATACATCGTTTACAAAAGTTAAAGATTAGACTTTACACTAAATTAGTTCTCCAACCTTGTTGATCCTTATTTATTTCTCAATTCATTTTCGTTAAAGAAACCTAAAAATAGGTTTCTATAATATACTTTCCAAATTCCATTTCCCACTTCTTCAATTCAATGACTTATTTATGTTATATTTTTTAGAAATACTCCATATTGTAATGGTTCATATCTTAAGCGAATGATTGCCATTGCTTATCCACCTTTTATAGATTAAAATTCTATTCATTTCTTCAAGTGAATTACAGCCCAATGCGGCAGAACGATGATTGCGAATTTTATAGCTTCCTTCATAATGTTTTATAATAATTCCCGTAAGTATTTCAGATCGCTTTTAGTTGTATCTACTATTTCTGCAAATTTGCCGTTCACCATCATTTTTGCCATAGATTTTGCAAAGCCTTTCACTTGTTCAAAATTCAGAGTAGGAGGCATTGCCAGCGCATTGGGATCTGTAAAAATGTTAATTATAGCAGGCCCCTTATGTTTGAATCCGTTTAAGAGAGCAGATTCCACATCTTTGGATTTATTGGCCTCCCACGCTGCGATGTTCATAGCTTCTGCCAGTTTTACAAAATCAGGATTCACCATATCGGTTTGCCAATCCATGTATCCTTGTACACGCATTTCAAGTTTTACCATTCCTAAAGAACGATTATTAAAGATGATGATTTTTACTGGAATTTGATATTGGCTAATGGTCATTAAATCTCCTAAAAGCATAGAAATACCACCATCTCCACAAAATGCTATCACTTGTCGTTCGGGATGTGATAGTCCCGCTCCTATGGCCATCGGCATAGCATTAGCCATAGACCCATGATTGAACGATCCCGTCAGGTAACGATTTGTACCTGCTTTTAGGTAGCGGGCAGCCCATACGGCACTCATTCCTGTATCAACAGTAAATATGGCATCGTCATCTGCTAATTTATCAACCAAATAGGCAACAAACTCCGGGTGAATGTTTTTTTTAGCCCCCTTTTCTTCAACATAACTATCATATTTATCTTCAATTTCTTGATGTAATAAACGCATTTTATCAAGGAAATCAGTAGATGTTTTTGCTTCAACCAGAGGCATGAGCTCTTGCAGCGTAGATTTTATATCACCACAGTATCCAAAATTTACTTTAGCTCTACGCCCTAATTTTTCAGGTTTAGTATCTACTTGAATGATTTTGCATTTTTCGGGCAGAAACTCACTATAAGGAAAATCTGTACCCAACATCAAAAGGACGTCTGCTTTATGCATGGCTTCAAAACCAGATTTATTTCCTAACAAACCGTTGAGCCCGACAGCATATGGATTGTCTTTACGTTCAAAAAATATTTTTCCCCGAAAACTATAGCCCAATGGCGCATTGAGTTTTTGAGCCAGTTGCATCACTTCATTTATAGCATTCCGACAACCATGCCCACAAAACAGCATCACTTTTTCATGAGTGTTGATTACCCCGGCAAGTTCTTGAAGATCTTCAGGACTTGGGATTACTCTAGGTTGTGTATAGAAATTTTTATTGGAAGAGTGAACAGGTTCTATTTCAGCCGCCGCTACATCGCCAGGAAGGCCTAAAACAGCTACGCCTTTTTGACTAATAGCGTGCTGAATAGCAGTTTGCAAACCATTCAGGGCCTGTTTTGGCGTATTGGCCATAAACACATATTTCGAACAATCTTGAAATAGAGATTCGGGTCTTGTCTCTTGAAAATAGTCCAGTCCCATTTTTTCAGTATGAATGGTTGAGGCAATAGCAATAACTGGATTTTCAGCTCTATTGGCATCATATAAACCATTGACCAAGTGGACATGCCCCGGACCACTACTTCCCATACAACATCCGATGCCATTCAGTTCTGCTTCCATAGAAGCTGCATAGGCTCCAGCTTCTTCATGCCTGACATGTATCCATTGAAGTCTGCCATCTCTTCGCACAGCATCATTTACTGGATTTAGACTGTCACCTGTTATGGCATAAATTCTTTTAACACCTGCTGCTACAAGCATTTCTACTATTTGATCGGAAACATTTTTTGACATAATTCTTTTGGATTAAAATTAAATTTATTGTTGCTCTGATTGGCTACAGCGGTTCGCAGCTAAAAGCAGGAGCTGGCGGTTTAAGTTCCCTTAATATCTAAAAAGTGCACTTATCTTAGTGGAAACATCAGGCTTATCTTCTTTTTCGAATAAATATACTGTTCCTCCTTTTATTAAAACCTTCATTGCAACAAGGTTCATTAAAGAAATATTTGGGATTTGATGGGTATCTTGAATGTTTATTTCTTGGGTTGAGGGATTATAGATTCCAAAAATATCTGCTCTGTTTTCCAGAAAAAGTGTATCTACATTTCCTTCAAGAGCAGCAGGTAAAATTTCATTAATGTCTGATGAAGTCCTTCCCGTTCCGATAAATTTTGAAAATTGATCGAGTTTTTCTTGTCGTGTTTTACTAAAGTAGGGTTGTAATAATTCCCAAGCTTCTTCATGCAATAAGAAAATATCCTTGTCGGCCGGATTACCAGAAATATACTGAAGAAAAAGATTTTGATACGAATTTACTTCCTGATAAATCGGGAAATGATAATCTAAACAACAAACTACTAATGGAGGTTTTTGGTCATCATGCAAAATGGTTATTAATCCCTTGTCTATTTCCCTGAAATACCTCACTAATTCCTTTTTCAATTCGGATTCACTATCTCCATGGCCGTGAAACATGCCTTGTCCTTTGTTTCCTTGCTGTGATCTAAATTGTAAACTTTTTTGTTCATAATCGTAACCAACCCTATCTTCTAGTTGGGAAGGTATTAAATCATTAACTACAATTTCTGTTATGCCATGTCTTGTACCCTCATAAAATTTAACGTCATCCATTTTAAGAGTAAGCAAGTAAAATAACCCATCACCATTAAATAAAGGCATTAATGGTTTTAAATAAAATTCATTGGATAGGTAGTTAAACTCTTTAAAATAAACCGGTACAGTATATTTTTCATATAAATTATCCGACAGAAAAATTACTAATCCATCCGATTGATGTCTCCAAAATTCGCTGTCATTTACTAAGCCGTTGATAGGTTTTACAAACTTTTCAATATCCTGTACACTCATGCCTTGCTGGCCAAGTTTCAACTTAATATCTTTCAGTTGATTTTTAAGATTTAAAGCATCTTTTCCGCTAATGGTTTCTTTTCCGGCGCGATGTGTTGGTATAAAAATTGAAACACAAAATTCACTATGTATTTCAGATAATTCTAATACTTTTTTCTTTGTGATCATTGTTATATTCTTTTTGAAATAATTACTATTTATAATAATGTTACCCCTAAATTGATATAATTTTGGATAAAATAGTTAAAAGTGTTTTGGCAAATCTCTTGAAACTTATCCATGATTTGAATTAAAAGTTAATGTGTGTTCATTTCGCTTTTTCTTTTTTCCAATTGTGTTTCTAAATCTCGAACAGTTTCTGTTGCAGATGCCTCAAAACTTTCTTCATTAGAAGAAGCGAATATTCGTGGGCCTGGACAACTAAGTCTGATTTCACATATTTTCCCCTTTTGGTAAGTATCTTTTTCTTCTTTAAAAAAAACATCTGCTCTAATAAGCCAGTCATATTTTTTAGATAGCTGCTCAATCTTTTCTAAAACGAGTTGTTTTGCTGTATCATCTGTTTCGGTTTGTACAAATTGAATTATTGATTCCATGAGTTTTCTTGTTTTATATAAATAATTTTACTTTAATATTTTTAAACTATTTAAAAAGTGGGACGGTTACCCTCAATTTAAGTTTAATCAAAAAGATTTAAGAAATATTTTTTGGTTGTTTAGGAACTTTTGTTGGCTTTTCTTGTGAGGGTATAGTTAATGGTTCTTTAGGTCTTGTGATTGGCTTTTGTTTTGGTAATTTGGCAGGTATGTTTTTTTGTGGCAAGGTAGGTTTCTCTCTTGATGGTTTTGTAATAGGCTCTTTTGGTTTGGTGATTGATACTTTCATAATTTTTATATATTAAAAGTTAGTATTTCATTTTTATATTTTCTTAAAAATATCTTAACTCAATTTTTTCTGCTATTTTTAATCAAAGGGGGAGGACATCTCATAAAATGTACGCTAATCTTTAGATTCTAATCCGTTTTCAATAATTATTTTTTTTGATTGGGATAAGGGTCTTCCTTAGCGTCTCCAACACCACTTATTACTTTCCAATCTCCATTATTGCATTTTGGACAAGGAGGTAATGAGCTTACAGAAGGAGTTGTAATTTGTTTACCGCATTTGTTACATTCAAAAATTCCAGCGGAAACATCACTACCTGCTGGTACATGTTTTTTCTTCATTTTTATAAGTTTTATATTTTACAATTGTTCTTAATTTTATTTATTTTAACCATTAACTTCATCCAGATCATTATGGTCGTCTCCACCTAAACTGTAATAGTTATTTTCTTCATCCTCACTACCCACACTTTCTTGTTGATCGTCTAATTCTGATCCTGGAACATCTAAATCATCACCAGACATATCATCCTCAAAATCCTTTTCGTTTGATGTTCTTTCTACTTCATTTGGGGTTTTATTTTTTGAAGGATCCTCCGGGTTTAAATCCATTTCTTTCTTGCTTTTATTATAAATATCTTCTGAAGGCGGATAGCGTGGAGACCCTGGAAAACTTAAGACACCAGTGCTATTATTTACTTCCGTAGCCACATGTGTTTTCGCATATTCTACTAATAACTCCTCCAAGGAATTGTAATATTGCTTCAAGTTTATACTATAGATTTCAGAAGTATCAATTCCTGAAATTTTTATGGGCATCTCTTGAATGTATTTTGATAATTCAGGAAATTCCACATGTATTTTCATGGTGATATTTATGATATCTTGTTCTAATTTGGCTTTTGTTTTCATGCTTAGATTGTTTTTAGATTTTGAATCTGGTAAATTGAAAATTACTTGTTAATAATCCCAATTAGAACAGCTATCTTTTGGCTCCTTGATTTTTTTAAGGCTCCTCAATAAACCGTTTTATTGGATTTCTTTTTACCTTCTTTTTAATATTGATAATGACCTTCTTATAAAAATCTATTCATTATCATTCACCATTCCCATTCCGTCCATATTCATTCCTTTTTCGTCCATCATTTTCATAGAGGATTGCATACAATCTTCACTCATCATACCATTTTCATACATCATTTGCATCATACCGTTCATTATCTTACCATCTTTCATCATTGAAAACATCATGTTTTTCATCATTGTACTGTCTTTTATCATCAGTTGCATGCCATTACCCTGCATCATGTTGCCCATCATTTTATGGTTTCCCTGCATCATCTGCATCGCATGTTCACTACTTTGCATGTTTTCCATGAATTCTGTCATTAAACCATGGTTGTTCGCTATCGCATTAAAAATTTCAGTCTTGATTTCCGGATTTTCTAGAATCGCTGTTGTATTAACCTTTTGGTTGCAACTTATTAATGTCGCAAAGCCAATAATTGTCATAAAAATTGTTACTGTTTTCATAATATTTAATTTATTTAAAGTTTATTAATCATATTCTCTAGCTTGGCTGTAATTTCTTTAGCTATATTGATTTTAATTACATCTTCAAGATACGAATTATTAAAAAAACATCAAAATAAGCTATTAGCGGTTTTCAAAAATTTGCGTGAGTTTTTGCGCAGTCTGACGGTTGGCGGTATGAAACGCTGGAAAATGCGGAGCTACTTCACTATCAAAATACAATGAGCTTTGATGCGAGAAAGGAGGCTCGATAACAACTCAGTCTCCAATGTTTATTACCGCGTGTTATGGCTGGGCAATATTTATTTTAAAGCACATTTAAATCAATTGTGAAAAGGTATAACAGTTATTTTAATTTATCAAACATTTGATTATTGATGTCTAACTTTAAAGGATTTATTCGATCATCCCAATGAACAGTTGTCTGTGGGAACGGTATTTCAATATTATGCTGGTCGAAAGTATATTTTAAGCGTTTTCTGTATTCTCGACCTACTGCCCATTGTTGAATTGGCATAGTTTTTAAACGGGCTTTAATAATAATTGCACTATCCGCAAACTTGTCTAAGCCAAATATCTCCATTGGTTCAATAATTTTATCCTTAAATTCCGGATCATTCTGTAGTTCGTCTCCAACTTGTTTCATTAAATCCATCACCACTTGTGGATTTTCTTTATAGGCAACACCAATATCAAATACCATCGCAGACCAATCTTTAGTCATATTTGATATGTCACTAATTTTGCCATTTTGGAAAATATGTACAACTCCTGAAAAATCACGAAGCGTGGTAGTTCTAAACTCTATCTTTTCAACCAACCCCCCAGTTCCATTTATTATTGCAACATCACCAATACGAATTTGATTTTCGAGAATGATAAAAAATCCTGAAATAAAATCCCTTACGAGTTCTTGTGCTCCAAAGCCCACTGCTAAACCAATGATACCCGCACCTGCTAATATTGGGGCAATATTTAAACCGAATTTTTGCAATACAATCATTACAAATATTGCCCAGAGAATAATTTTTATTAAACCATGAATAATAGATGTTAGGGTAAGTATCCTTTTTTCAACTTCATCTACATCTGGCTCATCTTTCTCTTCGGCTCGGTTTAAAAGTGTTTTTTGTAATTTTTTAAGAGAAAAGCCGATTATTTTAAATGCTAAAAATAATAACACCAACGCAATTAATAATCCCGGCAGTTCAATAATTAGCCAATTTTGACCGTTTTTATAAAGTTCTGCCCAAAAGGTGGATTCTAAAATTTGTTCCATAATTAATTATTCCTGTTTTATTACTAGTTCATTCAATTTACCTTGCCCATAGCATTATAGGATTAAATCGCATAAGCCAAGAGTACAATTTGATTTAGCCCTATCATGTTGGCAACAATTATGACCGTAAAATTTCAGTTATTTTTTTTCAAACACATAATTTCTTTATTACTATTAGTTCTCTATGCATTTTCTTTTCCCATTTCAACAGCACGTTCAAAAGCAGCGAAGGCCGCTTCCTTTATCAATTCTCCAACATTATTGTCTTCCATTGAGTCCAATGCTGCACGTGTTATTCCACCTTTACTTGCCACTTTATCCATCCATGTATTTGGAGATATGTTGTTCTGATTAAAGAGTTCTATCGCTCCTGTAAATGTCTGGCTGACCAAAATTCTCGAAACATTACTAGTGAAACCCATTTGTAATGCCGCTTCCATCATGCTTTGCATAAAATAAAACACATATGCAGGACCACTTCCAGAAATTCCCGTGGAAGCATCTATAAAGGCTTCATCACTGACCAATATGGATTTACCTGTGGTATCCAATAAGCTTTCTACGGTCAATAATTCTATTCGAGAAACTTCAGGAGAAGCCATAAATGCAGTTAATCCTTTACCTACTTTTGCTGGTAAATTTGGCACAGCACGCACTATTTTGGTCAATCCTGTCAACTCCTTGATAGAATCGATAGAAATTCCTGCCATAATCGAAATCAATATTTGATCTGGTTTTGCCAACGGACGTATTCTGTTAAATAGCTTTTTGGCATGGTTAGGTTTGACAGCAATAAAAATAATATCTGCCTCTAGCACACAGCCTTCCAATTCATGGAAGGCATCTAAATGTAAAATTTTGTCGACTTCTTTTAATTTCTCTTCGGAACTGTCCAACACCATAATATTACTTTTCTTTATAAGTTTGGATTTAGACATACTTTCTGCATATGTCAACCCCATATTACCTGCCCCTATTACTAGTATCTTCATAAATTATTTTAAGTTTTTAATGTATTAATAAGCTAATGCCAATTGATGGATTAAATAAAGAGTGCACAATCGCCGTAGTTTTTTACTTCGCCGTAGTATGTTTCGCGATATTTACGGATGGTCTTGATTGGTAGTCCCAAAAAGTATCTTTTGATATAGGTAACCTTTGTAGTGAGTTCACCCATCTTAAAACTGTATTGTTTTTCTGTTTTCATTTTTCTTTTGATGTATAAAAATTTCATGTAGAATTGTTTTGTGAGTCTATAACTTAACTTCTTAGTATCCATAAACAAGTAAATCTTGTTAAGTCTTTGTTAATAAGTGATATAAATTCGATACCTATTCGATACGTTATATTATTTAAGTACATTAAAACTTATCATATTGGAATAATGAAAGATAAAATTCTCATTCATTTTCAAAATGATTTTTTACAAAGGCATCTTTTTCATTATCCGTCATTTTATCTGCTGATTCAATTTCAATTTTTATATCCTTAAAATGTAAATCTTTATTCAAGTAATTGTGTAGTTCTACTTTTGCGTTTGTAGGTCCAAATAAAAGCACATGGTTATATTTTAAAATTTCAGATCCAATTTTTTTATAAAATTTTTCATGCATTTGTTGCCTTTTGTTATGCATAAGAATTTCGCTTCTAATTAAAGCTTCTTCCTTTGTTTCTGAAGTAAATTTTGACACAATAGTGCTATTTTCTTTTTTTGAATTTATATCAATTAAATGAGCAGTTGAATGATCCATCCAGATACCTAAGTTGTTATTTGTTTCCATTATTATAAGTTTTAGCGTTTTAGAATTCTTCCAAGAATAGTTTGTATAGCGGTTTTTATTTTGTCAATAGCACCTGTTAGGGCAAGATCTATAGTGTCTGCCTTCAAGTCTGGCTTCTAGCAGGCAGGAGATATCATTGAATCCATCCTTTTTTCCATTCTCATCTTTCAAGTGAACCTCTATTCTGGTAATATGAGATTCGAATCTTTGTAATGCTTTGGCAATTTGAGAAGTAAAAAAATCACTACTTCTTTTTTCTCCAGAAAGGTTTTTGTCAGTATTTATTTGGATTGTCATGTTTTATTGTTTTTTAATGTTCTTTTGAATAAGTTTCTAATAAGTTATTAAGGGAATCTAAATAGCCTTTTAGTTCTTTGTTATTTACTCCTTTTTCCGTACTGGATAGGAAGTTTCTCGGTATTTCATTCATGTATTTAATCAGTTCTGGATATTCCTCTTGAATTTTTAAAGTAGTCAAGCGGATATTATTATTAAGGTCATTTTGAGATTCCATTTTTTATACGTTTTAATTTATGCTATACTGAATTAACCATTTATTGCATGTTGCCTTACACCCGCTTTTTGAGCCTTATTGGAAAGAGTTACCTGACCATGGGCGGCAATCATACTCTCTTCCCCTTTTTGATGATTTCCTTCTTCATGGTGGGTAGCAGCTGCAAGGTGGTATTTTGCTGCAGTCAGCAAATGTGTTGCTGCTATTCTATGATTTTTAATCCTTTTTTGATTCTTATCTATTGGATTACTATAGTTCTCTTTATTGAGATTTATTTCTATGTTTTTCATTTTTGTTATGTTTTGTTTTGTTGTTTTTTATTGTTGACTTATCAAAATCAAAATGATTTGTTAGTTGGTTAATATTACCAGTCGGATTTGTTGGAAAAGTCTGTTCTTTTGTTGTTTTGAATTTCTTTCTATCTTTAATCATTCCCATGTTTGATGTTTTAATTGTTCATAGATAGTATACATGTTTAATACTGAAACTATGTTAATGCTATCATAAAATCAAGAGTTTAATTTTAATTGAACTATTGGCATTCTCTTTTAAGGTTAAGACCGGGTAAAATCTTTAATTTGAAGTGTTCGCTATAACGTCTTACATATCCGTCATTTTTATACATATACTGTTGTTTTAGTGTATACATATTTCAGGACGAATCAAGCTTGCGTTAAAGCACATTTACTTGTGGGGTGGGAGTGCGTAGCACGTAGCAACACAAGTCAGCTTCAGCTGAATGTGCTTTAACCCCCAGGCTATACGCCGTGCCCGCGTGCTTTTTGGTGTGAAAAATATTTCAATTACCATCCAGGTTTCAAAGGAAATTTAAGCTCCATTTTCTATTAGTGGGCATGGCAAATAACCAATGTTCCAGCTAGTTTTTATTTTTTTATTATGCAATTTTCTGTTTCCATCATTGCTTTTTTATCTTCAAATCTCATCAGTCCAAATCTCACATTTTTAAGCGATTCTCCTTTCAGGTCTTCTTTTACAATTGCTTTATTTACAAAACTTTCGAAATTAGTTAAATCAGGTTTTTTAACAATTCTCGCAAAAGCTGTATGTATCCAAACAGGTTGAGCATCATATTTAAATATCTTGCCTAAATCAACTGAAATTATTGATTTTCTTAGTTTTACTCTTAATTTATGCATTGCTTTCAATAATTCTCCTGAACCAAAAAGGACAATTGAACCATCTGGTAGTAGGTTTAGATTTGAATCAATTGTAGCATTAGATAATACCTTGTTAACTGATTTGCAAAAATTGGTATCTTCTTCCAATTTAGATTTTATTTTATCATGGTAATAGGACTCAATTAGATCTATTACACATGTTGGTATCGCTGTACCAATATTGAAAATAGTTAAATGATGTTGTTTAGTAGTCCAAATTTTGTTTTCAATTGCTCCTAATGAATTTTCAATTCTTTTTTTAAACTTATTTGGATAATCAAAAAATAAAACTAATGAAAGACCATTTGCATCTTTTCGTTTTTCTGGGTGATAGGGAATATGCTTATTTGATGTGATAATTTCACTGTAAATGTTTCTGATAACATTCTCTTGTCCAGCTTTTACATTGGTAATTGAATTATTGAGACTGATTATATTTTTTGATTGTAGCAGAATATCTTTATTAAATTCAAATAATAAAATCGCAAGAATTGCATTTAATTTTGTAACCTCTTTAAATGAATTGGTTTTTGTTAAATCTTCAATTATTGAAATCAAGGATTTATTCCCTTTTCTTTTGCTATTTGAGGAATAAATTAAAAGAGAAGAGACAGCGCAATTTATCGTTGCTATTCTCTTTATTTTTGCTTCTTTATTCTTTCCTTTCAATCTGCCAAAATCCGCAAAAACCTTTTGATAGTATTTTAAGATTTCATATAGTTTCATTTGTGATTTCTTTTTTAATTGGTTGGAACGTATGTGTATATGAGCTGTGGCTTGTCTTGGCATGAACCTCTTCAGATAAAAACTTGCATTGGAAAATCCTGTGTATTTGTTAAGAAGCACTTACCAAGCCATAGCTTATATATGGTGTTATGGGCTGGTTTTATTTATATTTTTTATGTTTATATACTAATAAGTTACCATTACATTTTATCTGGTGAAACTGGTGGTGGCACTATGTTTCTAATGGGTTTAATGCTTTTTAAGTACATAAAGATTGCGTTTACATCCTCATCTTTCAAACTTGTAAAGCCAGACCACGGCATAGGTGGCAAAAGCATTCGTCCACCGTCTAATCCTTTAAATTTTCCTTGCGTGATTGCTTTTTTAAATTGTTCTTCTGTCCAATTGCCTATACCAGTTTCATCAG
>RCMY010002969.1_pt1 | contig 15194 bp, 16 predicted proteins | sample 2041341 | NCBI WGS metagenome assembly RCMY01 (sample SAMN09708234, study PRJNA481090) | Marine sediment metagenome, whole genome shotgun sequencing project.
GCTTGAGACGATGAGTAAACGAGAGAAGGCGGACCGATGAAGGTCGCAGTGATTGGTTCAACGGGTTATGTCGGAGGACGACTTGTGCCGGAGTTGCTTGCCGCTGGCCATGACGTCCGCTGTCTAGCGCGCACGCCTGCGCGGTTGGACAGCGTCGAGTGGCGGCCCAGAGTTGAAGTCGTGGCAGCCGATGTGCTCGAAAGGAGCTCCCTCGATGAAGCCCTACGGGGAGTTGAGACCGTGTACTACCTGGTCCATGCCATGGGTCAAGACGGCGACTTCGAGGAGAGTGACCGGGTGGGCGCCGAGAACACCCGGAAGGCGGCAGAGCAGGCTGGCGTGTCCAGGATCGTTTACCTCGGGGGCTTGGGAGAAGACGACCCGGAACGGCTGTCCAGTCATCTTGCGAGCCGGCACGAGGTTGGCCAAGTCCTTGCTAGTGGCACGGTCCCGGTCACAGAACTTCGCGCCGCGGTGATCATCGGTTCGGGCAGTGCCTCGTTCGAGATGCTTCGTCACCTGGTCGAAGTTCTCCCGGCGATGATTTGTCCACGATGGGTGACCACCACCAAGTGCCAGCCGATCGCGATCGCCGATGTCCTGCACTACCTCGTGGCGGTCATCACTATTCCCGAGGCTGCCGATCAAATCCTCGAGATCGGTGGACCCGACGTCCTGACCTATCGCGACATGATGGATCGCTACGCAGCCGCCGCCGGCTTGCGATCGCGGCTCATCATTCCGATTCCTGTCCTGACGCCTCGCCTTTCTTCTCATTGGGTGAACCTGGTGACCCCGCTGCCCTACGGCCTCGCCCGTCCACTTGTGGATAGCTTGACCAATGACGTCGTAGTGTCTCCTGACCGCGACATCAGCCGATTGATCGACCACACGCCCTACACGCTCGACAATGCCATAGAGCGTGCGCTCGCCGTCGTCGGAGATCTGCGCATCAAGACCAGCTGGATGGACAGCGCCCGTGGCAACACCTCCGCCTCGCCCATGCCATTGGATCCCGATTGGGCCGGCGGCACGATCTATGAAAACGTTCAAGAGGTCACCACCACGGCGAGTCCGGACGCCTTGTTCGCCACGGTTACCGGAATTGGCGGTGAACGGGGCTGGTATGCCGCGAATGTGTTGTGGACGATACGGGGTTGGCTGGACAAGGTCATCGGTGGAGTCGGTATGCGCCGGGGTCGACGACACCCCGACGAGCTTCGGGTGGGAGACGCTCTCGACTTCTTCCGAGTCGAGGCCTACGAACGGCCCAGCCTGCTGCGCTTGAGGGCCGAGATGAAGGTTCCCGGTGGCGCCTGGTTGGAGTGGCGAATTTCAGCCGACGACTCGGGAACGACCCGGTTACGGCAGCTCGCTCGGTTCCACCCGCGCGGCGTCGCTGGGCGCGGCTACTGGTGGATCTTGTTACCGATCCACAAGATCATCTGGAAGCAACTGGTCGAACGTTTGACCAGTCTTGCCCAAGAGGCGACCGACTGACTCGTTCTCTTCACCCGCGTCGGGCCGATCCCCGGCTCGGAAGAATGGCAGTCCAAGCGTCCATCATCCTGCGCCTTCGGTGTCAGTGATTGCCGTCTTCCGCAAACCTACGCCTAGGAGTGGTCACCGGCTCGATGACGTAGTATCCGCTGCGTGAGTTGGTCAGGAGTCGAAGCGATTGAGGTAGGCCTCGAAGATGCAGAGGGCGAAATCGAATCCAGCCGGGATCCAAAGATGACGCTTCTTCGAATCGGTGATGGCCTGGTCCTGACGCCTGAAGGGTTGCGAATCACAAATGTCACGATCAAGGGCGACCGAATCCAGTCAGTTGGCCCTCGAGAGAACGATTGGGAGATCGACGCCACTGGCCTCATCGTGTCTCCCGGGTTCATTGATCTACAGATCAACGGTGGACACGGCATCGACCTCGCTGATCAACCTGACGCGATTTGGAGGCTCGGTGCGAAGCTGCCCCGCCATGGTGTCACTGCCTTCTTGCCCACGATCGTTTCCTCACCGGCGTCAACAACCGGTGCGGCCATCGAAACGTTGGACCAGCGACCGGATGGCTATGTAGGGGCCGAACCACTGGGTCTGCATCTTGAGGGCCCCATGCTCAACCCGGAGAAACGGGGAGCACACAATCTTGACAACCTCGTTCCGCCTGATCTGAGCGTGATCGATGGCTGGTCGAAAAGCGCTGGCGTCACGCTCGTCACCCTCGCTCCAGAACTCCCCGGAGCGCTTGCAGTGATCGCGGAACTTGTGGAACGAGGCGTGGTGGTAGCGGCCGGCCATACCAACGCCAGCAGCGCTCAGACCGCAGCTGCCACGGCGGTCGGCCTCAGCGCTGTCACCCATCTTTTCAATGCCATGGCGCCTTTCGACCATCGAAATCCGTCGCTGTTGAATGTTGCGCTCTTCTCACCGGAGCTACCGGTCGGCCTGATCGCAGATGGCATCCACGTTCATCCCGAAGTTGTCGCGGCTACGTGGAGAGTCAAGGGCCCATCGGGAGTTGTACTCGTCACCGACGCCGTTGCCGCCATGGGGCAACCGGACGGCACCTACCCATTTGCAGGCGGGGTGATCACCGCCGATCAGAACGGTGTGCGTAACGCGCACGGAACGATCAGTGGGAGCAACCTCACCATGGATCAGGCCGTGCGAAACCTTCGAGCATTCACCGGGTGTGATCCCGACGAGGCCCTGCTGAGCGCCACCGATACGCCGGCACGTCTCATCAAGGACACCCATCGAGGTCACATCTGGCCTGGAGCGACCGCCGATCTGGTCCTCCTCAGCGACGATCTACGGGTCGAGATCACGATTTGTGCAGGCCGTATCGCCTACATCTCCGATCGCGCCCGCAGTCGCGTGTCTACTTAGGGGCGTCGGCGAAGCGCAGGTAAGGCTTGATCTCCTCGACGTTCTTGAACTTCGCCTTGGCATCTTCTGTTGACATGCTGGGCGAGATGATGACCCGATCACCGGGCATCCAGTCCGCCCCGGTAGCCAGACCTTCGGTTTCGGTGAGCTGAAGGCTGTCGATCACGCGCAGGATCTCGTCGAAATTGCGGCCGGTGGACTTCGGATAGGTCAGCGTGAGACGGATCTTGTTGTCCGGGCTGATGATGAACACCGATCGGACGGTCGATGAATCACCTTCGGCGGGATGGATCATGTCGTAGAGCGCCGAAACCTCTTTATCGGGGTCGGCGATGATGGGGAAGTTGAGTTCGGTTCCGCCAAGCTCGCCGATGTCCGGAGCCCATTTGTAGTGATCCTCAATTGGATCCACCGAGATTGCGATCGGCTTGGTGTTTCGCTTGGCAAACCCTTCCGAGAGAGCGGCGGTCCGACCAAGCTCGGTTGTGCAAACGGGTGTGAAATCGGCCGGATGGCTGAAAAGCACCGCCCATGAATCTTTCTTCCACTGGTGGAAGTCGATCTCACCTTCGGTTGTCATCGCTGTAAAATTGGGAGCCTCGTCACCGAGTCGTAAATGTGCCATGTACTCAGTCTTGTCCTCGGGACACCGCAATTCAAGAGACCATCGTCACCGGGTCAGAGCTAGTTTGGCGAGTGACCACGATTTTGCTGCGATAGCGATTGCGCAGTTCAAGACCCCGGTGGCAATCTTGTCCATATCGCCGCACCCCATGAGCGCCGGCGCTCCCGTGAAAAGGAAGCCACCAATGGCCAACGACAATGCAGAGAAGTCCGTGGAGAAATCGAAGACGAAGTTGCTGTCCGGCGGCAACCCGCAGATCGCAAAGGGTGAAGGTGACGGGCCTGTTCAGACCTATATCGAAGCCATGCCAGGTTGGAAGCGAGATGTTGGACGCCACCTGGATCGTCTGATCTCGCGAACTGTCCCGGACGCTCGGAAGGCCGTGAAATGGAATTCGCCCTTCTACGGGATGGAGAACGAGGGCTGGTTCCTCAACTACCACTGCCTGACGAAGTACGTGAAGGTGGCGTTCTTCCAAGGCGACTCGCTCGATCCACCCCCACCGGTTGAATCCAAGGTCGCAAACGTCCGCTACTTCCACATCTTCGAGGACGATGAAATTGACGATGTCCTGATGACGCGCTGGGTCAGGCAGGCATCGGAACTCCCCGGCTGGGTTCCGTAACTCGGGTCGCCGCTGCTACTCGGTTGTCTGAAGGTCCTGCCAGCAGCGTTCCTAACTTGCCCTCTCTGGGCGACACAGCTTGCTGGTCGCTACTCTTGCCGTAGCCGTCGTCCGTTTCGACTTTCTGGAGGTTTGCCCTTGGCAGCCATGATCACCGTGGAGCATCTACGCAAGGTCTACGGCCGCTCGGTTGCCGTCCAAGACGTCTCGTTGACCGTTGAGCAAGGCGAGATCTTCGGCATCCTCGGGCCGAACGGTGCAGGAAAGACTACGACGGTGGAGTGCATGCAAGGCTTACGCACTACTGATGGCGGAAGTATTCGGGTTCTCGGACTCGATCCGGCCACCCAGGGCGCAGAGCTGCGGCAACGCATTGGATCCCAGCTGCAGGACTCTGCGCTGCCTGGCAGACTAAGGGTCGAAGAGTCCTTGGATCTCTTCGCAGCGTTCGCCAAGAGACCCGTGGATTGCGGGGAACTCCTTACTCGATGGCGGTTGGAGGAGCAGCGAGATCAGGCGTTCGACAGCCTGTCGGGAGGGCAGCGACAGCGGCTGTTCATTGCGCTGGCGTTCGTCAATTCCCCGGAGTTGGTCTTCCTTGACGAGCTCACCCAGGGGCTGGATCCTCAGGCTCGACGAGCGACGTGGGAGCTGATCCGAGAAATTCGGCAAGATGGCACCACCGTCGTGCTCGTCACGCATTTCATGGACGAGGCCGAGCACCTCTGTGACCGCGTCGCGGTGTTCAACGAGGGCAGGGTCGTAGCGCTCGACACGCCGCAAGGTTTGATCGACGGGCTGGGACTACCGTCGGTGGTTCGTTTCACCACATCTGAGCCGGACCTGCGTTGGCTCGAGCGGCTCGATGTGGTTGATTCGTTGAATCGCAACGGGGACACGGTCGAGATTTGCGGCCGTGGCCCGGTATTGGCGCTCGTCGCATCTGAGCTGGTTGGCCACAGGATCGTCCCGCTCGACCTGCGGGTTGACCGGCCCACCGTCGAAGACGCGTTTTTGGCCCTCACCGGACAGAAGATCCGCGACTGATGGCGCTGCACGGTTACCTCGCAATGACCCGGGCCGAGTTTCGACTGTTCCGCAGGGAGCCGTTCTCGATCGTCTTCGTTCTCGCATTCCCGCTGATGATGATGGCGCTTCTCGCAGCCGTGTTCGGCAACAGCGAAGCTGACGCTCAGGACGTAGAGAGCGGCCTACTCGTTTGGCGCGGAGTGTCGCCCGCCAATTACTACACGGCGGCCTCAGTTGCGGTGATCATCGCCGCCCTCGGCCTGATGACGCTTCCGATCAGCCTCGTGGGATACCGAGAACGAGGCATTCTGCGGCGCTTTCGTGCCTCGTCGGTCTCGGCCTGGACCCTGGTGAGCGCCCAACTCACCCTCGCGCTGGTGACCTTCCTCGCCGGTGCAGTGCTGATGGGCTTCGTGGCGTGGCTTCTCTACGATGCGATGCTCCCGGATGACGTGATCGGGGTCGCCGTCGCTCTCCTGTTTGGCACAGCGGCTTTCGGAGCGATCGGCCTGTTATTGGCGTCGGTGATGCAGAGCAGTCGCTCGGCCCAGGGAATCGGCCTCATGCTGTTCTTTGCGCTTTGGCTCATCTCGGGAACGGCCCCGCCGCGCGCCGTCCTGCCTGCAGGCTTACGCGACTTCGGTGGAGTTCTACCGCTCTCCCACCTCGTGACAGCCGTGCAGGATCCTTGGTTCGGGTTCGGCTGGAGCCCAAAGAGTCTCGCCGTACTGGGGATCTATGCCGTCGCCGCTGGCGTTCCGGCCCTTTGGTTCTTCCGCTGGGACTGACCGCGAGCGGGCGGAGCACTCACCCAGCTGCTACTCGACATTACGCTGACGAGAGATGACGAGGTTGAAGACACGATGAAGCCGCAGCGCTGGTCCGACCCGGCCAAGAAGTTGTTCCCTCACCAGGTTGGTTTCACGGGACCGCCAATGGATTTTGACGCGGCTCCCAGCGACTTCCTTCGCATCTGCCCGCCCTCGGTCGGGGTACATGGACGGCTGTTGTATGCACCCGGCTGCAGCCATCAGCTCGATCAGCGCAAATTGGAGAGATCATTGTGACTGAGCTGAGCACACGTGTGACGGTGACAGGAACGGGCACGCCGTTGGCCACCTTTAACCGCGCCGGTGCCGGTGTGCTGGTCCGCCATGGCGATGTTCACCTTCAGTTCGATGCGGGCCGCTCAACCGTGCCACGGCTCCTGGCGGCCGGATCATCACCGGCTGAGCTTACCGCGCTGTTTCTCACGCACTATCACTCGGACCATCTCGTTGGCCTACAGGATGTTGTGCTTTCCCACTGGACAATGGACGTGTTCGATACCAACGGGCGACTGCCGGTCGTTGCGCCAAACGGTCCAACCGTGAGGTTCTGCAAGCGGATGCTGGACTTGTGGGACGACGACCTGGCGGTTCGGGCGCTTCACAACGGCCGTGAACCCCATCCGAAGATCGACATCATCGGTTTCGACGCACCCGCCGAACCGGTCGAGGTCTGGACGAACGGTACGGTCCGCGTGCTGGCCGCCCAAGTTCGTCACGAGCCGGTGGAGGGTGCGGTCGGCTACCGGATCGAAACCCCCGATGGTGTAGTGGTCATCAGCGGAGATACCCGTGTGTGCGACGAAATGGCAATCCTCGCCACCGGGGCCGACGTGGTTGTGTATGAGGCGATGCGAATGGACGTCATCGCACAGCGGCCCGCCGACAAGCGGTACGTCATGGAGTATCACGCTGATACCCGGCTCATCGGCAAGCAGATGGCCGATCTGCAAGTCCCGACGCTGATGCTGACGCACCTCATTCCAGCTCCGTCAACCGCAGCCGACGAGCAGGCATTTGTGGACGAGGTACGAGAAGGCGGCTACGAGGGAGTCATCATGGTATGTTCCGATCTCGACACGGTTGAGCTCGGTGAGAATGGTTCCAAAAAGCGCCGTGCTCACTAGCTTGCCGACGGCTCCTTTGGCCCGGAAGTCGAGAAAGTGGCGCGGAGTAGGCTGGGATAATGAGCACCGAATCGCCATCCGCCGTTTCGATCTCCAGTGCGCTCGCTGCACTCATACCACTGATCGGGCGGACTCCCACGAGCACTGAAACCGACTGGGCCACGACGCTCGGCTCGGTTGGCAACGCCGGCATCTACGTCGTTGACTACTCAGGCACAAGTGAGTGGGAGCGACATCCCCACGGAGACGAGATCGTCATTGTGCTCAAGGGTGCGACCACGTTGTTCATGTTGATCGATGGGGAGGACGTGCCCCATCGGCTAGGAACGATGGAGTTCATTGTGGTTCCGCAGGGAACATGGCATCGGTTCGAAACACCCAGACGAACCCAAGTGATGACGGTGACCCCGCAACCCACCGATCACTCCATCGACCGGCCCGCCCTCTGACTCCTGGCGCTGAGTCAATCGCCGGGAACGATCCTCCCGGGATCGCCGCCACACGGAACCCGCCCGATGCGCACGGAACTATCACGTCGACGAGCGCAGCCATTCGGCGCGATGATGGAGCCGTGGAAGGTCATCCGAAACCGAGGTTGGCAGCTGATCAGGTTGCCGGTCCCGTGTCGGATCTTCGGGACCTCGGGTTTCGAGGGCCTCGATCGGCGGCCTCGAGCGACCTTGCCGCAGTAATCGAATTGATTCTGGAGCAGCAGGCAAATGCCGATCGCAACGTTCCCTCGCTCGGAGTCGACAGCGCTGGAGTGGCCGCCGAGTTGGAGGCTCTCGAACCACCTTGGTTCGAAACGCTGCGAATTGTGTGCCGGGAGGATGGGACTGTGACCGGCGCCGTCTTGGTCGACTGGAGTATCGAGGCGCGCCGAGCGTGGATAAACGGCCCGTGGATTCGCGCCGATGACGAGGTGTGGCCGGTGATCGGCGCCGCCCTAGCCACCGCTGCGACGGCGCAACTCCCCTCCGTGATCGAACGGAGCACACTGTCCGCAGGGGTGGAACATCGCTGCATGGCCCAGCTCGCGGTCCGCCTCGGCTGGTCGGCCACCGAAGTGAACCACGTACTCGTGACGGATGCCGAGACCATCAACGCTTGGCCCAAACCGAAGGACGGGGAGCGCCTCCGATCAATGACCTTGAACGATGTCACCGCTCTTGGCCCCCTCCACGCCGTCGAATTCCCCGCAACCTATTACTCGGCTGCTGAGCTTGCGGCCCGTGTAGCCCGAGGTGATCAGATCGTTCTGATCGCCGAACGTGACGGTGGCGGGATCGACGGGTATGTCGCCGGTCAGATCCAACCCGATGGTGACGGGTACATCGACTTCCTTGCAGTAGCGCCCTCGGCTCGACGGTCCGGGGTGGGAAAGCGGCTGTTGGTGATGCTGTGCCGTCAGCTAGTTGCCCGGTCCACCTCGCAACGGGTGTGCCTCACCGTTCAGGACGGACGCGCCCCGGCACGCAGGCTCTACGAATCGCTCGGCTTCGGCTATGACATCTCGATCGTCGGTTTCGAATCGCCAGCACCACCTGCGGATCGCTAGGCGCATCGGTCGCCAAGGTCGTAGCATCAGATGTTGCTGACCCGAGCCGGCTCGAAACCAGAAGGAGTTACCAATGAAGGGCGACATCATCGTCTTGGAACAACATCACATCGCCGCAGCAGCGGCGATCGTTCCCCGCATCGTCGACAGGGTCAAGGCAAAGGACGGTCGGTACACGATCACCGTTGCTGGAGAGTCAGGTAGCGGTAAGTCAGAGACCGGTAAGGCCATCGCCGACGAGCTCGAAAAGCACGGTATCCGGTCGCTTCTCCTAGGTCAGGACGACTACTTCGTTTTGCCCCCAAGGTCGAACGACGCAAAGCGTCGTGAAGACCCCGATTGGCTCGGCCCCCATGTCGAAGTTCGCCTCGACCTGCTAGAAGGAAACCTGGTCGATGCAATCAATGGTGCTGATCACATCGTGAAGCCCCTTATCGACTACAACGAGAATTCCGTCGAAGCCGAGACCGTCTCCCTCGACGGGGTCAAGGTCGTCATCGCCGAGGGCACCTATTGCACGCTGCTGAAAAACGTTGACACCAAGGTGTTCATCGCTCGGAACCGAATCGACACACTTGAGCACCGTCAGAGGCGGAATCGAGGAACCGAAGTTGGCGACCCCTTCATCGAAAAGGTGTTGATCACCGAGCACAAGATCATTGCCGGCCACAGGCAACTCGCCGATTTTGTTGTCACCAAGGACTACGAAGTGATCGCGGTCGGCTGACACCGGTCACCGGTGGCGCAACCATCCGCAGAGGCCGGAATTACGTCGGTTCATTGGCGAAGTTCGCGTTGATTTCTGCAACGAACTTCTCGATGCCTGCTTGTTTCGCAATGCAGCCGTCCGCCCCTAACTTCTCCGCTTGGGCGATGTCGGTCCGGGCTTCGCAACTGGTCACCATGACTGCAATCTTCAGATCGTCGATTTGGCGCTTTACCCGTATCTGGGGGAGCGCTTCGAAGCCGGTCATGACCGGCATGTTGATGTCCATCAGCACCAGCGAAAGCCCGAGGTCCCTCTGCTCGCTGCGCTCATCGATCTCTTCCAGAAACGAAACCGCGGACGAGAACTCAACGACTGGATTAACCAGGTTCGACATTTCGAGCACCCGCGAAAGGATCATCCGTTCCAATTTGCTGTCATCGACCACAGCGATCTGGCCAACGGCGGGTACGAGGATCATCCAGGTTCGGCCTTGGGAAACGTCAATTCAACAGTGAAGGTATTGCGCTCACAGCTGGCGGAAACCGATCCGTCGTGGAGTTGGGCGACCCGGTCCACGATGGAAAGGCCCAGCCCGCTCCCCTTGCCCTCGGTCACAAGCCGCTTGAATGGCGCAAAGACCGACTGATCTACAGCGAAAGTGGCCTTGACCGGATTGCTCACCGCGATATCTACGAAATCGTCTCCGTTGGTCGTTTCGACGGTGACACAGCCTTCGACTCCGTACTTGTCCACATTTTGGAACAAGTTGACCAAGGCCTGGCTCACGAGAACAGCGTCACAGAGCAGCGCCGCGTCTCCACATTGCTTCAGTTTCACAACCCTTCCGCTTGCCTCATACGCTTGCTCGATCAGCTCGGACACGTTGATCAGCTCAAGCCGTCCTCTCGTCAGGCTGGCGAGTCTGCCGTAGCCAAGAACCAGTTCTTCCATCTCGACAGCAGAGTGGCGCATGGGCTCAACCAGCTCACGAATCTCCCCTTTGGTGTCCAGCACGGCAAGGTCTGCCAGGTTGACCAGATTCTGGACTGGCGCTCGAAGATCGTGAGAGGCCATATTCACATATTGCTCGAGCGCCTGGTTGGCGTGTTGAAGCTCAGTGGCTTGTTCACGAAGATCAATGGTGATTTCCGCCTGGACCCTCAGTCCCTTGCGCAGACCGAGTTCGTCGACCACAACTGCCGCCAGATCGCGAAGCGCGTCAAGCTGGCCTGGTTCCAGTTGTCTCGGTTTGGTGTCTATCGCACAGAGCGTTCCGAGGCGAATGCCATCTCTCAGGATCAACGGTGCGCCAGCATAGAATCTGAGACCCAGCTCGCCGGTGACCAAGGGATTGTCAACGAACCGCGGATCATCGAGAGCATCCGGCACCATCATGACCTCGTCGTGGTGGATGGCGTGGCCACAGAACGAGCTTTCTCGAGGGCCCTCGGTCAGATCCCACCCTCTGACGGATTTGAACCATTGTCGGTCACCTTCAACGAAGGTGATGAGGAAAACTGGTGTGTCTATGATGCGCGATGCGAGGCGGGTTATCCGGTCGAAGACGGCTTCCCGTTCGGTGTCGAGGATTTCCAGGTCGAGTAGAGCCGCCATTCGTTCTACTTCATTGTCCGGCAGCTCGGGTGCCATCATGACTCGGCAACCTCGTCAATTACGGACTGGATCGCTTCCTTGAAGGCGTGAATGTCTGGGTCCTTGATCACGTAGGCCCCGGCTCCGAGCGCATGAGCTCGCTCCCGATCCTCTGTTGAAACCGACGACGTTACCACGGTGACATTGAGCGCATCCACATCGAATTCTTTACCCATGATTTCGAGGAATTCGTGACCATCGATCTTTGGCATCTTCAGATCGAGGAGGACGAGGTCGATTTCATCCTGGCCCTTGGTCCGGACGTGCTCCACTGCTTCCGCCCCGTTGCCAACGACTGTGAGATCGATCCTTTCCTCAGTCTGACCGAGCGCAAAACGCATGAGCTTTGCTTCTTCGATTGAATCCTCAACCAGAAGAATCCTGAGAGGGCCAGCGGACCGCCTAGGCGTTGCTCCCCAATCGTCATCACTGACTGGCTTGCCCATCACGTACTCGACAGGGATCCGAAAGCGCCGCGCCAGTCGATGGGGGAGATCCATGGTCAGCCAACGGCTCAGGCCGGTAGGCAGTGTGGATACCAGAATCAAATCCGGTCGAACGTGAGGAATCACGACCTTCGTTGCCTTCATCGGATCATGGCCACCCACTTCGCCGGTGGCACTAATGCCGATTTGTTGAAACAGCTCCAATGCATCGCTTAGCTGGACCTTTGCACGCTCCTCTCCGTCGACTTGGCGCCCGTGGATCGAAGCAATCCACTTTGTGGCCGGCACCAACACGTGGACTCGGAGATCTGGTGCTTGCGTCTGTAGTTCCCGGACTCGAGTGGTTACGTGGGCTCCTACTTCAGCCCCATCGGTCAGCACTAAAACAGTGTCGATTTCCCTAGTCCTTTCCACATGGTTGTGCAGCTACCATACTTTGCACTCGTGCATAGCAGGTCATGGCGACGTGATGTTTCGAGCGGGCTCATAGTGAAACCAACCGAGAGATCTTCTGATGCCTGACAACCAGAACACGAGGCAACCTCCTCCGATGGAGTTCTCCGAGCGCATAGCCAGTGCTGTTTCGCACGACTTTCGCTCCTCCGCCCGTCAGATCAAGTCGTTCACTCAGCTCCTCGAGGCTCATTTAGGTGACGGTGTAGATGCTGAAAGCAAGGTGTATCTGGAAGTACTGGGGTCCGCGGCAGACACGCTTCAGGTGAAGTTGGAGGCGTTGGATCGGTTCTCCGCAAAGTCAGCCGGGCGCCTGAAGCTCAAAGAATGGGACCTGCGAGATATCGCCCATGGCGCAATGGCTTCAATAGCAAACGAGGTCGAGGAGGCGGGCGCAGCCGTGGACATCGAAGTGTCCTCCAACCCAGCAGCGAAGGTCATTGTGGATCGGGAACGCCTGGAAATTCTCTTCGTCGAGTTGTTTCGGAATTCGTTGCAGTTTTGCCAAAGACCGGCGCGGATATCAGTCAGGTTCGCCAGCGTGGAGGGTGGCGTTTTGGTGAGCGTGACCGACAGCGGACCGGGCTTCCATGCGCGGGATTACGACAAAGCATTCGACCTGTTCAGAAGATTCCACCTTAAGGACCACCCCGGGACAGGCACGGGGTTGGCGGTCGTTCGACGCATCCTGGAACGTCATGGAACCAGCGTGACTATTCAATCCGATCCAGCGGCTGGCACCGTCGTGCAGTTCACGATCCCGGCAAAGCTCACCACGGCTAGAACGACAGAACCTGCGCTTCGCTAGCGCCAGAGTGGGTGATTGTGAAGGCCTTTGTCTTGAGATTGGCGTCGAGAGTGGCGGACGCGTCATCGTTGGTCCAGGTCATCATGATTCTGCACGGATTCGATGAGTTGACGGCGAGCTGGCCGTCGAAGGCGGGTGATGTGTTTCGGAGTCGCATCATGTTGAGCTGGTCGGTCACGATGGCGCGCTGAAGACCAATTTCGATTTGGTCCATAGAGAGGTTCGTTCGGTTGATCTCTTTGTGGCCACCGCTGCCGGCCCCATCGGCCGCTGCGTAGTCGTTGGTTCCGGCGAACAGGTCCAGATACCACACCTGTGGTGTTCCCGGCATGAAGAGCTGAATGGCCCGGGCGAGGCGCAAACTGGCTTCGTCTTCACCAAGCGCGCTGAAGAAGGTGGCGTTCACCTGGTAGTAGGAGATCTTGCTGCCGTCGGGGCCGTACAGGTTCTTTACCCGACCGCCGCGCTCTAGAAGCCGATCGATCACCGCCTCGATCTGTTCGTCGGTTAGCAGACCAAGACGCTCCTCTCCAGATTGCGTGCCCCCACGGAGATCGATGACCGGGATGCCGTCGTGGCAACCGAGCATGTTGACGGTTTTTAGATCGCGATCGAGGATCTCGCCAATCCAGCGCGACAGGTGCGTGTTGTCACCGCGATCCAGCGCGTCGATCACGAGGGCCGGGAAGAAGAAGTCGTAGACGGGATATTCCCTGTTGGACAGCTCCTCATGAATGCCCGTTCCGTACTCCGAGTGAATCTCGGGCAACAAGATGAGGCCGTAGTCCTCGGCGAGGACCCGGAGTCGATCGAGAAAATCCCAGGTGCCAGGCCGGTTGAAGAAGTTGGTCATGCCCACCTCTTTGTGTAAGTAGGCGAAAGCATCGAGACGTAGCACCTTGGCGCCGAAACCACTCAGCTTCTTCAGGGTTTCGCCGTAGAAGTCCCACACCTTCTCTGACCCCGCATTGAGATCCATCTGGCCCAGGTACGTGCGTTGGCCATTTTCGTCGATGTCAACCTGTTGATAGAAGGTGTTCCAGTAGTACCGGTCTGAACCATCGGGGAAACGGACCGGGAGAACAGGCAGCCCCGGTTTGCGCATGAAGAGTTTGTTGAGGTGGTCCGGTGCGGGAACGATGACGCCGTCGTCACTCGGCTCACCGTTGCCAGCCCAAAAATCATTCCAATCGATGAAGAAGTCCTTGTATTCGGAAGCGTCACCGAGTTGGATCATGTCTTGGAATTGCGGTGAACCAACCGACAGGTGGTTCAGTACGAGGTCGAACTTCAACATGATGTCCAGCTGTTCCAGCGCTTCGAGATCGGCTTGTGTCACCAGCTCTTCGTTGAGGTCGTAGTCGATTACGGAAAAACCACGGTCGAGGTCGCTGTGAAAAACGCTCGGCAGCAAATAGAAGAGCGAGAAGACGTCTCGGAACTCAGGCCGTTCGAGCATCCTCACCGTGTCGGCCAGATTCTGGCCGATGCTGTCAGGGTATGCATTCAGCATTACGCCGTTGGGGAGTTTGTGGTTCACTCGGGGACCTTCGCAACGTCGGGGAAAGCCGGGTTTCAGGAACACCGGACGGCGTCGAGTGTAAGCACGATCGGTAGGCAGTAGAACTGGTCACCATGTACCAAGCAGCTGAGCACCGCTACGACTCCATGACCTATGCCCGATCGGGGAGAAGCGGGTTGAAGCTGCCCAGGATCTCGCTCGGCCTGTGGCACAACTTCGGGGACGACAAGCCGTTGGAGACCCAGCGCGCCATTCTTCGCACCGCCTTCGACAGGGGCATCACGCACTTCGACCTGGCGAACAACTACGGTCCGCCCTACGGTTCGGCCGAGGCAAACGTCGGCCGAGTGCTGCGCGAAGACCTGGGACACCACCGCGACGAGCTCGTGATCTCCACCAAGGCCGGCTACGACATGTGGCCGGGCCCGTACGGTCAGGGCGGCGGGTCGCGCAAATACCTGCTGGCCTCTCTCGATCAATCACTGGCCCGGCTAGGGCTGGACTACGTCGACATCTTCTACTCCCACCGCTTCGACGCCGCCACGCCGCTGGAGGAGACGATGGGTGCGCTGGACACCGCGGTGCGCTCGGGTCGGGCGCTCTATGCGGGCATCTCCTCCTACTCTGCCGCCGACACCCTCCGCGCGGCGCAGATTCTCGGCGAGCTCGGCACGCCGTTGCTGATCCACCAGCCCTCCTACTCGATGCTCAACCGTTGGACCGAGAACGACGGCCTGCTGGACACCCTCGACGAGGTGGGCGCCGGTTGCATCGCGTTCTCGCCGCTCGCCCAAGGCATGCTGACGGACCGCTACCTGGACGGCATCCCGGCCGACTCGCGCGCCGCAGAGAACTCCTCGCTGTCGACCGACCTGATCTCCGCAGACGCAATGGCGCACGTCCATTCCAAGGTGCTGCTCACG
>RCMY010002970.1_pt1 | contig 15193 bp, 13 predicted proteins | sample 2041341 | NCBI WGS metagenome assembly RCMY01 (sample SAMN09708234, study PRJNA481090) | Marine sediment metagenome, whole genome shotgun sequencing project.
AAAATGATTCGGTTGGATGCTGCGGGTTACGCTATAAAGAAAGCCGGTACATCCTGCTTTATGCTACCTGAAACCTTTGATTTTATTAACTGGTTCAGAGAAAAGGCCACAGCTTACGGTATGGAGGTTTTGGTAGAGATACACTCATATTATAAAAAACAAATTGAAATTGCTAAACAGGTAGATTGGGTGTATGATTTTGCCTTGCCGCCTTTGGTACTTCATTCAATTTTTAATCGTACTTCTGTATATTTGAAAAAGTGGATAGAAATAAGGCCACAAAATACCATTACTGTTTTGGATACTCATGATGGGATTGGCGTGATGGATGTAGGAGGTTCAGAGGGCTTTGCAGGATTACTTCCTGAAGCAGATATAGACAGTTTAGTAGAACAGATGCATTTAAATAGCAAGGGGCAAAGTAAGGCAGCTACAGGTGCCGCCGCTTCCAATCTTGACCTTTATCAAGTTAACTGCACTTATATTGATGCATTAGGAAAAAATGAAGATCTGTATCTCATGTCACGAGCCATTCAGTTCTTTTTACCAGGAGTGCCACAAGTATACTATACAGGATTATTTGCGGAACCTAATGACATGGAATTACTGGCTAAAACAAATGTTGGCAGGGATATTAACCGGCATTTTTATAGCGCTGATGAATTAGTTAATGCGCTGGAAAGACCTGTTGTGCAGAAATTAATAAAAATGTACAACCTAATTCAGTAAACTGGATTAATGTTGACGGTGTTCATAACGATTTGCTGATTCAAGAATTTCATACGATTTTCGATTTAGACCGTTTGTTATTAGAAGACGTTACCAATACCAATCAGAGACCAAAAGTTGAGGAATACGAAAATTATTTGTTTTTATCATTGAGAATGTTAAATTATGACGAGGCAACTAAATCTCTCGATAGCGAACAAATTAGCTTGGTTTTAAGCAAGGAATATGTAATCAGTTTTCAAGAAAAAACAGGTGATGTTTTTGGTCATATCAGAGAACGCATTGAAGCTCCTAAAGGACAAATAAGAAGTAAAAAAAATGATTATTTATTTTATGCATTAATTGATTCAATCGTTGATAATTACTTTATAGCTATTGAAAATATTGAACTTGAAAATGAATACCGTAATCTTCAAGTTGAAGGAATTTTGGCAGAAAAGGCTGATGCTTTGGCACAAGAAGTTTTTGATGCACGTGATAATCTTGCTGCAGTTGCACAAGCAAATGGATTACAATTAAAAACGCAGAAAAATGTTGAGCGTAGAACGTATTCTGGAATCGCCTCAAATCAAGTCATTAAAAACGCTGCCTTTAGTGATGAGTTACGCGATGGTACAAACTCAGATCTACTTGCTGTTACAACCGAGCAAGCAGTATTCTTAAGAGTAGTTGAATATCGTGATGTAAGACAAAAAACTTTAGATGAAGTTAAAGTAGGTTTACGCACAGCGCTTGAACAAAAAACTGCAAGTGCTAAGGCGGCAGAACTTGGCTTAGCTTTGCAGACAGAAATTACTACTGAAGAAGAGCTAAAAAACAAATCAGAAGCAGCTGCTTATAATTTTACTTCAAATACGGTAATGACTAGATCTCAAGCTGGCTTACAACGTGATTTATTAACTGCGATTTTCCAAGCAGAAAAACCAGCTGCAAATGCTATAGTTGAACAGGGTGTTCAAATTAATAATGGAGATTATGCTGTTTTCCTAATCACAGAAGTTAAGCAAGCTGATATTACTGCATTAAGTGAGTCTGAGAAAATGGCAAATATACGTGCATTAGCTGATCAATCTGGCTTCAGTGAATTTAATGCCTATGTCTCTAGCTTAAGAGAGAAAGCAAGTATAGAAATTCCTAAAGTGAAGGAAGAAGTACTGAATTGATTTAGTTCTTTTAGCTTTAGGTTAAGTTGAAATTGTATTAAACAATAAATAATAAACAATAAAAGAAGGGTGGTATGTTTAAGAAATTAAGCTCATTGCAATTACATTGGCAAATTCTTATTGCACTTGTATTAGCTGCAGTCGTTGGTTCTGTGTTAAATATTGAATCAGCAATCGGTGGAGTTACCGCTCTTAGTACTTTTCAGTTTGTGGGCACATTATTTATAAACGCCCTTAAGATGCTTATTGTTCCCTTGATTGTATCCTCAGTTATTGTTGGTGTTGCCGGTATTGGTTCAGGTGAAAATCTTGGTCGCTTAGGTGGCCGCACTTTACTTTTTTATGCGCTAACTTCTTTAGCAGCTATTCTTATTGGCCTGATATTGGTTAATGTTATTAAACCAGGTATTGATTCTAACGGTACTCCAGTACAAAAAGAACTCGCAATTGAAAAATATGCGGATCAAGCAATAAGTAAAGTTGGAAATAGAGGAAGTGGCGATGTTGTCGACATTTTCCTAAGAATGCTACCGCCAAATATAGTTAAAGCGGCTGCAGAAGGGCAAATGCTTGGTTTAATTGTGTTTAGCTTACTTTTTGGTTTTTTCATGACAAAGCTACCTCATGAAAATGCGGAACCTTTGTATAAATTTTGGGACAGTATTTTTAAAGTCATGATGACAATGACAGAATTCATCATGGCATTTGCACCGATTGGTGTGTTTGGCTTAGTGGCTGCAGTGATTATGGAAACTGGCTTTGATGCCGCTAAACCTCTCCTTTGGTTTTCACTAACGGTTGTCTTAGCCCTGGCATTCCATGTAATAGTAACCATGCCAGTATTTTTGAAATTTGTTGGAAGAGTGAGCCCATTACGAGTCTACAAAGCGGTCTCACCGGCCTTGCTAACAGCTTTTTCAACTGCATCATCATCAGCGACTTTGCCAGTTACCATGGACTGCGTTGAAAATAATATTGGTGTTTCTAATAAGGTAAGCAGCTTTGTATTACCACTTGGCGCCACGGTAAATATGAATGGCACAGCACTTTATGAATGCGTAGCTGCAATGTTTATAGCACAAGCCTACGGAATCACTCTGGGTTTCGGAGAACAGTTCTTAATTGTAATAACGGCCTTATTAACTTCTATTGGTGTTGCCGGAATTCCATCTGCATCATTAGTAGCAATTGCTGTTATTTTATTAGCCGTTGGATTGCCTGTAGAGGCTGTTGGTGTGTTGTTTGTTGTTGATAGAATATTAGATATGCTTAGAACTAGTGTAAATGTTCTTGGTGATGCTAGTGCAGCTACAATTATTGCATCAAGAGAAGGCGAAGCGTTATTTGATGAACGTGAAGAGTTTCAATAATCATAAATTTCAATTCTCTTTGCAAACAAAAAAGGCGCAATTAATTGCGCCTTTTTTATGGGGGTATATTTTTTATATTCTTAAATATTCATCATGCTTACATTAGAGTAACCACCATCGACATAAACTATTTCACCCGTAATACCAGCCGCTAAATCAGAGCATAAAAAGGCTGCCGTATTACCAACATCAATAGCAGAAACATTTTTACGTAGCGGGGCTGTTTCTGTCACATGACTAAGAATACTTCTAAAACCGCTAATGCCAGCAGCAGCAAGCGTTTTAATTGGGCCAGCTGATACAGCATTCACTCGAATGCCCTCTGGGCCCAAATCTGCAGCTAAGAATCGAACACTGGCTTCTAAACTGGCTTTTGCTAAGCCCATCACATTGTAATTTGGAATAGCGCGAACAGCGCCTAGGTAGCTGAGTGTTATTAAAGAGCCGTTACGACCCTTAAGCATTTCTCTCCCGGCTTTAGCAAGAGCTACAAAACTATAAGCACTAATGTCATGTGCAATTTGATAACCTTCACGAGTTACGCTGTCTAAAAATCTACCCGCTAGTTGATCACGTGGTGCAAATCCCACTGAATGCACTATGGTATCTAAGCCATCCCAATGTTGGCCAAGGTCAGTAAATACCTTTGTTATTTCAGCATCATGTGCAACGTCCAGTGGAAAGCATAAAGTACTTCCAAATTCCGCAGCCATTTTTTCAACACGCGGTTGAAGCTTTTCATTTTGATAGGTAAATGCTAATTCGGCACCTTCACGGTGCATAGCTTCTGCAATGCCATAGGCAATCGAGCGCTTACTTGCAAGTCCTACTATTAATACTCGCTTACCACTTAAAAATCCCATCGTATTAACTCCAATTTTGATTAATTCAATTTCGCCATATTATAAAACTTCTAAGCGATTAATTCGTATTGTAACCCAGTGCCGTTTAGGATGCAGTTTGCTTACGCACATCTACCAAAATGGTTAAGACTTGTCCGGGTGATAAGTATTTTTTTAATTTTTTACTATTCCATGCTTTTAGTTGAGAGGTTTTTACTTTAAATTTCTTTGCTATACCAGACAGGGTGTCGCCGCGCCGCACAGTGTAATGAATTCGTTTGGTTGTGTTTGGGTTGCTGTTTAGTAAAGACGAATTCGTGTTCTTATGTTTTGTCCATATCACAAGGTTTTGACCCACTTTAAGTGTGTCTCTTGGCGCCATCCCATTCCAAGCTGCAATTTGTCGTGTGCTTACGCCATAACTTTTTGCGATAGACCAGAAGCTATCACCTGAACGTACCTGATAAGTCAGTTTATGGCCTCTCCGGTCTCGACTCTGTAACTTGTTTAAACGCGAATCTTTGCTTTTGGTGTAAGCCGATAAATTGGTGCTGGCCTGAGGTATTAAAATAAATTTATCAGCGCGCAAGTTATTATTGCGTAAACCGTTTGCTTCTCGAATGGCCAGAATACTAGTTTTATATCGACGTGCTAATACGCTAATGGTGTCACCGGATTTAACTTTATATCTAACAAGTTTTATACGCTGTTCATTGGGAAGAGTAGAGAGCCCAGTACGGAAAATATCAGCATGTGCATTAGGGATGAGTAATCGATGCGGCCCTTTTGGCGCTGTCGCCCAGTGATTAAAACCAGGATTGAGTTGGTAAAGGGTATTGATATCAATCTCGGCTAAGGCTGCTGCGGTTGCCAAATCAATTTGCGAGCCAGTTTCTACCACTTGAAAATGTGGACCATTAGCAATTGCTGGTAAAAGCTCACGTGTAGAGTTTTCTTGAAATAGCTTTTTCAAAGCTAGAAGTTTAGGAACGTATGCTTTAGTTTCATTGGGAAGATGTAGAGACCAAAAATCAGTGGGTAAATTTTTGCGTTTATTTTTCCGAATTCCTTTGCGTACATTACCAGCACCACTGTTATATGCAGCAACGGCAAGCATCCAGTCGCCATTAAATTGACGGTGTAAACTTTCTAAATAATCCAAGGCAGCATCTGTAGAATCAAGCACATCTCTTCTACCGTCATACCACCAGTTTTGCTTAACCCCTAAGTATGTTCCCGTGCCAGGTATGATTTGCCAGAGACCAGCTGCACGGCCATGCGAGTAGGCAAAGGCATCAAAAGCGCTTTCTACGATTGGTAATAAGGCCAACTCCAATGGCATATTGCGTTTTTGTAATTCTTGGGTGATGTGAAATAGGTATAAATCTGCGCGCGACCAAACACGTTGCATGTAATCAGGATGACGTTTGTACCAGTTATATTGAGCATCGATTCTTTTAACTGCCTCATTACTGGTTTGCTCAGGCATTTGAAATTTATAAATTAATGAATCGTAAATTCTCCCAGAAATGAGGGTGCTGCTTTGTAATGCCAACGCTGCACTATTGTTCTGTTTGTCATCATCTATGAGTATGTAGTCTATTCCTTGGACATAGCGCGGTATTTCATGCTCTATAGTTTCTTGGCTTTGTGCGAGAAGTGAAAATACGCAAAAAGTACTCAAGATAAAACTTGAAAATTTAAATAATCTGGATATGTTTGACTGCATAATTAGTTTTGTCTAGAGTTTAATAAAAAGTTATTAAAAATTATCTTTCAGTTTTCTCATTGTAGCAAAAGTATTTACAGGCTTATCTATTAGACTTTCTATAGGGATTTTGCACAGCTTTGCTAGATTTATTTGCAGCTCTGTATTTGCACAATGCAAAAATGGATTAATTTTTTTCTCTAAAGCAATTGTGCTTGGCAATGTAATTTGATTTTTTGCCCGTTTAGCAATTACATAATCATTATAAGCCAATATATCTGAATTCTCTGGTTCTACATAACAAGCAAATTTCAAGTTGGCTTGTGTGTACTCATGAGTGCAATACATCGCGGTGTCATCTGGTAATTCAGCTAATGTATTTAAACTTTGGTGGAAAGCTTGTGGTGTTCCTTCAAACATTCTTCCGCATCCTCCACTGAATAAGGTATCACCACAAAAGACAGAGGCATGTCCGTAATAAGCAATATGACCAAGAGTATGCCCCGGTAAATCAATTATCGAGAATGTTAAATTAGTATCTTCAATAGTAATTTTTTCGCCATGAGCTAATTTAAAATCAATACCCTGAATTTGCTCCATCGCAGGACCATACGCTGGGACTGAAAATTGCTTTTTAAGATCCAATAAGCCGCCTACATGATCATGATGATGGTGAGTGATAAGAATTGCTTTTAAGTTCCAGTTTTTATGCGCTATAGCTTTACTCACAACTATTGCATCACCTGGGTCTACAACCGCAATATCTTGAGGGTTTTCGATGTCATGAATGACCCAAATGTAGTTATCTTGAAAAGCTGCTAGGGCAGTAACTTTAAGTGTTTTATTATCTGACATGGTAAACTCATAACATGTTATTTAACTCTGAGCTATTGTAATGCAGTCGTGCTGGTATGAAAGCCCTTATGGCGAATTTGTTTTGCAGCAAGAGGCTAAATTACTGCAGCAGGCTATAAGCAATTCTGCAAATAAATCGGTAGCTATAATATGCGATGAGTCCGTGCAAGAACGCTTGCTTGGTGCGCCACTAGGCGTGAATAAGCCCTGTATATTTAATGCGCGTTTCATGGATTCTCACCTCTGCTCTACTACTACAGAAGAAAATATAGAAACTGATAGTGTTGACTGGGTTGTTTTGTGGCATGGTCTAGAGGCCATAATAGATCCGCGCATCTTATTACGAGAAGTCACTCGTGTGCTGAGTGATGGCGGGCGATTAACTGTTTTTGGCTTTAATCCATTACGAAAATATTCACGTAAATTTTGGTTCTGGAAAGACAAAACTTATACAAATGTGCAAAATGAACTGAGCTTATTTCGTTTGAACGATTGGTTGCGTTTATTGAATTATGATGTGACGCAAATTAATACCTTGATATCACCTAATATTTCACGTTTGAAAAAGCATAGAGAGCGCTGTTCGGAATTACAAAGAGTTAATACCTACCCGCTATTTGGTTTAATTTATCATTACGAAGCTAACTTAAAACATTTTACATTAACGCCAATGCGAGCTACCAAACCTACACACCGTCAAAGTGCTTTGCAGTTAGTGAATCACAACCGAACTCGAAAAAATGCACACAATGATAAAAAAAGTTAATTTGAATTTGATGTCATTGCCAGTAAAATCTCATATCCTCCAAAAAGATACGCACGCTTAATGTCCACTAAATCCAGTACAACTAAAAAAGCTTTACCCCACGTTATTATCCATACCGACGGTGCATGTAGAGGAAACCCTGGACCAGGTGGTTGGGGAGCTATTTTACGAGCTCAAGGCAAACATAATGGTAAATACAAAACTATTATGGGCTCAGAACAAGAATCTACCAATAATCGAATGGAATTAATGGCAGCTATTATGGCTTTGCGTACTTTGAAGCGCCGGACTTTGGTAGATTTACATACCGACTCAAAATACGTGCAACAGGGCATTCTCGAGTGGATGGATGCTTGGAAAAAGCGTGGATGGAAAACAGCTGCAAAAAAGCCAGTTAAAAATAAAGATCTCTGGCAAGAATTAGATGCAGAAGCGGAGCGCCATGAAATAAATTGGCTTTGGGTTAAAGGTCATGCGGGACATGTTGATAATGAAATAGCAGATGAACTTGCCAATGAAGCGGTTGATAAAATGCTGGCTGAGCAGATAAAATAAATATTAATTAAAATTAAAGAAAGAAGAGCTTAATAACATGCGTCAAATAGTGCTTGATACTGAAACCACTGGATTAGAACCTACTCAAGGTCATCGAATTATTGAAATTGGCTGTACTGAATTAATTGATAGACGGCCGACATCAAATGATTTTCATGTGTATTTAAATCCTGAACGTTCCATTGATGCTGGAGCAGAGGCCGTACATGGTTTGTCGTCTGAGTTCTTAAGTTCTAAGCCATTATTTGCCAACATAGTTGAAGGCTTTTTGGAATATTTGGGAGATGCCGAACTAATTATTCATAATGCACCATTTGATATGGGCTTTATCAATCATGAATTTTCATTATTAAAGCCTGCGCGTCCTAAATTGAATTTACAGTGTGCAATTTTAGATACCTTGCCTATGGCTCGAAAAATGCATCCTGGGCAACGTAATAGCTTGGATGCACTATGTAAGCGATACATGGTGGATAATTCTAAGCGTGATTTACATGGCGCTTTACTTGATGCGCGCTTATTAGCCGATGTTTATTTAGCGATGACAGGGGGGCAGGAAACACTTTTTGGTGGGGAAAGCTCCTCACAAGTAGCTGATGATGAGGCAAAGTTTGAAATCGATGCAAAACTTAAGCTTGTAGTTAAAACTGCGAGCGTAGAAGAATGCAGTGCTCACGATGCATATTTGGAGAAATTAGCATCAATAGCAGGGCAAGATATCTGGCGACAAAAATAGTTTAAGTTTTTGTGGTTTATTGCTTAGTTAATTGTCACTAGGCAAAATGGTATAAACACGTTAATATTCGTTAAATTATTGATAAACATAGTTTGAAAGTTAAACTTAACGCAGCACTAATTTCCAAGTGTATTTTCTAACAATAAAAAATCAGAAGGGCCTCACATGAGCCAATATATGAGCATGACACAAGCTTTCGCCAAGAATTTTTTGGGTAACTCGCCAGAATGGTATAAGTTAACTATAATTGCTTGCTTAATTTTAAACCCGATTCTGTATTTGATACTAGGTGGTTTTATTACGGGCTGGATTATAGTGGCTGAGTTTATTTTAACTCTAGCGATGGCACTCAAGTGTTATCCATTACAGCCCGGTGGTTTGATTGCCCTAGAAGCCGTTCTGATAGGTATGACTACACCAGCACATGCATGGCATGAACTAGAAGTAAATTTACCAGTTATTGCTTTATTAATGTTTATGGTGGCTGGCATTTACTTTATGAAAAACATGTTGTTATTTGTTTTCACTAAAATACTTTTGCGTTTCCGTTCTAAGATTATTTTATCAGCTTTGTTTTGTTCTGTTGCAGCCATACTTTCAGCCTTTTTGGACGCCTTAACTGTTATTGCGGTTGTAATTACAGTAGCTACGGGTTTTTACTCGGTTTATCACAAGGTAGCATCAGGAAAAACATTTTTAGAAGAAGGCGAAGAGGAGCCGGAAATAGACAGGGGTGAATTATCGGAGTTTAGAGCATTTTTACGTAATTTGATGATGCATGCCGGAGTTGGTACCGCTCTTGGCGGTGTAATGACCCAAGTTGGCGAACCGCAAAATTTAATCATTGCTGAAAAAATGGGTTGGAACTTTGTGGAGTTTTTTGTAAATGTTGCACCAGTTTCACTTCCTGTGTTTGTAGCAGGTATTATTACTTGTGTAACCGTAGAAAAATTTAAGCTATTTAGTTACGGTGCCAGTTTGCCGGAAGACGTAAGAACGGTATTAACCGATTTTGATAATCATCAAACTAAGAATAGAACCACACTTGATAAGGCTTCATTAATTGCACAAGGTTTAGTAGCTTGTGTATTGGTTTTAGCTTTGTATAAACATGTTGCCCAACCGGGCATGATTGGCTTAATGATTATTGTTTTAGTAACAACTTTTACTGGTATTACTGAAGAGCATCAAATTGGTAAGGCTTTCGAGGAAGCTCTACCATTCACATCATTATTAGCAGTATTTTTTGTTATTGTAGCTATGATTGGCGATCAAGATTTATTCAAGCCAGTAATTAACTTTGTCTTAAGTAAAGATGAATCAGTGCAGCCAGGATTGTTCTTTATTGCTAATGGTGCCTTGTCAGCAATGAGTGACAATGTGTTTGTGGCAAGCGTATATATTAAAGAAGTAGAGCAAGCATTTACCAGCGGCTTAATTTCACGTGAGCATTATGAAGCATTAGCTATAGCCATCAATACTGGTACTAATTTACCTTCAGTTGCTACGCCTAATGGCCAAGCTGCATTCTTGTTCTTGTTAACCTCGGCAATAGCCCCAACTATTCGCTTATCATATATTCGTATGGTATGGCTAGCGTTGCCTTACACAATTGTATTAACGATTGTTGGTTTGATTTGCACAATTAATTATTCAGCAATACAAAGTGTTTTACCCTTCTAGTAATTAAATGACTAGAAACAAAAAAGCCCAAGCAATTGCTTGGGCTTTTTTTAGTAAATTTGCAGTGATTATAGAATTTATTTGCATGCCATCGTACGCAGGTCTAGGTGTAATGCACTAGTGACTTATGTACTCTGCGAGTAAATTTAAAATAATTAATCTTACTCCTTAGCTTTTACTGCTTTTTTAATAACTCTCACCGTCTTGATGGTATTGGCTTTGGTTAGTACAATTTCCATTTGATAATTGCCTATTATTAATTTATCCCCAGCTTTAGGAAAACTCTCCAGCTTCTCTAAAATCAAACCGTTCATTGTTTTAGCCTCATCAATTGGCAAATTCCAGTTTTGTGACTTGTTCAATTCCCGAACGTGTGCTGAGCCTTGAACAAGATAACTTTGTGCGCTTTCGGCAAAGACATCGTCTTGTAAGTTGATTTTGGTTTGATTGAATTCCCCAACAATCTCTTCTAGAAGATCTTCTAAGGTAACTAAGCCTTGTATGTCGCCATACTCATCTACAACTAAGCCGATACGTCTATGGTTTTTTTGAAATTCCATAAGTTGTTTATTTAGCGGTGTGGTTTCTGGTATGTAATAAGGGTCTTGTAAATGGCTAATGAGGATTTCTTTTTCTAAGGTATTGCGAGTTAGATCACGAATTAATTTACGTAAATGTAGCATGCCTATTACCTGGTCAATATCATCGTTAAACACTGGTAACCAAGTGTGTTGGCTAGTTTGAATCTGTTCCAAAATTTCATGCCAGTCGTCATCAAGATCTATACCTTGCACTTCATTGCGCGGAATCATTATGTCTACAACAGTTACGCTGTCTAAATCTAACACTCCTAACATCATTTGTTGATGGCGCTTACTCACTTCGCCACCAAATTCATGCACAATAGTCCTAAGTTCTTCTCGACCTAATTGTTGTAGGTTTACATCGGAACTAATTCCAAAAAGTCTTAAGAGACCATTGGTTAAAAAATTTAACAGCCAAACTAATGGCCACATGACCCTTAATAAGGGATAGTAAATATACGAAGAGGGCAGGCCAAGTTTTTCTGGATACAAAGCAGCAATTGTTTTAGGCGTTACTTCGGCAAACACTAATATTAATAAGATTAATATGCCACCCGCTACAGCAGCTCCTATTTCACCACCTAAACGAAAGCCAATTACTGTGGTTAACATGGTAGCGCCAATGTTGACTACATTATTACCAATCAGTATTACGCCAATCAAGCGGTCGGGGCGTTGCAAAAGTTTTTCGGTTAGTTTTGCTGCACGGTTACCTTTTTTTACAAGATGACGTAAGCGGTAACGATTTAAGCTCATGAGCGCCGTTTCAGTGCTCGAGAAGAATGCTGATAAACAAAGGAATAAAACTAAGATGCCAATTAAAGCATTGGTAGATATATGGTCCAAGAAAGTATCTCATTAAGGGAAGTGCCCAATACATGAATTGTTGGGCTTATGGTTAAAAAAAGCAAGGTAAGTTAGGCTTAAATCAATTCCAAGAACGGTTGAGTAGTACTTCCAATACCCATTTACTGCCAAAATAAGCAAGCAGAAGTAAGAAAAACCCTAGTAATGCAAAGCGCATTGCTGTTTTTCCTCGCCAGCCAAGTTTCCATCGCCCGAGTAATAAAACACCAAAAACAAACCATGAGAGGATTGAAAGAATAACCTTATGGGGTAGATGTTGCGTACTTATATTTTCCAGAAAGAAAAATCCAGTTAGCAAGGCAATTGTTAATAAACAGAAACCAAGCAAAATGAGCTGAAAAGTTTCTTTATCAAGAGTTTCAAGCGAGGGTAAAAATTTACTCGCTTTAGTAGGATTGAGCCTAATCCGTCGACTTTGCCACGGCTCAATTATTGTCAGCAAGGCTGCGACGGATAAACAGGCATATGAGCAAAGTGATAAGAAGAGATGTAAATACAGCGCCCAACCATTTTTACTTAGTGTGAAACTACTGTCTGTTGACAGTAAGCCTAAGCAGAAAATTGCACTAAGGCTGAAAAGTACTACTGCTAAGCCCTGTAAACTTGTACGAGTATAGAAATATACACCTAACATTAGGTACACAAGTCCAACAACCGCTATAGCGCTTCCAATGCTGAATTGTAATGAATGGTTAATGCCTTTACTGACTGCTAAGGCTTTAAACGTTACCAAAGCGACATACAAAAGTGAGCTTATAATAACTAGCATGTTCAGCGAGTATGCTGAATCTTTAAGTGTTATTGCATTATCTAAGGCGCGTTTTCTCAAAGAAAAGAAAAGCCATACTGCTGAACTAAGCAGTAATAGCGTGCAAATTAGAGTGAGTATTGTGACTGAATCCACAGTTTTAATATTAAGTTTGGCGAGTATGTTTAAAAAAAGTGATAATCTTATCTAGTGAATTATGACTTAAGATTGTAAATATTTAAATAAAGTACTATTATAAACCTTAAGTGCTTGATACATTGTAGAAAATAAGAAGTACAAATATGCAATATGTTGAATAGTTGAGCACAGAAATTCAGCTAATAATAATTACATATGGCTATTTAAACTTTTATAGCCGTTTTAATAAACTAGAGAGCTAATAAATATAATAATAATATGCAAATCCGAATATTAGGCTGTAGTGGTGGTATTGGAGCCGCACTGCGTACAACTTCCATTCTCATCGATCAGGATATCTTGATCGATTGTGGTACTGGTATTGGCGATTTGAGTATTGATCAAATGAAGAGTATTAAGCACGTTTTTATTACTCACTCGCATCTGGACCATACTGCAGCTTTGCCGCTTCTTATCGATACGATTTTTGGTGATGTTGATCACCCGCTACAGGTTTATGCAAGCTCAGCAACAATTGAAGCGATTCAAAAGCACATTTTTAACTGGGTTATGTGGCCTGATTTTACTGAGTTACCTAATAAAGAAAATCCATCCATTATTTTTCAAGCCATAGAGTCTGGTGAAGTAGTTGAAATTAATGGGGCTAGCTTTCAAGCAGTTGATGTAAACCACGTTGTGCCTTGTTTTGCCTATATTGTGAAAAGCCCTGATGGTGGAATATTTGCATTCAGCGGTGACAGTAAAGAAAACGATACGCTTTGGCCAATGTTAAATAAGTTGGAAAAGCTCGATGTATTTATCGTTGAGGCAGCATTTGTTGATGAATTGAAAGAGCTTGCAACAATTGCGGGCCATTATTGCCCAACTACCTTGGCAGCCGATCTCAAAAAACTTAATCACACTACTGATATTTGGATTACCCATCTAAAGCCGGGCAGTGAAGAGCAGATAATACAAGAACTAAATGAGCATATTCCTGAGCGCAATGTTATTCGCTTAATGGGTAATGAGCATTTCGAAATCTAAGTTTTCCAAGACGCGTTACATTCCTGACGTGCAGCTTTTACTACATCCGTTATAATTCACTTCTAGATTTCACAGTTTCCAAGGCTTTTATGAGCCGTATCTATAGGAATATTCCATGTTTGATCGTTTGAGTGAACGCCTGACTGGCGTGGTTGACAGTCTTAAAGGTAAGGGCCGTTTAACAGAAGATAATATTAAAGATACTATGCGCCAAGTTCGCATGGCTTTGATTGAAGCAGACGTTGCCTTACCCGTTATCAAAGAATTTGTTGCGCAAATTAAAGAAAAAGCGGTTGGCGAAACGATTACTAAGAGCCTCTCGCCCGGTCAGGCGCTTATCAAATTAGTGCATGACGAATTAATTAATGCTTTAGGTCAAGAAACAGTTGGCCTCAACTTAGTCTCTGAGCCACCTGCAGTTATCTTATTGGCTGGTTTACAAGGAGCTGGTAAAACCACCTCCGCTGCTAAATTAGCTTTACAACTCAAAGGGCAAAAGAAAAAAGTCGCACTCGTAAGCGCGGATGTGTATCGTCCGGCTGCGATTAAGCAATTGGAGACTTTGGCAGGGCAAGTGGATGTAACTTATTTAGCCTCAAGTTCAGAAGAAAAGCCATTAGCCATCGCTAAGCGAGCTTATAAGGAAGCTCGTCTGTCGCAAATGGATGTATTGATTGTTGATACAGCAGGTCGTTTAGGCATTGATGCAGACATGATGGCGGAAATTAAAGTTCTTCACGACTTTTTAAAACCTAATGAAACCTTATTCGTCGTCGACTCCATGGCAGGTCAAGATGCGGTGAATGCAGCCAAAGCATTCTCAGAGGCATTGACCCTTACTGGTGTGATTTTAACCAAAGCTGATGGTGATGCGCGAGGTGGTGTGGCCTTGTCTGTTCGACAAATTACAGGCGCTCCAATTAAATTCATCGGTTTGGGTGAAAAAATTGATGCACTTGAAGTTTTCCATCCTGATCGTATCGCATCTCGCATATTGGGCATGGGCGATGTGCTCAGCTTAGTTGAGCAAGTTGAACAACAAGTTGATAAGGATAAAGCTGAAAAGCTTGCGCGTAAATTCAAAAAAGGTAAAGGCTTTGACATGCTGGACCTAAAGGACCAATACGAGCAAATGTTACAAATGGGCGGAATAGCTTCCCTAATGGAAAAGCTTCCAGGCGGTGCAAAAGCCCTACAAAATATGCCAGCACAACTTTCTGACAAGGCATTAAAAAGTCAGATAGCTTTAATTAATTCTATGACACCAAAAGAACGTCGTTTTGTGAGCTTAATCAATCCATCGCGTAAAAAACGTATCGCAGCGGGCGCAGGTATGCAGGTGCAAGATATCAATCGCTTGCTCAAGCAATTCAAGCAAATGGAAAAAACCATGAAAAAAATG
>RCMY010002971.1_pt1 | contig 15192 bp, 11 predicted proteins | sample 2041341 | NCBI WGS metagenome assembly RCMY01 (sample SAMN09708234, study PRJNA481090) | Marine sediment metagenome, whole genome shotgun sequencing project.
CCTGCGCAGCACCACGACCCCGGCCCCCGATCCAAAGACGGTGCCCTGAGCGCGGTGGTCGAAGGCGTGGCAATGGCCATCCGGCGACAACACTTCGCCTTCCTTATAGAGATATCCCCTGTTTTGGGGCAGTTCTATTGTCACGCCGCCTGCCAGAGCCATGTCGCACTCACCGGTCAGAAGTGATTGGCAGGCGTAGTGTGCGGCCACCAGCGAGGTCGAGCAGGCCGTCTGAATGTTGATGCTGGGCCCCGTCAGGTCCATAATATGACTGAGCCGGGTCGACAGGAAATCCTTGTCGTTGCCGGTATGGCGCAGAAGGAACATCCCCACGCTATCGACGAGGTCAGGGTTGGAGCAGATGTTGAAATAGAAGTAACTGCCCATGCCGCATCCAGCATAGACGCCGATGGGGCCAGAAAAACCTTCGGGCGTGTGTCCGGCGTTTTCGAATGCCTCCCAGGCCACTTCCAGAAGCTGGCGGTGCTGGGGGTCCATGATCGCCGCTTCTTTGGGAGACAGGCCGAAGAATTCGGCATCGAAGGTCTCGAACCCGTCCAAGGGCGCAGCAGTGGGCACGTAATCGTCACGCCTGAAAAGATGCGCCGCCTCACCGGCTGCCAGTAGCTCTTCTTCGCTCAGCTGACGGATGGATTCCACTCCGTCACGCAAATTAGCCCAATAGCTGTCGATAGACGCCGCCCCCGGCAGGTGGGCGGCCATCCCGACAATGGCGATGTCGTTCTCTCTTTTGAGATTATTCTGGTTCATATCGTCCATGGGTGCATTGGGAAATCTTACGTCAGCATGTCTGAATCACCAAATAATTCAGGTGTTTTTAAGGCAATTATTTGATCTTAGAATGCGCTCAGGGGCCTTGATGCTACATTATACAAAACCCGTCACAGAAGAAACGCCAGACTTTCGGCGAAAGTTTCAACTCATCGACCCGGCCGCTGGGTCATGCCCGGCGTGATCGAAGGTGAGGGAAGGGGCGTCTTTGTTCAAGGTGGCCTGCAATGAGACCGGTAAACCTAGTGTTAATGGATTATACGGATGGTATGTAGTATGGAGCGATTCAGGACGTGCGGCTGTGTCGTCCAGAAAACCTGACTAACTCTGGAAGGCGTGTCACATAATGTCGTCGCTTTCCCTATCCCACATTTGAAAGACGCGATTTTTTATGACGCCAGCAACCTCTCTCGGACGCGCGGAACTGATCGAGGCCCGCAAGAAAGGTGGAGGCCTTATTTTCTGGGCGTTCGTTTTCAGCATCTTTGTCAATTTGCTGATGTTGACCGGACCTCTCTACATGTTGCAGGTCTATGACCGGGTGCTGGCGTCACGTTCGGTCGAGACGCTGGTCGCGCTGTCAATCCTGGTGGCTGGTCTGTTCGCACTGATGGCGGCGCTGGACTTTGCCCGCGGTCGGATCATGGCGCGTGTCGGCGCCCGGTTTCAGACTGCCCTGGATGGCAGAGTTTTCGAGGCGACGCTCAGACGCTCGGTCAAACCTCAGGATCAGGCGCTTTCCACGGCTGTTTTGAGGGATCTCGACGCGGTGCAGACATTCTTTACCTCTCCTGTTCTGCTGGCCTTGATGGATATTCCCTGGACGCCGATCTTTATCGCGGCAATCTTTCTGTTCCATCCGATGCTGGGCTGGCTGGCCGTCGCTGGCGGTGGGTTTCTGGTTGTGCTGGCCTTGCTGAATCAGGTTCTGACTATGCAGAAGGTGCGCAAGGCGCAGATAACCCAGCAGGGCGCGCACAGCTTTGCCGATCAGGCGCGAGCCGGCGGTGAAATCGTGCTGTCCCAAGGCATGCGCGCGGTCATGCGCGAACGCTGGATCGCCCGACGTAATGAGGGGCTCAAGCAATCGATTGGTGCCAGTGACTGGACCGGCAGTTTTGCGTCGTTCACGAAATCGTTTCGCATGTTTTTGCAGTCGGCCATGCTCGGGTTGGGGGCCTTTTACGTTCTACAAAACGAGATGACGCCCGGATCGATGATCGCGGGTACGATTCTGCTAGGCCGCGCCTTGGCGCCGATCGAACAGTCGATGGGGCAGTGGCCGGTTCTGCAGCGTGCCCGGTCGGGGTGGCGCAACTTGTCGACTTACCTTGCCACAATAGCGCCTGCCGCCCGGCGGACCGAATTGCCAGTACCTGCGGCCCGGCTGTCCTTGACTGGCGTGACAGTGATCCCGCCAGGGGGCAAGGTGCCGACATTGCGGACCATAAATTTCCGCGTCGAGCCTGGTCAGGCGGTCGGTGTGATCGGGCTCAGCGGTTCGGGGAAATCGACGCTGGCCCGGACAATTCTGGGATACTGGCAGCCCCTATCGGGCGAGGTGCGCTTGGGCGGTGCGACGCTAGATCAGTACAATCCAGAAAATCTGGGCAAGCATATCGGGTATCTGCCGCAAACCGTAACGCTGTTCAGCGGCACGGTGAGTGAAAATATCGCGCGAATGGCGCAGTCTCCGGATGCGAACGCTGTGATCGAGGCCGCCAAACGGGCGAATGCACATGAAATGATAACCCAGCTGCCGGACGGGTATGACACATATATCAACGCTAACGAGAGCATGCTGTCGGGCGGGCAGCGTCAGCGTATCGCGCTCGCCCGCGCGTTCTATGGAAACCCGGTGCTTCTGGTCTTGGACGAGCCTAACTCGGCCCTCGATTCTGATGGAACAGAGGCGTTGAATCGTGCGGTGCGCGAATTCAAGAAAGCCGGGAATTCGGTTCTGGTCATGACGCATCGCCCGGTGGCGATCACGGAATGTGACACACTTTTGGTCCTCGAGAAGGGGACGGTCGTTTCCATGGGGCCGCGGGACGAGGTGATGAACAAGATGCTAGCAAATGTCGACAAGGTGCGGCGCGTGGTTTCCACTGAAAAGGCCGGCTGATGGCACCGAAGAACACAGCACCAACCTGGCGTAGTACCTTGCCGCTCGCGACCGGAATCATTGCCCTTTTCGTTCTGATCGGTGGCCTTGGGGTCTGGCTTGTGCGTACAGAAATCTCGGGCGCAGTGGTTGCTTCGGGGATGGTGCAGGTTGAATCCAACCGGCAGGTCGTAGAGCATCTTGATGGCGGTATGGTTGGTGAAATCCTGGTCAAGGATGGCGACATTGTTGAGGCGGGGGATGTTCTTATCCGGTTGGACGGACAGCGCGTGAAATCCGAACTGACGATCGTCCAGGGACAGCTTCAGGAAATCATGGCCCGTCAAGCGCGTCTCAGGGCCGAGCGCGACGATGCCGAGGTAGTGGAGCCCGACGAAGAATTGCTGGCTCTTGCCGCCGGCAGTCCTGAGATCCGCCAGATAATCAAAGGCGAAGAGGCGCTGTTCGACGCGCGCCGCGCCGCGCTGTTTCAGGAAGTTGATCTTTTGGCCGAGCAGAACCGCCAGATCACGAACCGGATCGAGGGAATCGAAGCACAGCTACAAGCCCTGAGAACTCAGCGGGACCTGCTCGGGCAACAATTAGCCGACCAGCAGTCCTTGTTGGAACAGCAGTTGACCCAAAGATCCCAAGTCGTCGATCTGCAGCGGCAAGAGGCCGACTTTCTGGGGCAGATCGGACGGCTGGAATCCGAAATCGCGGAGTTGCGCGGCCAAGCTGCGGGCAACGGGATTGAGTTGTTGCAGCTTCGGACCCGGCGCCAGGAAGAGGCTGCCACCGAACTCAGGGATATGCAGTATCGTCAGGTTGAGCTTCTGGAAAAGAGGTCCTCCCTGCTGGAGACGATTTCCCGTCTGAATGTGCGCGCGCCGGTTGGTGGCGTGATCTACAATACGCAGGTTTTCGCTGTGCAGTCCGTGGCGCAGCCGGGCGAGCCGTTGATGTATATCATCCCTCAGGATCAGCCTCTGGTCGTGTCCAGCCAGATCAATGGTATCAATATTGACGAGGTTTATGTCGGGCAGGAAGCGATCCTGCGGTTTTCTTCGTTCAATCAGCGCGATACGCCCGAGGTGAGGGGGCAGATCTCTCGAATATCAGCAGATGTCATCAAGGACGAGGCCACCGGTCTGAACTATTATTCCGCCGAAATCCTGCCGTATCAGGTCGCGATCGCCGCGCTCGGAGATCAAACTCTGGTGCCCGGCATGCCGGTAGAGGTGTTCATCAAGACCAGCGATCGCACCGCTTTTGAGTATCTGACCCAGCCGCTGATGAACTTCTTCAATCGTTCTTTCCGGGAGTGAGCATAGCTTTGACCACTAATCGCATGTGCAAATAATTGGGATTTTGGGGCAAATATGACACATATTGGCAACAATCTTCGTATAAATCCACGATTTGCCCGCTGTTGCTGATAAATGATACTCATTATTTGCTAGGAAGAATTCGAGCATAGAGGTTGCAAAGCGCGGTGAACAGCGCCGGAAGCAGCCCGTTGAGCAGAGCAGGCAAACAAATGAATCTATCGGAACCTGGATACGGGCGTATTCCGTTGAGGCTGGTGCTGCCGGTCATCCTGATATTATCTGGATGCGATAAAGTCGCTCCATATAAATCACCAAGCATGCAATTTACCGATAAATATTCGGTCGTGATGCCTGTGCAAGGTGGCGGGTATGAAAAGTGGTGGGCATCCTTCAAGGATCCTACACTTGATCATCTGATTGAACAGGCTCTCTCCGACAACCTATCTCTTGCCGAGGCTGAGTGGCGCATCAAGGAGGCCCAGTCCAACCTACGGCGGGCAGGGAACAGCGTGAGTGGCAACGCAGAAATCGAGGCGGCAGGGACAAGCGCCGGTTCGGAGTCGGGTTCGGTCGAACTCACGGCGCTGTTTGACATCTTTGGTCGTCGCGCTGCACGCGTTTCTGCTGCGAAGGCCCGTCTTGAGGCCGAGAAGCTCGGTCAGATCGATACGCGGCGCCTACTTCTGCTGGAACTGGCAAGCGCTTACGTCGATCTGCGATTCTTTCAGGAATCCTTGGCCGAGCGGAATGGCGATCTTGTATCACGGCGGACCACGTTGCGCGAAATCACCAAACAGAAAGAAATGCAAGCTGCGACCGAGCTGGATGTTGTTCGCGCCAAGGCGCTGGTAGCAGAGATCGAAGTCGACATGCCTCAGCTTGGGGCCAGCATCATCGAGCAACGCAACCGTATCACGACGCTGGTCGGCAAGCCGGTGGGCGATCTTGGCGCCAATCTGGCGTATTCTGGCACTCAGCCGCATCCGCATGGGTCGGGAGAGATCGGCGTTCCGGCAGATCTACTGCGTCAAAGGCCGGATATCCAGCAAGCTGAACGGTTATATGCTGCCGCTGTTTCGGATATGGCCGAGGCCAACGCAAACCGCTATCCAAGCCTTAGTCTCAGCGGCCTCATACGCGCGCCCTTTGACGGTTCGGGCGGAAGCGAGTCTCTGACGGCCGGGCTGATCATTCCGGTGTTCTCGCAAGGGGCGCTGGCTGCGGAAGAGAAGGCCGCCGCCGCCCGGGCCAATCAGGCTTATCTGCAATGGCGCTCTGCGGTTCTGTCGGCCGTGGAAGAGGTGGAAACGGCGCTGGCATCGTTGCGCGGCTCTCTCGATGCGGTGAAAGCGGCACAGCGTGTCGTATCACTGAACGACAAATCGCTCAGCCTGACCCGCAAGCTTCTGGAAAACCGCGGCGACATAACTGTTCTCGACCTGCTGGATCGCGAGCGGACCTTGACCAATTCGCGTACGACTCGGGCCGGTATCCAAAGAAGTGTCGCATTGGACTTCATCACCCTGCGCGTGGCGCTAGGTGAGGGGACTGTCATCAAGATCGTCCAGTAGAGCCGTCAGTCGCAGCAGAGCCGCCTCATTTCGCGAAGGGATCGCGATAAAGCCCAAGTCGCTGCGCTGCCAACCGCCACAGCACGGGTGGCTCGTGAACAACGTAGCGGTGCCATCTTTGGCGTGGCTCTTTGAGCAATCTGTACAGCCACTCAAAACCCCCTTCGGTGATCCAAGTGGGGGGACGTTTAAAAGTGCCCGCCTCGTAATCAATTGTGCCGCCCAAGGGGAGGTAGAGTTTGATATTGGGCATGCGGTCGCGATGGCGAATGATGAACTTTTCCTGACGCCCACCGCCGAGACCGACCAAAAGCACCGTCGCGCCTGATGCATTTATCCTGTCGATCATCTGATCGGTTTCAACCGGATTTTGGTCGAAATCGAAAGAGGGCGCATCTGTACCGACGATGATCTTGCGCCCCACCTTTTCGTTGATGTTCTTTGCCGCGATTTCGGCAATCCCAGGTTGGCCGCCGCACAGGAAAACCGTGATGTCAGGATTGTCCTTGTGGTGCATGTAGAACCGCGGGAAATAATCCGACCCCGAGACTCGTTCCTGCACTGGCGTGCCGAGGAATTTTGTGGCGAAGTACAAGACTTGGCTGTCGCAGGTGATCAGATCGAACTGATCGAAGATATCGTAGAATTCCTTGTCATGCTGCAGTTTCATGATCATGTCGACATGCAGCGTCAGCATCATGCCTTCGGTGAAATTCTCGACCACCTCGTCCATCGTCACGTCATGTACATAGACGTTAAGCAGTTTCACCTTTGGATAGGTGTGACCGCTATGAAGGCTGTCTTGTGGATCTGTGCTTGCATCTGCCATCACGCGGATTCTTTCATGTAGCGGTCCACGAGCATCTTGGTGCTGCGGATGTTGGCCGCGCTGGAGGCGCCGAACACGATGGACTCCACGCCCGGCAGTTCGGATATCCATTGAATGGCCTCGTCGGGCGGCAGCGCCCCGGACGCATAGACCGACATGGCCACGGCGCGGACACGACCGGATTTCAGCGCATCCAGATAAGCATCGAAGCCTCCAGACATGCGAAACCCTATCTTGTTGATATTAGAACAGATAATCGGCCGTTTGATGCCTTCGGATTCAAGCGCCTTCAGAAGCATCGGCATGTTCATCGTGATATAGGCCGGTTCGGCATTGTATTTTTCGACGACATGATCATGGAAGGTGCGAAAAATCCGGGTGAATCCCATGCCAAGGAAAAGGTCCGTAAACACGTTCTGCATGAAGATCACGGGTGTATTCAGCCCGGCAAACATCTTCATCTCCATATCAATGAGGATCTTTATGATCCCGTCGATTTCCTTTGTGGCCAACGCCTTTCCACCGGTCAAGGCGGTACTGAACAGGCCATCATCGGGCATGAAGTGTCGCAAGCTGCCGAGCATGCCATATTCGGTCACGGCATTGGCATATTTATGGGCATAGGGCATGCAGGGATAAAAAGTGAAGTCGCGATAGCGATCCGGGGCCACGCGGATACGGTCGGCTACTTGGGCGATGCGGTCATGGGTCGTGCACATGAAGGTGGAAATTCCTTCGTCATATGCAACATCGAGCACATCCATTATGGCGTCCGTCTTCTGGAACCGCATCGACTGTGCGCGGGCCTTTTCTTCGGACATATGGTTAATGCCAAAGAACTGGTTGTCGCCGAAAAGCAATTTGTCCATGAGCTGTCTCCTGCTTCAGGTCCGCATGAGCCAGCTGCGCTTGCTGCGCGTGGCCGGTTTTTTGGAAACGGTCGGTTCTCCGACGGCATTTCCTGTTTCAGCGTTTTCAATCACCATGGCCATGGTCTGGTCCGTTTCGGCAGCCGAGCGAAAGCTGTTTTTGGCGACTGGGACTTTGGTGCCATCCTTGGCGGCGCGAACGGCCCTGACGAAATCATCGGCCTGTGCTGAATATTCCTCGCCGCGCAGATAGAACCACGTGTCTTCGGTCAGCTCGGTCGTGTATTTCACGGTCCAGCCCTTTTCGTACTCCGGCAATGCGGTGACAGGTTCGCGCAAGTATAGCTGGCATTCCTGGCGATCTGCATAGAGCCGGCCATTGGTGCCTATCATACTGATTTTGGTTGCCATTTTGCGGTGGCTCTCGTCGCACCAATTTACCGAGAGTAGTGCGGACGGACCATCATTCCAACTCAGGACAGACATTACCTGATCATCGATATCTTCGGAAAACACCGAAACCATGGACGAGCCCGAGACGTGCGCGGGGGTTCCAAAAAACCAATTTAGCAAATTTATGGGATGCGCTGCGTAGTCGTAAAGGCATCCACCGCCTTCGGATTTTTTCGACCGCCAGGTCTTGCGCGCAGGGCGCAGGATGACGGGGCCATATGCTTCGGCCTGGACGTGCGTCACCGTGCCCAAGGCACCGCTGTCGAGAATACGTTTCATTTCGCAAAAGGCCCCGACATGGCGGTAGTGATAGCCGACCTGATTGACGAGGCCGCGCGCCTCAGCCAGATCGGCGAGCGCGATACTGTCTTGCCAATCCAGGCAGAACGGCTTTTCGCAGAAAACGTGAATACCCTTCTCAAGCGCGGCGCGCACCATGGGTGCATGCAGTTTGGAGGGTGTCGCGATCACGACCGCATCGAGAGGCTCATTTTCCAGCAGGCTGGCGAAATCCTTGTGGATCGGGGTCGCGATATTCTTGCCCAACACGTCCAGCATGAAGCCAGCCTGATCGCAGATCACTGCGTCGACATCAGGGTGTGCATTGAATATCGCAAAATGAGACAGGCCCATCTTGCCCAAACCGACGAACGCGGTTCTGATATTTTTTACCATCAGAAAATACTGCCCCGAAAATGTCCAAAAAGATAGATTTGGAATGCTGGATTTTGTTCCCTATTTCATTGCAACGTCCACAGGGCGGTATCAAGGCGCTAGATTGGCTTTTTCAAGAAAATGCCTGTGCCGGCGCAACTTGGGGTGGTTTTTCAAGACGACAAATCCTTGAGCACGGCGTCACGCAGTTTGTGATCAGCCGTGTCATTCGGCCTGCTCGCTTCCAAGGCTTCGAGAATTTCCCTTGATGACAGTGGTTGGGCATCGACCAATTGACCGAATTTGACCGGCATTTTCTCGACGGAAAGTCCTAGTATCCAGCATGTGAGCGCCAGACTGACATGCCCGGTGAAGTCTTTGGGACAGCGGGCCAGATCTGCGGCGGCGAATGTGGGAAAGCGCGTCCATGTCCCGGCATAGATCTTCATCGTCTGCGGGCTGGCCACGGCAAACTGGTCGCCGATCATGAGGTTGCCATAATGCAGGCCTGCTTTCTTTTCAGAGAACAGGACCGGCCGCGTCATTGTAGCCTCACGTAGGTCATGCCAGTCGAAGGCCGTAAACCTTACTTCCAGATCGGGCCGGATGCGTATGTGCAGGTCAAAATCGCCCGCCGTCTGCGCCATCTGATCTGCAGCATGGATCTTGTAATGCATCTTTTGCTGATTTGAGAATCCGGCGAAGCTATCTGAGGTTTCGTCGTCCAGAACGACATGTTCGGTGTCATAGAGCGCCTTGAGGTCTTCTGGATCTGCGCGGGCGCTGGTTGCAAGTTTGGCAAAAAGGGCCGGATAGCGGGCGCGGACTGCCTCATAACCCTCGGCCACGGCAAGCTCTTTGTAGGCGTGGACAAAGTGCTGGCCGGAGAAGGGCAGGACGTATCGAAAGGGCTGTGCGTCCGCCATTCCGATATTTTGCCAGCTGTGAACGAAAAAGGTCACATCCACATCCTGCAAAAGAGAGGCGCGCCAACTGGTTAAGGCCTTTTCGTAACCGCGAAGTTGCCCCGAGACGCACACCGCCACACGCAGTCGTCGCTTTGCAGCGGGCAGGATCGGAAACGACCTGCGTGCCAGCGATTTTCCTGCCTGCAATGCCTGATAAGTTTTCGCGTGCAGCCACCTTGTGCCTGCGCGCGTGGGCCGGGCGTCGGGCAGCATTGCGCGGGTATCTGACGCATCACCGGCAAGGTCCGCGATGTTGTTCAGTGCCAGCTGATCCAGCCGCTCAGGCGTTATCACGCCGGTCCGTTGATAGTGCCGAACAACCAGCATACGGGCTGCCGCGACATCTATGTCGGCCCCCGGCAGATGAGAGCTAAGAAAATCGTCGAGGTCTCGATTGTCGGGATCGGTGAAAAAGCTGCGGCCCGAAAGCCATTCCAGAAACAGCACATGATATGGGCGCAATGTCTTGCTGTCTGCGATCCGAGAGGCTGACGCCTGATAATGGGCCAGCAGATCGTCGCGGTTTTTGCCGAAATGCCTCTCGTTGAACACGGAGCTGTAGGGCAGGGCCAGATCCTCGGGCTCAAACTGCTCGAACCATTTTAGATGCCTTTTTGTGATCTCTTTCTGAGAAATCCACGGCGTAGCAAAGGCCCGGACCGTCAACAGAAAGACGATGACGTTCTTTGCCTCCTCGGTTTCCTTGGGCAACTCTTTGACGAGGTTCATCAGAACCGGGCCAACCTCTTTCATGACACGGGTGACGACATCCTGTGCGCCGGATGTCAGATGGCTGGCAATTTTATGGGCAAAGATGGGAGGGCGCTGCGGACACTGGGGCTGGCGAATAAGCTGACCGATGCAAGCTTCTTTCTGGGCGCTGTCCCAGGCCGTCATGGCCGGTGTGCCGCTGGCGTCAATCAGTTCGCGCGTCGCGTCCAGATAGGCCGCAGGATCCTCCGGCTTGGTCGCGAGAGTTCTGGCAACCTGTTGCAGCGACATCAGAAATGCTCACCTTTCAGGGCAAGGTATTCGTCGGGCGTGCCACAGAAACGCACCTCGTCCGGAGAGATCAGACTGTAGCGAATGTCGAGACCGTTTTGGATCGCAATATTATAGAGCGGCGCAATATAACGCTCGCCGCCCTGAAGATCGGCGGGGTTTCTGGTGGCGATATCGGCGTAGAGATCCTGAAACAGGCCGACTGTGCGGAAATGATAGAGCCCTGTGGAACACAGATTGGATATGCGGACCTTTTCGGTCACCTCGGCGGCGCGGTACGCCTCGGGATCCGTGTCGTCGGGGCGCACAAACGACCAGTGTGTTCCCTCGCCCGGAAATACCTCCACATAGCCGTCCACTTTCGAGACGTCGATGGTTTCAGGGTGGTGAAATCCCTTTCGGATTGTGTCGATATTGAAGATCGTCAGCGGCTCTGGCGCGCCAACATTCGCGGCGATCAACCCTGTGGCGACCGTCTCGGCCTGACCGGCGGTTTCGACGTCCAGCGCGACGATCCGGTATCTGTCCTCGGGCAGGCCCATCTTGCGGCATTCGCTTCGAATGAACTCGGGGGTGTCGTATATCTGGCGGCAGATGATTAGAAATTCTTCTTGTGAAAACAGGCCGGAAAAGCTGTCTAACGCATGTGCAAAGACCGTCCTGCCATGCAGGTCAAGCATATACTTTGGAACGGTATATCCCGCCTTGAAAAAACGCTGGCTCAGGCCGGCCATGGGCAAAACGATCATGTGTGTGTCCTATCCTTCAGACGGGAAAACAGCCTGAGACCGGTTGCAATAAACTGTTTCTGAAGATCAGGCCGCTCGGAATGCAACGGCAGCATGGAGAAGAAGAGCAGCGCCGTCATGGCCGTTATCTCGGTCATGTCCAGATTGCAGGTTTCGGTAACGAAACGCTCAAAGATGCTTTCTAGTTCGGGCTGGTGCGCCGGCTGTTCGACCATTAGACGCCAGGACGTTGGGGTGTCTTCAACCAGCCGGGAGCGGCCGAGCACGATCTTGTCGTATTGGCCAATGATCGAATGGGCCAGTTTTGCCAGATCATACCGCAGATCCCCAAAAATGCTGGTCTCGCCCCCCGATAGCTGCCCGCGCGGATCGATGGATAATATCCGCTGAGCGGTGAAGTCGTAGAACATGTTGCCGAAAAATAGATCCCCGTGCCAGAAACGGACATGCTCGGGCTGGGTCTTGGGGACGTGCCGGATCAGCGTCTCCACGACCTCGCGAAGTGGAGGGTAGGCTGTTCCGTCCAAGGTGATGGACGTATCCTCGACCCATTCGTGTTCGGCACTGTACTGGCTGAACCTCTTGCGAGTCTTTTCGACAATCATCTTTTCAAAAAAGTGATTGGCGAACTCGGGGGCCGCCTCGGGAGAGCCTTCGGGCGGGCGCACCGCATGGCATTTGTCGATAAGTTCAAAACTGGCCGAGAGAATTTCCAACCAGCTCGTCAACGGCAAGGACCCGAATGCGGCCACATCGCTTAGAAGCGGATGATAGAGATATTCGATGTGATATCCTGCGCGATGATCACGGTCGACGCGTCCACCATAGCGTGGCACATGCATGCGCAGCGAGGCCGGAAGATTTTCGTACCAATTGGCTTCTGCGCGTATTTTCAGCGTATCGGATGATTGCTTAAGAAGTTGATCATCCTCGTAGATCAGATCGTTGAATACGCGTTTGACCAGAATACTCTTCTTGGACCTGAAAAGCAGCGGAAGATGCCCAAGATCAAACCAGTTGTCAGGTTCAATACATGTCAGGGGCTTGCGCGAATTGTAGACGTTGAGTGCATCCACGATTGAGCGTTCCCGACACGCCTCTGAAAGCAGCGCGGGATCCGAGAACGTGAAATACCCACAGACGACGCGGCGGGATTCCAGCTGTTTGGGTGGAGCGTCCGAAAAGACAAGCCGATCGTTTTCATGCGTTTGTGCATAAGCCCATGGATAGTTCGCCGTCGAATCCTGCACGGCGACGACATCGCTACGCATGAAGTCCCGGTCGGACATGTTGACCAGCGTATCACCATAGAGAATGCGCAGAAGCTCGCCTTTGGCCAGGTCGGTCTGGCCTAGGGCATGATCGATCGCCTGGTTCAGACTGAGACCGGGAGGCTGCGGAATTATCGAAAAGCCGGCATCGGAGAGGACCTGGCGATCGAACGGTGATATTTCGAAATCTTCCGGAACGGTGATGGCACGGCTCTCGCCGAAGGCGATTTTGCCTTGAAGGGTGAACAGGCGCTGATCGCCAATCGGCAGAAAGCTGGGCAGCAGCTTGCCGAATTGCAGGGCGATGTCTTCGCCGACGGTTCTGGCGGACAGGATCAGAAGCATTGTATTGAAAGGACCGTTTGCATCAGGCCCCCCTTGTCCATTCATGGCGCTGCCGCATGACCAGCGCGCGGGCGAAAATTGACGCAAATGCGGTTCTGAAAGATGTGTAGCGATCATGCGGATAGGTTGAAAGACCGGGCAAGTCGTACCCGAAGCGTTCGAAATCATCGGCGTAGAATGATGCAAGCAGTTCGACATCCTGACGATGCAGCGCGATGTCCTTGCGTTCGCGTTTCAGAAGATGCCTGACATTCTGATCGGGCGCTGTAGACCCTGTCACTTCGTCCAGGCGTTGGATGAGACTGTCAAACCCGCCTTCCAAAAGAAATATTTCGGTGTTCTCGGGGATAAGGTCTATTTGGGGTCGAATGTGGTTTTCGTATATCCGCGGTTCAATTCGCACGGCGATCATCATGATCCGCAGCCATGTCGAAAAACTGAGCCGGCTCATACGCGACACACCGGTCTGATACCGGTATTCGCTTTGCATACGGGCAATTGGATCGCGCACGACCGTAAACCCAAAGTCGAGATTCGGGGGTAACATTTCCCTCAGATCGATGGCCGCGACATGGGTTAGGGGTGTTATTAGCCCCGTGCCCCTGACACCTTCGCGCTTGTTGCGGTCAATAAGGCTTAGGGGGCCGCCGAACCGCCGGACCAGATATTCCTCCACGCTGGATCCGCCTGTTTTGGGGATATGAGCAAAGAAAACACTCCGTCCGTTCGCTGAAATTAGGGGCATTGCCATCTGATCCTTCGAAAACACCTTTAGGAGCCGAGCTTGAGAAGTGCCCTGATTTCATCATAGCTCATCTGGACAAACTCATCCGGCCGGATGGCCTTGTCGTCGACATAGAACCCTTCTGCGCCGCACCATGGTTTCCCAACCCAGATTTCATCGTAAGGGATATCATGCTGCTCAAGCCATTTCATCAGAACAGGCAGTGTTTTAGCGTTTATTTTGCCGGTGTTGTTTTCATGTGTACGCATGTTGCGCGCCGTATGGAGGGCAATCTCGAAACCGTCCTTCTTGTACTGGCGCAACTGCTCGGCCACCGCCGTGTTAAGCCCGACGGTCTCGTAGTCGGTCGTGTCGGCGTTGGTAAGCGTGCCGTCAATGTCGATGACCAGTTTTTTCATTGTGAGGTGGCCCTTTCATTCAGTGAAACATTCCGCAAGGCCCGGTTGCTTTGACGCGTTACCCGATACCGTTCGGCGTCACATGGGCATGCAGGCCGCTGGAACCCGCATCTGCGGTCAATGAAGCCCGCAGAGCCATCAAGTTTCACTTGTCTTGTTCGACGTTGAGGCCATGCTCTAAACCTTTACTGTGCGACGTGATAAAATCAGATGATCTGTATGGATAGGAGAAATTCATGTTACCAGAAGCCAAGCTGATCATGCCACCCAGCGGACGTCCATAATAGGAAAACTCCATCAAGACTAAAGGTTTTTCGGCCACCGCCCCATAAATTGCCCCATAAAGAGAGCACAGCTTGCATGACGGTCTCAATATCGATTGTTATCCCGACCTATCGCCGTATCGACCTTATCAGGAATCTGCTGAGCGCGTTGCGCGCACAGATTGCCAGCGCGCCTGACGCCTCGGCATTCGAGGTGCTGGTTGTTGACAATTGCCAGGATCAATCTGCGCAGCACGTCGTGGCCGAGGCGTCCGATATCGCCAGATACATTCACGAGCCCAGAAAAGGGGTCGCGAATGCGCGCAACGCTGGCACGACAGAGGCCCAAGGGCATTACATTCTTTTCATCGATGATGACGAACTGCCTGCCGAAGGCTGGCTTGAGGCCTTTAGACAGCAGGCCCTGAATGGCTATGATGCGAGCTTTGGACCGGTTGATCCGCGTTTCGAGACGCCGCCCCGGCCCGAAACCAAGGCTATTCTGGAGCGGATGTTCAGTCGCCATATCCCGGCGCAGACCGGCGCAGACATCTCGCAATGGCGCGCCCATCTCGGATCAGGCAATTCCATGTTCAAGAAATCCTCGTGTTTTCGGGACGAGAGCCCCTTTGATACCCGGTTCAATGATGGTGGCGAGGATGTCTGGTTGCTTCGGCAGCTTGTTGACGATCACGGCATCCGGCTGACGTGGTGTGCAGAGGCGCTGGTTTTTGAAATCGTTCCCTCCGGCCGGATGACTAACACTTATATTGCCGCCCGGAAGTTTAAGGACGGGCAACTTCGTTGCCGAATAGAGGCCGGTGCTGGAGGGGTGCGTGGTTTGGGCC
>RCMY010003712.1_pt1 | contig 15191 bp, 7 predicted proteins | sample 2041341 | NCBI WGS metagenome assembly RCMY01 (sample SAMN09708234, study PRJNA481090) | Marine sediment metagenome, whole genome shotgun sequencing project.
AAAACCCCTATAAACCTAGGTTTATAGGGGTTTTTATTGAGTGTTTCATCCACTTTATCTGCTAAACCTCTGCAAAATCTTCTTAGCAAAAAGTGATATCAGAAAACTTTTGACCAGTCCTCCAAAACCTCCAAAAAGGTTGGAGGGTTGCAGGCTGTGCTTGGCCTGGTTGAAATTCATCTTCAGATTCTCCAAATCAATTTCCCGTTGGAGTCTTAAAATCTTAAGATCGTTATCGATTTCCTTGAACGATGTATACTTTTTGGGTATCATATTTCGTCAAAATAAAATTCGGAAAATTTCTTCAACAAAGGCTTTCTCAAGCTGTGTCGCAACATATAGATAACCAAGCCGACCAACAAGTAAAATCCCCCTACGATAAGAAAACCTAAGGAAGTTTTATCCAGTTCGCTGCCTATCCAGAATGCGGCACTAATCGAAAGGAACAACAATGCCAATACAAGCATTATGCCGACAGAGGCAATCTTTACGAACACCATCACGGCTTTCATCAGCACTTTAAAGCCTTTTAGCTTATAGAACTGCCTACTGCTCTCGATGTACGAACGCGCCGTTGCCTCGGCATCCGAAAAGTTTTCTTTTACTTCTTCAAATGCCATACATTATTTCTGGAGTTGGGCGTTTTTCTTTCTAAGATCTTCCAATTTCTTTTCAAGACCCAAAATGATATCATCGGCCTTATAGCTCATGTTCGAAATGGTCTTGTCCAACCGTGCTTCAAAATCTACCTTCTTGGCCTCCGCCGTCTTGGTCAATTCATCTGTGGCATGCGAAATACGACTGGCAATTTCATCTTTGGTCTTTTTTGCCTTCTTACTGATTTTTTCCCGGGTTTTATCCCCTCGGTCTGGCGCATACAAAATTCCGACTCCGGCACCTATTGCAGCTCCGGTCAATAAGGCTAACATAATACTTCCACTATCTTTTGACATAATCTTTAAATTTTTAGATGTTACTATTTGGATACATACTGTTGTTAAACTACCTGCAGTTAGGATCATTTAAATCACAACTCACAAGAACCTGCAATATAATTGAAAAAAACGCGCTAGATTGCCCCTATCACAGTAAAAATTAACACTAGCGCACATTTCTGCCAAAAATGCTCTTTAGAAGCATTTTCTCGCACAGAAAACATCCGCCACAGGCATAAACTAAAGAATGCCATAAAACCCCAGCAGTACTTCTTATATGCAGCTGTTTTTAATAGAAAAGCTTTATCGTCAGCCCCATATTGATAGCAATTCTTTATTTGCCCTGAATCTTCGCCCAGGTATCCCGCAACCCAACGGTGCGATTGAAAACCAATTTTTCTTGGGACGAATCTGGATCGAGGCAAAAATAGCCCAAACGTTGGAACTGGACACGGTCGCCAATTTTCGCTTCGCTAAGACTGGGCTCCAGAAATCCAGTAATCACCTCTAGAGCATCGGGATTGATGAATTCCATAAAGTCCTTGTCTTTATGTGTATCCGGACTTTCCTCAGAGAATAAACGGTCATATAGCCTTACCTCAGCTTCTATGGCGTGCTTTGAGGAAACCCAGTGCAAAGTACCTTTTACCTTTCGCATACTTTCCTCAGTACCACTGCCACTTTTGCTTTTGGGGTCATACGTACATTGAATCTCTACAATATTCCCATCGGTATCTTTCGTGCAACTCTCCGCTTTAATAATATATGCGGACTTTAAACGTACCTCGCCACCCAATTTGAGGCGGAAAAATTTGCGATTGGCCTCCTCCTTAAAATCCGCCTTCTCAATATAAATCTCACGAGAAAACGGAATCTCTCGAGTGCCCGCGGATTCGTCTTCGGGATTGTTCTCGGTTTCCAGCCATTCTTCTTCACCTTCGGGATAATTTGTTATGACTACCTTCACAGAATCGAGAACACCCATAACCCTAGGGGCTATCTTGTTCAAATGCTCTCGGGCATGGAACTCCAAAAGGGATACATCGATTAGGTTCTCACGTTTGGCGATTCCGATGGTTTCCGCAAAATTCCGGATGGCTTCCGGCGTATAGCCTCTTCTCCGTAATCCAGATATTGTGGGCATTCTCGGGTCGTCCCATCCATCGACAACATTCTGTTCGACCAACTGCAACAATTTGCGCTTGCTGACCACGGTATGGCTCAGGTTTCGTCGGGCGAATTCCCGCTGTTTAGGGCGTACTTTATCGGAATCTACCACTTGGTCTAAAAACCAATCGTAGAGCTCTCGGTGCATTGCAAATTCTAAGGTACATAGGGAGTGGGAGACCTGCTCGATATAATCACTCTCCCCATGCGTCCAATCGTACATCGGATAAATACACCAATCGGTATTCGTGCGGTGGTGCGCTTTATGTAACACTCGGTACATTATTGGGTCTCGCAGTAACATGTTCTGTGAGGCCATGTCAATTTTGGCACGCAGCACATGAGCACCTTCCTCATATTTTCCGTCCTTCATCCCTTGGAACATCTCTAGGTTTTCCTCAACGGAACGATTACGATATGGACTATCACTTCCCGCTTCGTAAGGCGTCCCTTTTTGGGCAGCCATTTCCTCAGATGTCTGACTATCCACATACGCCTTTCCATTCTTGATCAACATAACAGCCCAATCGTAGAGCTGCTGGAAATAATCCGACGCATACCGTTCGGTATCCCAAGTGTATCCCAACCATTCAACATCCCGTTTAATAGCGTCTACATAGGCTTGTTCTTCTTTGATCGGATTGGTATCATCAAAACGTAAATTTACTGGTGCATCATACCGCAATCCCAAACCGAAATTAAGACAGATAGAACTGGCGTGTCCGATGTGGAGATAACCGTTGGGTTCGGGCGGAAAACGAAAGCGCAAGGCCTCTTTGGCATATCCATTTTTCAGGTCGTCTTCGACGATATGTTCGATAAAATTCAATGATTCGCCAGCTTCGCTCATGTAGTGGTTTTTAGAAGGTCAAAGGTACGGAAAATGCAATTATCTCACTTCTTTCCCTTCGCCTTTCATACAAAAACCAGCGTTTCACAACACTTTTATCCCCCTGCCACAACATTAAATTTCCCACGCGTACTATATACACCATATTTGTTCATGAATAGTATACTATCTGGATCCCAAATCCAAAAAAACAGTAGTAACCCAAAAACTACGCCTACTTATGAAAGCAAGATTACTTCAATCCGTACCTACGTTTCTCATCGTCTATTTACTCTTCGGAGCCACTCAAGTTTCAGCGCAAAGCTTGACGATTCTAGCGCCCAAACCCGCAGACAACAATAACCTATGTTCTGAACCGCCGTGTAAAAACGCATGGGATAAGGTTTGTGCGGGAGCTAACGGCAACTTTAATCAATACTTCGCCAATGTTCAATATGCCGGCACCCCAAACAGCAACAACGAATGGATATTGGAACTATCGGATGCTTCCGGAAGTTTTAACAACGCCGTAGAATTGGCCCGCGAATCGAACAACACCACCGTAAAGACCAGTGGATTCGAATTTGCCATACCCACCGATACCCGTGGTGCAGCATATGAACTTCGAGTAAGAAGTACTAGCCCTGCGTCTATTGGACAACCAACCTCTGCATCCTATAGTTTCTATTATATGGATTTCACTTCCGCCCTTGCCATTAGTAAAGACGGTAATGGCGTAATCGGTGCCGTTTGTAGTAGTACCAATACCGTTCGTTTAGAAGTACACAATCTACCCTCTCCCGAAACCTATCAGTATAATTGGTATAGAAGTGGATCGCCATTAGCTTCCAAAACTTATTTTATAGATGCAACCCTAGATGGATACTATACGGTACAAATCGATTATGGTGAATGCTCCGGAAGCGGAACCACCGACTCTAATGCCACCCAAGTTACCTTAAATGCCACAGGGCAAGGTATCGCTATCAACACTCCTTCTAAAACAGGACTTTGTTCAGGCGAATCGGAAACCCTTAGTATCGATGCGACCGATTCTGGCTGGGCCTATCAGTGGCACAAGAACGATACCGCTATACCAGGAGCTGTAAGCACCTCTTATACCATAAATGGAAATACTGCGAACTTCGATGGAGACTACCAGGTCGAAATCTCAGGTACGGGAATTTGTACCGAACGTTCTGCTGCCGTTACCATTACCAATGCTGGCGAATTCACGGTTACTAGAAACAATGCCGCCAACGTAGTGGTTCTGCCTTCGGACAGCGAGACCTTATCTATTACCACTGATGCCAATTCGCCGACTTACCAATGGTATAGAAATACTACTGCCATTCCCTCTTCCGACAGCAACACCCTGACCGTGGCGCAAGCCGGAACTTATTATGCCGAGGTCACCTCAAGTGGTGCTTGTAGTACGACCATATCTTCGGAAACGACAGAAGTAGTAAGCCCAAGCGCATTCCGATTTGAAATCGATTATGCGACCGCTTATGAGTCCTGTAGCAGTTCAAGTATTGTCTTGGAAGTCGATAAGATTTATGCGGAGCTATCAGACAACAGTGAAATCGATGTGACCGCAGATGTAGCCTCTAACTTCACCTATCAATGGAAAAAGGACAACGCCGACATCTCTGGGGAAAACGCACAAAGCATCAGTTTGACCTCAAATAACGAAAACGGAAACTATGCTGTTGAAGGTATTTCAGGAAGCTTCAATGCTACCTCGAACACGCTTCCCGTTCAACTGGGCGGCAGTGAATCGCTTACGGTTATTAGTACAAGCACGGTTTATTGTAGTGCTTCGGATAGCATTACCCTAAATACGGATACCGATTTGACAGGGGAAAATTTCGCTTGGGAAAGGGATGGTGCTTCGATCAACACAACGGACAACACCTTGAATGCTACTCAACCGGGCACTTACCGTTTAGTCATCCAAAAAGGCATTTGCCCATTGACTTCGAACGAAATCACAATTGCCCCGTTAGATCCGAACCTGATTACCTTGAATATAGACGGCGACGTCATTTTCCCCGAAGGAAGTTCAAAAACAATTAACGCCAACGGTGGAACAGCCTACAGATGGTTCGATGCCAACAATGTTGAAATAGCGACAGGGGCTTCTATCACTTTCACAGAAGAAGGAAACTATCTGTTGATTGCCAATATCGACAACTGTGAGGTAAGCAAGCCGATCAAGGTCAGCTATCTCGACCTGTTTAACATTCCGAACGTTATCACCCCCAACGGTGACGGATCGAACGATCAATGGGTCGTTCCGAATTCCTATTCCAACAAATCGGATGTGCATGTAATTATATATAATGCCAAGGGCGTCGAAGTATTGAACGCCACGAACTATCAGAACAACTGGCCCGAGTCTTCAACGTCTTTCGCCAACCAGAACATGGTGTTCTACTACGTGATCAAGAACGCTACCGAGACTTTGAAACAAGGTACCATAACTGTTATCAGATAACCGACCATGAAATTTGTAAAACACATAGCTTTAGCGCTTATCGCTGTCTTGGCCTTTACGAATGTTCAGGCTCAGGAAGACGACCCAATTCTACTGTATAGTCCCGCATCACAAAACCTGTTGAAGTTCAACCGGTTTTTGATCAATCCGACTTTTTCCACCGTGCAGGAAGACAAATCGTACGTGAATCTTTTACACAGAAACCAATCGGTACAATTTCAGGATAACGACCAGACTTATTTCTTAAGCTATAGCGGTAGGGTAGGGGATAGAAGTGGATTGGGCCTAAGTGCCTATACCCAAAAACTGGGTCCGATTTCCAATATCGGGGTCTTGGCCAATTATGCCTACGGCATCAAATTGAGCGACAAGAGTAATTTTACCTTCGGTGGAAACCTTGCTTATTACAGTACCGGGCTTGATCGTAACAGTGTTGATGTTATCGATAACAATGACTTTCGTTTGAACGGCACCGAAGACAGCAACGTATTGTCCTTTCAGCCCGGTTTCAATATTTCTTTCGGACAGTTCGATTTCGGAGTATTTGCGGAAAACTTGTTCGACTATAATCTGAAGACGAGCAAATCCTTGACCGAATTTGGTGACAAGACTTATTCGGGCCATTTGCAGTATACCTATCCCTTTCAAAACGGAGACGGTATTATGGAAGGTAGCCGTCTGATGCCACTAGCGCGGATACGTATGAACGGCCAGAACAGAGCTGCTGCCAATGCCGAGGAACCCCAAGACCTTGCTTATGGTGGTGGAATGATTCTCGATTTACCTAAACTGGGTTGGTTGCAAGGTGGATATGACAGTTTCTACGGTGCATCCGCAGGAGCGGGGTTTAACATCAACAGAAGACTTTCCCTTGGCTATACCATGGAAAAAGGATTTTCCACAGATTTTAACAATTTAGGCGTTACCCATGAAATATCCTTTGCTTATTCCTTTACCCCCAACCTTACCGAGGACCGTGTAATGTTGGAAGATGATTATGAGGATACCCTTGTAGAAAATGAAGACAAGACCAATAAAAACGACCTCGCCACCAATGAGGAAATCGCCGAACTAAAACGGAAGCTGGCCGAGAACGACGCCATCATACAAGAACTGATGTTCCGTCAAGATTCTTTAGAAAACGGCCGCCAACAAGATTTGGAACGTCGCTTCAACATGGTCATGAGCATGGTACGCAACGAGACTGACGGCAAACGCCCCGACCTTGAAAAACAGGCCGAAGAGCTTTTCTTGGGAAGTCAAGATAGACCTGTAGCAAGTACCGAAGGTAGCGGAAATGCATCCGATGGTTCTGGCAGAAACACGGGCACTTCGGCTACGCTCAGTGACCGGAATAAAACGAACGGTACAACCGCAGTCGGAAAAGATGCTGTTGCCCAAAACGCTACTAATCAAAGACCTTCTGTCGTACAGGATAAAATCCGCAAAACGGCCAACGTCGATGAGTTCACCGAAACCGCCAAGCGGAACAACGTCAAGGGACGAAAGTTCAGAAACCTTGACGGCACTAAAGACGGATATTACGTAATCGCCAATGTATACAAAGGGGGCAAATACATGGAGAAGTTCATCAACGACATGAGCGCCCAAGGTTTTAATCCCGATTATGTAGACAATCCCGAAAACGGACTTAAATATGTTTACCTGCAACGCTACGATACTTGGCAAGATGCCTTGGATGCCCATAAATCCGGTATGAACGGCGCCTATACCGGCGACCTTTGGATCATGAATGTCGACAATCGTTATACCAACGAAGCCTACGCCAGCAATGTGGACAAGCTCAAGGAGAAATCGGCGAAATTCGGTACCGATGTATTGCAGCAAAACGTTATCGTAAAAGACCAAGTCGCCAACAAAGAACTTTCAGCCAAGACCTTTCAAATAGAAGGTATCGGTTCGGGCTACTACATTATCGCCAATGTATTCGCCAGCCCGAAGAACGCCAACCGATTTGTCAAACTTTTGAATTCCCACGGACTTAGTGCCGGATATTTTATCAATCCTGAAAATAACTGGAGGTACGTATACTTGAAAAAACACGCCTCTTGGAACAGTGCCTTACTATCTTACTACACCAACCTAAACGACTCGTATTCCGACAAAATGTGGATTATGCGGGTTAGACCAAACCTACTAGCTTAAATGACACTCAAAAATATAAAAAAAATACTTTGGGCAAGTATCTTTTTACTGTCCATTCAAGGATTTTCCCAAGAATACAACAGCTTTGAGGTCCGTTATCAGGATAACATCAAGGGTGATCTTACCTTTATTTCCAATAACATACTTAACCGAGATGGAGGTACGTCAAATACCGAACCAGAAGATGCCTATAACAACCTAAGTACAAACAATAATAACAATGCCGAGACGGGGGGGCGTCAAAACTACAATGACTACAAAAATATGCAGTACATCGATGTAGATGCCGATGCCTCTACGTTTAGTTCGAGTACCGCTAATTTGACCTTTCCCAATGTAGACTGCAACCGCATCCGCTATGCGGGGCTTTACTGGTCGGCCACCTACCCCAGCGCCAATGCCAACGGCTCTTATGATGGTAATAATTATACTCCTAATACCGTAGCCGTAGGCACCGGTAGGCAAAACGATTTTAATCAAGTGCGATTTAGGGTGCCTAGCGGCACTTATGTAGATATTACAGCTGATGAAGTATTGTTCGATGGGTTTACAAGTGCCGATAATTCGGTTCGTGAGAATAGTCCTTATGCATGCTATGCCGACATTACGGCACTGCTTACACCCCTAGCGAACCCTACAGGGGACTACACCATTGCCAATGTACGCGCTACCACCGGGGGCCTTGCGGGACAAGGCGGTTCAGCAGCCGGTTGGACGTTGGTCATCGTATACGAAAACCCTAACCTCACGGGTAAGCTAATTACGACTTTTGACGGTTTTGCGCGTGTTAGGAATTCCGATCGGGTCGATATCAATTATAGTGGATTCAATACCATTCCCGCCGGTCCGGTAAATGCCAACATCGGTGCAGCAGCTTTAGAGGGAGATTATAGAGTTACGGGAGACCGATTACGGATAAGTGCCGCCAGCAACGGTGGATTCACCACGCTTAGTAACGGTACAAATCCTGCTAACAATTTTTTCAATAGTAACATTACCCTTAACGGGGCGTTTACAACCAACCGAACACCTAATAGTAGAAACACCTTAGGCTTCGATACCGATATTTTTCGCTTGAACAATCCTGCCAATTCCGTAATACCAAATAGCGAAACGGCAGCGGTATTCAGGTTTGAAACCAATGGTGACCAATACTATCCATTTTTTAACTCGTTCAACATCGAAATTATCGAACCTGAAATCGTGTTGGAGAAAAAAGTAGAGGACATCGCAGGTAACGATATTACCGGACAAGGCGTCAACCTTGGCCAAATATTGGATTATGTGCTATCTTTTAAGAACACCGGTAACGATAATGGCGCCAATTACACCATTCGCGATGTGCTGCCCATTAACGTAACCTTAGACGAAGCCAATTTAATCATGCCGGCAGGTACTACCTATACCTACAACCCGGCTACCCGAGAAGTCGTTTTTAGTATTCCCGATAACATCATCGAGGTCGGCGATACACGGGCCCAAATCCGAATGCGGGTAAATGTAGCCAGCAATTGTTTTGATTTTGTAAACGCCTGTTCCGATCAAATACAGAATTTGGCCTATTCGACCTATGAGGGGGTCATAAATGACAACCAGATTACCGATGACCCGAGTGTATCCGATTTTGATAATTGCGGTTTTGTAACCCCGGGAGCGACCAACTTTCTGCTGGACGATTTGGAGGACTGTAATTTTACACGTACCGTTCAGCTGTGCGGTGACAACGTAGTGCTTGATGCAGGTAATAATTTTGACGATTATGTATGGGTCCTGGACGACAACGGCAACGGCCAGTATGATGCTTCCGACCCCGTACAGAATGATGGCGACCCCGATAACGACCCAAGTACACTTGTGGTAACCGATGTCGGCACCTATATTGTTGATAAAATCGTTGCCGACCCATGTAAGGGCTTTAAGGAAATTATTGTCGTCGAGCGTTTCGGAACTACCCAGACCAACCCGCTTGTCGAATATTTCAACGACACCAATAACGATGCAGACCCCACCAATGATATTCAGGGCGAGATTGTAACTTGTAGCGTAGACGGCGACCTTCTACCCAAGATTTTTCTTTGTGGTACCGCAGATACCCAGCCTTTAAATATCAATATTACCGACGCCCAAAGTATTTCTTGGGAAAGGCTAAACGAAAGTAGCTGTACGGCGGCCCCTAACGACTGCGCCAACAAAAATCTTGGCTGTAACTATAGTCAAGTAGCAACAGGAAGTAACTATACAGCTGATACCGCGGGCAAGTTCCGTTTGGTCATTAACTACACGAACGGTTGTTTCAGCCGATTCTATTTTGATGTCTTCCGTAACAATCTTGACATTCTCTACAATAAAAGGGATATCATCTGTACTACCGAAGGTAATATTACCATCACTAATTTAGGCAGCGGTTACGGCTATCAATTGGTAGACGTAGCCAACAGTTCTATTGTAGTGCCTTTCAGTGCCAATAACGGGCCGAGCTTCAATATTAATACCAACGGCGCCTATCGCGTGGATGTAACGCAATTAGACGGTTCCGGGAATCCTATTCCCGATGCCTGTATTTTTAGCACCCCTGATATTGGGATACTGAACCGTGATTTTCGGGTCGATGTAACTACAACGCCCGCCAATTGTAACTCACAGGGCAATATCAAAATTGATGTGCTCAACGTTGAGCCCGATTACACCTACGTATTGCGCAGAGCGGATGGCACCCTGATCGATGATGAGACCGCCCAGCCCGACAACACCCATACGTTTAATGTCAATCAAGGAGATTATATTATCGAGGTTTCCACGGATGATGGCTGTGCCTTTGCGCAAGACGTAACCGTGGCTAGAACCCCAGACCCGACCATAACCGCCTTGACTACAAAGGATATCGGCTGTACCGCCGGAACCATAACACTTACAGGAAACAACGGCTTCCCCAATCCCGATTATTCGTATGCGGTATGGAGCAGGAACGGAACAAACCTATATGCCGATGTTGCCTCCATTCCTGGCGATGCTTATGATACAAATCCTATTTTTTCCTTCGGATGGCACGATGCCGATAGCGACGGAACTGACGAATATACCCCAGGAGAGAATGGTACGTATTCTTTTGTAATCGTAGATGCCAACAACTGTTTTGCCTTTTCGAACGAGGTAACCATCAACGACAACGGTCCCACAACCATCGATTCTATCACCGAGACCCCGCCGTCCTGTAGTGGGGATAGCGATGGGGCGTTGACTATCAACATATCTGGTGGAGTAGGGCCTTTTCAATATAGTATCGACGACGGGGCCACCTATCAGAATACCCCCAATTTTGTAAACCTGATAGCTGGCACTTACACTATTAGAGTAACCGATGATTCCGGTTGTGATGTCTCGCAATCGTACAACTTGTCCGAGCCTTTTCCCATGAGTGCTTCCGCAGGGGTATCGCGTGATGCGACCTGTGATCCGAACGGTGCAGAGGTCCGTATTACCAACGTGGTAGGGGGCAATGGTTCTTACCAATACAGTTTTGATGGCGGAGCTACGTACGGTGCTTCGACCATTGCAGTGCTTCCTCCGGGAGATTATACGGTCATAGTCACGGACGGGTCTTGTGAATTTCCGATGGCGGTTACCGTTGAAGATGTTCCCGATGAACCTACAGTTACCCTTACGCCCGAGGTCAGCTATCTTTGCGATGGTAGTGCCGTGGTAACCGCGACACCGGACATTACGACTTACAATTACAACTACTATTTGGATGGTGTTATCAATTCGCCCGACCCGACCAGTAACGTTTTTCCTAACATTGCTCCGGGAACCTATACGGTCAGTACGAACTATACCTCTTCGACCCCGCCAACACCTAGTTTGTTGTTATCTGAAGATTTTGGTTCGGGCCCGACCATTCAAAGTCCGAATACCAACGGATATAACTACGAGGACCAGACGAACAACCCTCCTGGTGATGGCAATAGCAACATCAATGATTTTGAATATTCTGTAACCAGCAGTATCGTTGCCAAATTCGGTTCTTGGATAAATCCGCAGGACCATACCTCTGGCACAAACGCATCGCAGGGGCGTTATCTCGTGATGAACGTAGGCACACCAACCCCGACACAAATTATTTATTCTAAGCAAATCAATGATATTATTCCCGGTCAAGATCTGAGTATTTCCTTTTATGTCATGAATCTATTACGACAAGGAACTGGTGGTCTAGATCCTGATTTGACCGTTGAGATCCGGGAAATTGGTACAGGAATCGTTGTGCAATCCGTACGTACCGGAGCCATTGCAAAAAATACCGGGAATCTGGATTGGAAACCCTTTACCGAAGCATTAAACCCTGGAAGTAATACCTCCTTATTGTTCGTTATCCGCTCCGAAATTAATGGCAACAACGGTAACGACTTCGCCCTTGATGATATCGAAATCTTTCAAGTACCGGAAGTCTGCGAACTGACCGTTGAAACCCCGGTAACCGTAGAAGCCGCCAAAGTCTTTACCGCCAATATTACGGCCACTTCAAATGTGAGCTGTAACGGTCTAAGTGATGCAGACATTACTTTCGAAGTGGAGAATTTCGATCCTACAACTGGTTTCGATTACTCCTTAGATGGAGGTACGACTTGGATCAACTCGACCAGCTCGCCCGTAACCACATCTGCTCCAATCGGTGCCGGAACACAACGTATCGATATCCGAAAGGCCAACGAACATAGCTGTACCACCTTTGTAGAACAAACGATAACCCAGCCCAACGCCCTTGTGGCCGGCGGTAGCATTACGACCGCATACACCTGTGCCAACGGCGGCGCGACCATTACCGCCAGTGTGACCGGGGGAACTCCTAATTACCTTTACCAACTGGAGGATAATTCAGGTACGGCGATCCCAAGCTTTGATTTTGCCACCAACGGCAACAATACCGTTTTTTCCGGACTTCTGCCCGGCGATTATACCGTCAGCGTACGCGACAACAACAACTGTGAGAACGATATGGCCACCGCGTTGACGGTAGCCGATACCAACCCCGTTACTTTTGATGTTACCCCAACGAAGTGTTATTCTGGGGCCAATGACGCTACCGTTCAGGTAGACGTTACTGACGGAAACGGAAACTATACCTTTAGTATCAATGGCGGTCCATGGATTACTCCATCGCCCGCGACTGCTTCTACCCACACTTTCGAAAATCTCGCAAATGGTTCTTATACCATTAATGTGCGTGATGGTTCAGGGTGTATCGGAACAGTTCAAACCGCAGAAATCGATGCTGCCATTACGGTGAGTGCATCAGCTCCTCCGATAACTGCTTGCGCCACCTCTACTACTGTTACGATATCGTCTAGTGGTGGTGATGGCTCTTTTCAGTATGCCATTGTTCCCGATGGAGATACCCCTACAATGCCTGATTATGACGCTTCGACCGTTAGAACTATTTCAGCAGTAGGCGATTACGATATCTATCTGCGAGATCCGAGTGGGGGGCCTACCGGCTGTGAAGCTTTTACTGAAATTACAATAACTAAAATCGCTCCAATTGCTATTACCGCCACGCCAACGGATGTTACCTGCTTCGGCGGTACGAACGGGGCTATTTCCATAACGGTCGATTCCGGTGGGAACGGGCCTTTCATGTACAGTATCGACAATGGCGCTACCTATGTAACGGGAAACAGCTTCCCGAACCTTTCCGCGGGTACCTATCCGATCCGTGTACGCGATGCCAACCTGTGCGAATCCGTTCCAGAGGATGCCATCGTTACCGAACCAACCCAATTGGTGGCCGAGGCCGCTATCACACAAAACTACAAAACTATACCTGTCTTGTCGACGGGGAAATTACGGTAGGAAACGTTACCCCGACATCCGGCGGTTCCGGCGATTACCAGTACAGCATCAACGGAGGTGCATGGACAGCTTCCACTATCGGCGGCCACACCTTTACCGCTCTGACCGATGGAGCCTATAGCATCCGAGTGCGCGATGCCAATGCCACCGGCTGTAGCATCAACCTGCCAAATATCGTTATCGACCCCTTGCCGGCCGAACCGACATTGACCACATCCGTTACCTACAATTGCGATGGCAGCGGGAACATTACGACAACGCCTTTCGATGCCACATATACCTATATTCTGGACGGTGCCCTGCCCGGCCAATCCGGTGCAGGCATGAACGTCTTCGACAACGTGGCCGTAGGAAGCCATACCATCACCGTAGACTACGGAAGGGACTGTACCACAGACATCAACGTTATCGTGGAAGGCGGGAACGCCTTCGAGGCGTCCATAACCGCCTTTGAGAACCTGGGCTGTAACGGCGATGCCTCGGGCACGATCACCATCGATGCCGATAATTTCGGCGCCGGAGGATACGAGTACAGCCTCAACGGGGCCGCTTTTGTTGGGCCGTTCACCGCTGCCGAACAGATTACCGGGCTTTTGGCCGCGACCCATGCCATCGAGGTCCGCGACGTCGATAACGCCTCGGCAAGTCTGCCCGGCTGTACCGTGGCCCTGAACCAAACAATCACCCAGCCCAACGCCCTTGTGGCAGGCGGTAGCATTACGACCGCCTATACCTGCGCCAACGGCGGCGCGACCATTACCGCCAGTGTGACCGGGGGAACACCGACCTACCAATATCAGCTAGAGGATACCACAGGTACACCGATTACAAGCTTCGACTTTGCGACTAACGGCAACAATACCGTGTTTTCTGGACTTCTTCCGGGAGATTATTTTGTTCGGGTTATCGACAACAACTCATGTGAAAATGTGACGACGACTGCTTTGGCAGTGGCCGTTACCGACCCGGTAACCTTTGATGTCACTCCGACCGCGTGTTATACGGGAAGCAGTTCCGCTTCCATCCAAATCGTTGTCACCGACGGGAACGACGATTATACCTTCAGCCTTAACGGCAACCCATGGGTGACCCCTAGTCCGGCTACTGCTACTACCCATACCTTTACCGGTCTTGCGAACGGCACCTATACCATCAACGTACGTGACGGGGCGGGCTGTGTCGGGACTGCGGAAACCCTAACCATCAACGAACAACTTACGGTATCGGCCTCCGCGCCGAACATTACGGCCTGTGCCACGGATACCGATATTACGATCTCTGCAGCTGGTGGCGATACCAACTACGTTTACGCCGTGGTCGATAACGGTACCGCGGTGCTCGATAGCGATTTCTCTGCCACGAACCCCGTTTCCGTATCCGCAGCGGGCGATTATGACGTGTACGTACGCGATAATGACGGGAACCCCGACTATTGCTCCGCCATGTACACGATTACAGTTATAAAGGATGCACCCATCGATATTACGCCGACAATAACAGCAGTAAGCTGTTTTGGTGGTACCAACGGGGCGATTTCCATTGCCGTGGATTCCGGTGGGAACGGGCCTTTCATGTACAGTATCGACAATGGCGCTACGTATGTAACCGGAAACAGCTTTCCGAATTTAGCGGCCGGCACCTATCCCCTCCGTGTACGTGATGCCAACCTGTGCGAATCCGTTCCAGAGGATGCCATCGTTACCGAACCAACCCAATTGGTGGCCGAGGCCGCTATCACACAAAACTA
>RCMY010004159.1_pt1 | contig 15187 bp, 16 predicted proteins | sample 2041341 | NCBI WGS metagenome assembly RCMY01 (sample SAMN09708234, study PRJNA481090) | Marine sediment metagenome, whole genome shotgun sequencing project.
TGCACCTAAAATGTGGGGAGCTGCAGTAAAAAGCTACGAATTCAAATTCAGGAATCCGTTTAAAATGCTTCGTGCTTAAATAAAAAGCGCTGAAACCAGGCACCCCGACTAAATCTGGACGCATTACTTTTTCACTGTTTACTGCTCAGCATGTACTGCCCACTTTTCATTGCCCACCGCTACCGCCCTTGCCCACTCTTTCCTTCATCGCCTCGACGATATTAAAAGCCGCGGGACAGACCGCTACATTCTTTAAGGTCAGCTGCGAGATTTGTTGGAACTTTTTCCGGTCGGTGTGGGGGAATTCACGGCAAGCTTTGGGCCGAACATTGTAGATGGAGCAATAATTGTCTGCTCCCAAAAAGGTACAGGGTACTTCTTGCAGCACGTAATCGTTGTCTTCATCTACACGTAGATGTTGTTCGATAAATACTTGCGGTTTTTGCCTAAAATGCTTGGCGATACGCTCAATATCCGCATTCGTGAACAGCGGGCCGGTGGTCTTACAGCAATTGGCGCATTTGAGGCAATCGGTACGTTCGAATTCTGCATCATGCAGCTCCTGCATGATATAATCTAGATTCTTTGGTGGCTTCCTTTTGAGTTTTTGGAAGAATTTCTTGTTCTCGGCGTGCTTTTCAGCTGCTTTTTTGGGAAGTTGTCTTAATATTTCGTCCATCCTATATAATATCCATCCAAAATTAAGCAAGAAAAATCAAGGTACGAAACGTGTCCTATGAAATCAAAAATGAATCAAATGTACTATGACATGGAAGTTCATCATACATAATTTTCGATTATGGAACTAAAAGTCGATTTTTGTGCCCGGAATGAAAGATGTTTTCGGAACGGCACTGTTGGAGTATCAAAACGGAATCCATACCGGGGATATCGTTACTTTTTCTTCCTTGGATGAAGAAGATACCATTCCCCTACCCTACCTCTTTCGTGATTTTACTGGGATGCCACTCATCGAGCAAAAAGCTTTGGAACTTTGCACAGGAAGTATTCTCGACATCGGATGCGGGGCAGGAAGCCACAGCCTCTATTTACAACAAAATGGATTCGAGGTAACGGCGCTCGACAGTTCGATCGGAGCCATCGGAACCTGTCGACTACGAGGTATAGAAAACCGGGTACACACCGATATTCTCCATTTTAAGGACCGTAAATTCGACACCCTGCTGATGCTCATGAACGGCATAGGCGTTGTTGGAAATCTCGAAAACCTAAGCAGTTTCCTCAAACATTTAAAAACAATAATAAAGCCCGGCGGACAAATACTTTTAGATTCCAGCGACATCATCTACATGTTCGATGAAGATGAAGATGGCGGCCGATGGGTACCGGATTCCGGCAGCTATTACGGCGAGGTGGCGTTTACTATGCAATACAAAAGCCTAAAAAGCGAACCTTTTATTTGGCTATATTTGGATTATCGCACCTTAAAAAATGCGGCAACTATCAACGATTTACACTGTGAAATTGTAAAAAAAGGCGAACATTACGATTATTTGGCTCGATTATGGTAATCTGTACTATGGATTGCAACGTACATACTGTCAACCGAATTTTTACGTTATCACTATAGAATACACAATCTTATGAAAAAGAAATGCTTCCCCTTATTTTATCTTTTAGCACTTGTATTTGTATTAGGGTGCTCTACAGATTCTGATGATAACGGCCTCGACACGCCCAAAGTCGTTGACAAAACACCCAACAGGCAGGGAACGGGGGACTCCGCCATCGATTTGCTGGGGAACAAAACCTATACCAATCTACGTATCGAGATTGCCCATGTAAAAGGTTTTCGCCCAACACAAGCCGCTATGGACGGATTTGTCGCCTACTTAAAAGAGCACACTTTTAAAGAGGATATTGAACTTGTATACAATGAACTTCCTTCCCCTGACGAAGAAAATCTAACCTTGCAAGAAATCGCCGACCTTGAAGAAGAAAACAGAACGGCCTATAGCGACGGTAACACGCTCGCCATCTACATTTATTTTTCGGATGCCCCGGCCGAAGACGATGATGAGGATAAAGATCTGGTAACCCTTGGTGCCGTTTATCGGAACACCTCGATGATTATTCACGAGGCCACAGTACGCAAATTGGCGGACCAGAGTATTTTTATTTCCGATGCCGATGTCGAGAGTTCCACCTTAAACCATGAATTCGGACATCTCTTCGGATTGGTAAATTTAGGCATCACCCCAGTGAACGATCATGAAGATATTCAAAAGGACGATAGTGGAGAACCTGTTTTAGATGACCAAGGCAAAACCAAGGGCAACAGCCATTGCAATGTAGCGGGATGCCTTATGAACGCTGAACTACAGTTCGGCGGCGGATCGGCAAAAAGTGCGTCACTAACGGCAAAAAATGAAAACGGACTTGTGGCTGGATGCCGATTGAGTGGCAAAAGCGTGCTTAAGATGTTGTCATCCAAAACTGCTAAAGGTGGATTGGCCCCCGATCTTGACAGCGAGTGTATCCTTGACCTTCAAACCAACGGCGGGAGATAATTACGGTATGTTAAGATACTTATGGGTTTGCAACGACACCTTCCACTTGGGGTTCGCCATTACATAATCGACGATCATCGGCGTTACTTTATCCCGCACGCTCCATTCGGGCTGTAGATATAGTGTAGATATAGGATGCAGTTTTTGTTCGTTTTGGCAGCTTCTTGCTCGGCAAAGATCAAATCGTGCTTGTTGTAGACAATGACCTTCAGCTCGTGTGCCTTCTCGTAAATCAAACCTTCGGGCAGTTTATTTTTTTTTGGGGATAGGCAGATCCAATCCCAAATCCCCGTTAAGGGATAGGCACCGGAAGTTTCTATATGGATGTTCAGGTTTTTGGTCTTTAGCGCTTCCGTCAAGGGCTGCATATTCCACATCAACGGCTCACCGCCAGTGATGACTATGGTATCGGAATTTTTAGCGGCATTCTCCACGATTTGCCGTATATCGGTCGGCGGATGGGTTTCGGCATTCCAGCTTTCCTTTACATCGCACCAATGGCAACCCACATCGCAACCGCCTATCCTAATAAAATAAGCGGCGGTACCCTTATGGAAACCCTCGCCCTGAATGGTGTAGAATTCTTCCATCAAAGGCAATAGCAATCCTTGGTCAACCAATGCCGATACTTCGTTTGCTGATACTTCATTTTCTAGCATTGTGCAAAGATAGCGGTTGCAAAATCCAAATCACAAAATTCAAATCACAAATTCAAGTTCAAGCTCAAGCTCAAGCTCAAGCTCAAGTTCAAGTTCAAAACAAAAGTATCTCGGTTAATAGTTTATGAGCCCGCTATCCGAACGGGATCAGACTAGTATCCGTTTTAACCTCCATAACATACACCGCCAAAGGGTTTCTTGCCCTCTCATTATCGCCAATTTTATCATTAAACTCCTAAACTTATAAACTCCTAAACTTATAAACCCCGATTTTTCCCTTATTTTTGAGCCAAAATACACGATAATGCCCGCTAAAGAAGAATTCCGCAAACATATCGATGAAGGCTACGCCACCAAAGGCGACTCTATTATCATGGGCGCAGCCATGCTTGACGGGGAAGCAGTTACCGATGCCCTTGTGAAAATTCCACTAAAGACGCTGAACCGACATGGACTCATTGCCGGGGCCACGGGAACGGGAAAAACTAAAACCCTTCAGGTGCTGGCCGAAAACCTTTCCGAAAAAGGGGTGCCGGTATTGTTGATGGATTTGAAAGGGGATTTGAGCGGACTGGCCCAGCCGAGTCCGGGGCATGCCAAAATCGACGAGCGCCATGCGCAAATAGGGATCCCTTTCGAAGCTAAAAGCTTTCCGGTCGAGATTTTATCCCTTTCGGAACAGGATGGTGTCAAACTCAGGGCTACCGTTTCGGAATTTGGACCTGTTTTGTTATCGCGAATTCTAGATTTGTCCGAAACGCAACAAAGTATCGTGGCCGTGGTGTTCAAATATTGTGACGACAATAAATATCCTTTATTAGATCTGAAGGATTTTAAAAAGGTATTGCAATATGCCACTGGGGATGGAAAAGCGGAATTTACCAAAGATTACGGACGCATATCGACCAGTTCTACAGGTACGATCCTAAGAAAAATCATTGAACTGGAACAGCAAGGGGCAGAACTTTTCTTCGGGGAGAAGTCCTTCGAGGTAAACGACCTGACCCGAATAGATGATACCGGCAGGGGTTATATCAACATCCTTCGCTTGACCGATATACAGGACCGTCCAAAACTATTTTCCACGTTTATGCTCAGCCTATTGGCGGAAATCTATGATACCTTTCCAGAACAGGGCGACAGTGACAGACCTGAGCTCATCCTATTTATAGACGAGGCACACCTGATTTTCAATGAGGCATCAAAGGCGCTTTTGGATCAAATCGAGAGTATCGTTAAATTGATTCGCTCCAAAGGTATCGGACTGTACTTCGTGACCCAAAATCCCACCGATGTGCCCAATGAGGTATTGGCACAGCTCGGCCTCAAAGTGCAACATGCCCTTCGCGCATTTACCGCCAGGGACCGAAAAGCGATTAAGCTTACCGCTGAGAACTACCCCCAATCGGAATTCTACGACACCAAAGAAGTGTTGACCTCTTTAGGTATCGGCGAGGCCCTTATTTCCGCTTTGGACGAGAAAGGGAGGCCCACTCCTTTGGCCGCTACCCTACTCCGCGCCCCCATGAGCAGGATGGATGTGTTGACCGAAAAGGAACTCACTACAGTAATCGGCAGCTCGAAACTCGTGCAGAAATACGGCGAGATCATCGACCGCGAAAGTGCTTATGAAATCTTGAACAAAAAGATAGAAAAAGCAGAAGCCGTAGCTGCAGCCGAAGACAGAAAGCCACAGGCCAGCAGCCGAAGAACTACTAGCAACCGGATGAATCCGGTTATCAAAGTTTTGACCAGTGCCACTTTTATTCGGGGCGTCTTAGGCGTTTTGAAGAAGGTTATGCGATAAAGAACAGACAATAGACGAATGACATAAATAACAGTAACGCTTGAACTAGCGATAGCATCATCCCATTTTCAACCAGACCATTTAAAACCAGTGAATGCAATGAAGACCATTATACCTATATTACTTTTTATCGGCTTACTCATAGGATGTGAAAAAGAGATCGACACCACTTTTTTGATTACCAAAGATGCCATCGGCAAACTCGATAAAATTAGTCTGACCAGAGATCTTGATATCATATATGCCAACGATTCGATCGTGAAGGACACTACCTATATCAACGCTTCGAACAATAGTAAAAAGATAAAAATTTTTGAAAAAGGCGGTAAGCAATTGTTGACATTGACCCCCAATTCAGATAGTATTCCTACCATCGAAAATATTCGTATCGAAGATACCCGTTTCGTAACCGAAAAAGGTGTCGGACTAAAGAGTACCTTTAAAGATATTAAGGACAATTATACGATACGGAAGGTAATCACTTCGATGAACAATGTTGTACTGTTATTGAAGGATAGCGATATTTACTTCACCATAAGTAAAGATCAACTGCCTTCTAGCTTGCGGTATGCATCCAGTGTCAATATCGAGGCCGTACAGATTCCCGATGACGCCAAAATAAAGTATATGATGGTGGGTTGGGATTGAAAAGTTATAAGCCGTTACCTTGAATTCACTTTTACAAAATATAGCCGTCTAGCGTGCCAAGCAAAGGCGTAAGGGCCATAATTGTCTCCACGGTTATGACCCGGCTAGAATTGGCCAAACTAAGTACCGAAATTGATAAAATAGATAAACACGCCTTTATTGTTATGGGTGTTGTCAAGGTTATCAAAGGCGGAATAATCAAGAAAAAGCCGATGAAGTAAGTACTTATATTCATCTCCGTTTTCAAAATAATTCCAATTAGAGATTTAATCCCGAAATGCGTAAACTTTTAAACCGGATTCTTCCCAAGACTTACGGAATCTATTTCAATGTCCTATCGCTATTTGCGAAAAGAAAGACCGCAAAAAAAGCCTTTGACCTGTTCAGTACGGTTCGAAAAGGAAAGGTATTGCCGCATCAGGTAGCATATCTTGATTCCGCCAAAAAAGAGCGCTTACAAATAGAAGATTACGACATTCAGATTTACCAATGGTCCGGGGCCGGTGAAACGGTTCTATTGATCCACGGATGGGAAAGCAATACCTTTCGATGGCGAAACCTCATCACAAAGCTTAAATCGGCGGACTTCAACATAATTGCTTTCGACGCTCCGGGGCACGGATACTCCTCTGGAAGTAAATTACATGTTCCACTGTATGCTAAGATATTGCGGCATAGCATTAAAAAATACCGACCGAAACACCTGATAAGCCATTCCGTAGGCGGTATGACAGTGATTTATAACGAAAATAAATATCCGAGTTCCGGTGTGGAAAGGATCATAACGGTTGCCGCCCCCTCGGAATTCCATGAAATTATGGCTCATTTTCAAGATCTGCTCAAATTCAACAAGAGGGTTCTGGATGCCTTGGATGCTTATGTTTTCGATAGGTTCGGATTTCGTATCCGAGAATTCTCAACCTCGGGGTTTGTAAAAACAAACACCAAAAAAGGATTACTTTTCCATGATAAATTAGATAAAATAACCCCCTATCACGCCTCGCAGAAAGTGCACTCACATTGGGAAGGTAGCCGACTAATCTCAACCGAAGGTTTGGGTCATTCGATGCATCAGGATGAGGTTAATGAGGCGATTGTCGGGTTTTTGGCGGAAGGAATCAGGACAACCATCAAAAATTTTTAGTGCCTATCGCATGATAGGGGTTGAATCTCTTTCTGTGAGCGTGGACAAACTAAAAAAAACCATCGGACTTTATAAAGCATCAGTAGATTCGTAAAATAATCCTTCCGTAACACCGATTGGATATCGCGTACCTTAATTCAAATACAATCTCAATATAAAAACAAAGAAATGTCAAAAGTAACCCCGTTCCACATCGCTATTCCGGTGCACAACCTAGCGGAATGCCGTAAATTTTATCGTGAGACCTTAAATTGCGAAGAAGGCCGTAGCAGCGACCATTGGGTCGATTTTAATCTATTCGGACACCAGTTGGTCATCCACTACAAACCCAAATCGGAGAGTGAAGTTTTACACTCCAACCCTGTAGATGGTCAGAATGTTCCCGTGCCGCATTATGGTGTGGTCTTGCCTTGGAACACCTTTCAAAGCTTCGCCGAAGAGCTCAAGGCGAAAGGTGTACAATTCGTTATCGAACCCTATATTCGCTTTGAGGGCCAAGTCGGCGAACAGGCGACCATGTTCTTTTTAGATCCGGCGGGAAATGCGTTGGAATTTAAGGCATTTCGGGATATGGGGCAGTTGTTTGCAAAGTGAGAAATTACGAGCGGAGCGCAATTTAAGGACTATTGCGACCATGCCGTTGGCTCCCTATCCCACCGATGCTTTTTCAATTCTTGGTACAATTCATTTGAAAGTCCCTCGCCATCGCTCGTTGCCGTATTGGCCTTTACGTGAGGTGCTTTTCGCATTCCGGGAATCATGGTACCCACGGTCTTGTTCATGGAAATAAACCGCAAAGCCATTTCGGCCATCGTCATACCTTCGGGAACCAGCGGACGCAAGGCATCGGCATGGTCAACACTGGAATTCAGGTTTTCAGGAACGAAATAAGTGCCCCGCCAATCGCCTTCGGGAAAGCTTGTCTCTTTGGTTATTTTTCCCGTTAAGGTACCTTCGTCGAAAGGAACCCTTGCGATTACGGCGATATCTTTTTCCTCGCAAATTGGGAATAGTTTGTCTTCGGGATTTTGATCAAAGATATTATAGATGACCTGTACCGCATCGAGCATTCCAGTTTCTAAGGCTTTGATTCCGTTTTCGGGCTCCCAACGGTTGACGCTGATACCCATGGCGGCAATTTTTCCAGCTTTTTTCAAATCTTCGATTGCCCGTTGCCATTCCTCGCGGTGCGACCATCCATCGTCCCAGGTATGGAACTGCATCAGGTCGATACGCTCCATTCCTAGATTTTTTAAGGTCTTTTCAGTGTATTCGATAATATGATTTGTAGGATAGGATTCCTCAAACGTATATTGAGGTTTTGCGGGCCATTCGAAGTTTTTAGGGGGAATCTTGCTGGCCATAAACAATTCCACATCGGGATGACGCCTGCCTAGTTCCCCCAACAGTTTTTCACTATGGCCCTCGCCGTAGCCCCAGGCCGTATCAAAAAAATTGACACCTTTGTCAACGGCCAAATCCAAGGATTTGGCGGATTGCTCGTCGTCGGACTGCGTCCATCCCGCCATACCCCACATACCGTAGCCTATTTCACTTACTTTCCAATTGGTTCTACCGAATCTTCTATATTGCATGAAAAAAATATTGTTTATTGGTTATTGATTTTTGGGGAAACTGTTGAGGTGCATGGATTCATTTAAAACTGTGACAAAGTATCTAATTTGGATTCAGAAAGCATAGTCTTGTAAATCCTCTAATCCCATAATCCTGTTCAATACTGATGAAAAGCATCCGAAACAAACCCCAAGACTGCCGGTAAGGACTCCCGCCAATACGTCCAACTGTGTCGGCCGTCACGAACGCGATACTCATGGGGAATCTCTTTTTTGGTCATGGCGATGTGCATTAAGCTATTTCCCTCGAACAAAAAATCGTCATCGCCACAATCGATATACCAGCGTACGGATTTGACATCCTCGACGGGCACTGTTTCTAAAAGTTCCAACGCGTTATGCCGTTTGAAATATGCCTTCATTTCCGTTGGGCTATACTTGACATCGCTATCTTTTAAGCGCTCCTTAAAATCATCTATCGTCAACGGACCGACATAGGCACTCAATGGACAGGCCGACGAAAACAGTTCCGGATGGTGCAATGCGTACATAAAGCTGCCGCCACCGCCCATGGAGAGTCCAGCAACCGCGCGATAGCGTTTCTCAGCCTTTATCCGGTACTTTTTTTCGATGGCAGGCATAAATTCCTCGAAAAAGAAATCCTCATACCGCCAGTCTTCACCTTGATTAAAATAGCCGCGCTTACCGGTATTGGCATCGGGCATTACGATGACCATTGGTGTGGCAGTGCCCTCCTTGATGGCAGTATCTGTAATACGCAAAACTTCCCCGAACTGCACCCAGCCGGTCTGGTCGTCACCTGCCCCATGTAGCAAATACAAAACGGGATAGCTACGCTCGGAAGTTTCATAATCTGGAGGTAAGTACACCGCATACTTACGTTCACTGTCCAAAATCTTACTGGTCAGGGTCAGGTTATCGAATACCTTTCCCGCCTGCGACCAAGCGGATGTCACCACAAAAAGTAGGGTGACCAGAACAATTATTACGGGCTTCATACGATTTCCATTTTGTATTTCAAACTGTTTATATGGCGCTTTAGCGCAGTGAGAAACACTCAAAACTCCCTATATTCGTCAGTCAGGTATTGATTGGCCTCTTCCTCCTCAAATTTTGCAGTTTCGGCGTTCCAGTGCAGGGTTTGATTCGGAAAGCGACTTGCAATGGTACCCAACAAAATGGTTTCGGTCAATTTGCCTCCGTATGAAAATGGAGCCGTAGTTTCGCCTTTACCCAAACAGGCATCGACAAATTGATGATAGTGCTTCGGCCCTTCTGACTCATAGTTGCGGACTATCTCACCTAAACTATTGGCTTTCGAAACTTCCTCAATTTCCTTAGAAATATCTACATATTTTCCCTTTACAATTTTTGTGGGCAATTGCATGAAATGCGGAAGTAACAACCGGCCCTTCTTGCCGATGAACATGGCGCCCTGTTCGGGCAATTGGCCCTCGGCAGCGGTCTTGGCATCCAAAGACATTATATCCTCTTCACTTTGTTCCTTTTCTTCTTTTTTGTTGGATTGAACGCTTGCCCCGGGCAATACCAGCTCTTCGTGTTCCGGCGGCATACCGGGCCCGTCGTACCAAACCCATTTCAATGTTTTGGTAGTATACGGCGTCTGCGGAAATTCGTAGGTCACCGTATTGTTCTCCGGAAATCCGAATCCATTCGGTTCACGGCATTCGTTCATGACGGTCAAGGGCACATCCAATTCGAGGGCGTTGTAAGGTGTATCGAAAATATGCACGCCCATATCCCCTAAGGTTCCGCAACCATAATCTAACAACTTGCGCCAATTGCCTGGATGATAATAGCCTTCCTTATATGGGCGTTTTTTTGAAGTGCCCAACCAAAGGTTCCAATCCAGCTGGTCCGGTACCGGATCTTCACCGGTGGGTTCTGGACCATTGTATCCCCAATTTTTTGGCGACCATGCCCGTACGGTATGTACCTTGCCAATGATACCGGATTGTATCAGGGCCGTGGCGAGTCTGTAATCAAAAAACGAATGTACCTGAATACCCATTTGTGTGACCAAGTTCTTTTCCTTGGCCACCTTCATCATCTCTCGGGATTCCTGCACGTAGTGCGTCAATGGCTTTTGGCAGTATACCGGTTTGTTATGCTCCATGGCCAACAACGATGCAGGTGCGTGGGTGTGATCCGGGGTCGATACGATGACCGCATCTATCTCGTCTCCCATCTCGTCTAGCATGGCACGATAATCAAAGAATATTCTGGCATTGGGATGAAGCTTGTGCGCTTTGGCAAGATTTATCGAATCTACATCGCACAGTGCGACTACATCGACCGCTTTATGCGAAGAAATGGCCTTTAAATCCTCACCGCCCATATTCCCTACTCCGATATGTGCCGTTCGTAATCGTTTGTCTTCTGAAAACGCCCATACCCCCGAAGGCAATAGGGCAAAAGACGAAACAGCCGCCGCGCTTTTTAAAAATTCTCTTTTGTTCATTTTCTTGTGTTTTGAGTTATAGCTTCTTGATCTTTATGTTCCTGAACCATATCGGACTTGAATGGTCTTGCAGTCCGATATAACCCGTTTTAAATTTTCCATAATCCGGACTATCTTTCCATTTATTTGAATTCTTGGTTTCGTACCACGCATCATCCCAAGGTACGAAAGACAGTACTTTTTGCCCATTTAGCCAGTATTCCACATTTTCAGGAGTAAAGACGATTTTAGAGGAATTCCATTCGCCGATGGGGTTTAAGACCTTCTTTGCTGGGTCGGCAGGATGCATGGCATAGTCCGAAGCGGTTTGTTGAAGGGGTTTCAATTCCTTTGGATTGTCATAACCGAGACTGGTGTTATATTCCGTGAGGTCATGAATAGCGGCGTAACCTTCGTCGTCGATGAGCTGATATTCCGGCGCAACGCCCGAGGGACTGTCGAAGCCTTCCTTTAAATGGTAAAAGATACCGCTATTGCCGCCTTCGGGAAGTTTCCACTCCAGATACAGCTCAAAATTATCGAATTCTTCTGCGCCATAGATGATATCCTTCCCCCCTTTATAATCCTGTTCGAGTCCCAATTCGGTATCGAAGGTCAAGGCATTGTCCTCGATTATCCATCCCGGAGGCAAGGAGTCACCATTAAAAGCACGCCAGCCATCGGTGCTGGTGCCGTCGAAAAGGTGGATCCAACCATCGGTTTCGGCCGTTGTCTTGGTTGCATCGGCTATCGATTCGGTTTTTTCCTCCTTTTTTTCCGTTTTACAGGAAACAAAAACAACGGAAAAAATGAAAAGTAAAAGAAATTTTTTCATGTGATTTTGGTGTTTTATTGGCCATAATTAGTATGAAATAGTAGCCTCAATTTTGGTTTTATATCAAACGCCTAAAGCTAACAACATTCATTGAAGAATCAAAATATTGATGAATTACTTTGGATGTTTACTGCGGATTATTAGCCCGTACCGATGCCATGGCCAAAAATACTAAAAACGTCAGTCCAAGATATCCCAATAGACGATAGGATCCAAAAGTGGAAAAACAGAAACTGAAGATTGGAGGTGCTAGCGCACTGGCCAAAATTAAGAAGGACATGACCTTGCCCGTTATCGCGCCCAAATGGTTGCGGCCATAAAAACGGGGCCAAACGATAGCATTCAAAACCGCGAAAAATCCGCTCATGATACCGAAGCCGCCCACTAGAAGCGGGACACCGATGGTCGAAGACAGAAATAAAAATCCCACAGAAGCCATTATTCCGCCTAAAATCATGAGGTACAGGTATAGTTTCAGTTGCAGGTAATCACTCAGATAATTAAAAATCAACGATATGCTTACTGCTACAACAGAGGTCGGCAGAAAGATGGCGATGGCGTCCGCTTTAGGGAAACCTTCGCTGGCAAAAACGGATACGACGTGAAAGGTGAGTCCAGTTATAAAAAAACTGTTGAAGGATAACATGAGGCCGTACATCCAAAAAGCCCTTGTGCGCTTGGCTTTTTCTAGCGTATATTGCGTTGCCAAGGGGACGGATGTAGCGTCGTTCCCCGTCTTGACATTTTCCCCATCGGGCAACAGGCCATGTTCTTCGGGACGGTTCTTGAAAAATTGAAGGATAAGAAAACTGATAACGAGCAGTCCCCCCGCAAGAATTTGCCAAGCACCTTGCCAACTATAATCTTCGATCAAGGCATTTACCCATAAGGGGGATGATGAAAACCCGAAGGATATCGCCACGCTACTTATCGCATTCACCTTACCGCGATTCTTGTCGAACCATATCATAATCACGTTCCGCGACGCCATGGTCAGTACGCCCTGCCCGGAAAACCGGAGGATAAAGAACAGAAGCGTCATTATCGTGAAAGGGATGATCCACGAACTGGAATCCAACGTCTGTTTGGCAAATTCGCTCATCTGCACCGACCATGAGCAGAGCATCAAGGCGGCCGCTAAAACCAGAGCCGCAAAAAAGGCCACATAGCGCGCTCCATACGTATCGAACCACACCCCTGCCCTACCGATGACCAAAGAACTACAGATGGTACCGATCATATAGGCATTACTGAACTGGTTGCGCGAAAGGCCCAAAGCATCCTTTACCGGATCGGTAAAAACGGAAACACCGATAGTCTGTCCGGGAATACTGGCGTAGATACCCAATGTTCCGACAGCTAAGATAACATAGCCGTAGAAGAAAGGACTTTTGGCGGGGTCAATAAGGGAAAAATGGCTTTTGGCGGACATTGTCTTTTCGAAAGCCGCAAAAATAAGGGGAATTGCAGGAGAAGCTGTGGTTATTTGCCAAGATTTTGGTAAAGGGACAAGGAAATCGGTTTTTCAACGTTACAGATAGGGGGAAACCCGACTGTTACAAAAGTCTCTTACTATGAAAAAACTGGCCTACTTCACCCTAATTTTCGCGACGATAATTGCCATGGGCAGCTGCACTGTTGACGACAGCAACGATATTGAGATTATAAAACCAGGGGATACGGTAATCACTGGAGTAATTGCGCCAGAAAAACTTCTTTAGAAACTTCGGTCAAGGGTCATATTTTAAGATGCCATTGAGTCTGTTCAAATAGGCTGTCATTTATTCGATGGTGATAAACCAGAAATCCACTTTTCTTGCTATCGAAAGTAGGGCATATCCCAGATATGTATGGATACCATGGAGTCAATGGCTCGTCATTAAAAGGCGGTTTTGAAAGTAATCGTAAAAGTACTTCCTTCGTTAACCGTGCTGTCGACAGAGATACTTCCTCCAAGACTGGTTATATGATTATGCACCAAATATAGCCCAACCCCTTTGCTATCTTCGTTATCATGAAATTTTTGGTTCAAATTAAAGATTAGATGTCCGACTTTATCCATATTAAAGCCAAGACCATTGTCGGAATACGTCAACGTTTGGGTATCATTTTGTTGGTCCGTAGTTATTGAAATAACGGGCGGAACATCGGGCCTGGCATATTTGATGGAATTGGTCATGAGATTGAGGAAAATACTCTCCATATACGCAGCGTTATGCTGTATACTTTCCAAACCCGAAAAATCTACCTGAAATTCACCCTTCACCTTTTGGATCAACGAACCAATGGATTTTTGGGCCTTTTGAAATATTTCATCAAAACGCACTTTTTCCAATTGTTCGTTTTGGGTATCGCTCCGCTTCAAAGCATCGACGTATGAGTTTAATGAACTATTTAGGCCTTCTGCCGAAAGTTTAATAAACTGTAGTATTTTCAAAGTATCCTCATCATCGATTTTGCTTAAATCGATAAGATCGACCATACAAATCAAGTTATTAACAGGAGATCTTAAATCATGGGAGGTCGTATAATTCAGTTGTTTGAGTTCTTCGTTTACTTTTGAAAGTTGGCTCATGTGTGAAATCCGCTCATTTTCCAATTCCTTCTTGTGGGTTATATCTTTTGCGATGGCATAGATCAGTTGCTCGTTCTCTAATGGAATGGATGTCCAATGGAGCCACACAAGTTCTCCGGATTTGCAAACATATCGGTTTTCAAAATTAATTAACGGCTTATTATCCCTCAGGTTTTTCCGATACAAGGCTGTAAGTTCCCTATCTTCTTCATATATAAATTCGGATATTAATCTGGAGCGTAATTCCTCTTCGGAATATCCTAACAAACTTACAATAGCCGGATTGATTTTTTTGAAGTATCCATCATAACCGGCAATACAAAGGCAATCCATGGATAAATCAAAAAATGGGGCTATTTGGTGGCTCATTGGTTTCGGTTAGTGTATTGCTTCCGTAAAAATTGGACCGGCAGATTTTAGATTCTTAGTGTCCCAATTTCAATCTGGTCAAATCGTTCAATTAGTTCTGGTATGCTACTAGTAATTAACGTTCGAAAACATATATTTAGTCTCTTAAAAAACGATTTATTTTACTTAACGCGCTCGTTTTGTGTTTTCATGGGTTGCGCTGCGTAGGTCGGAACCGCATCGACAGCAATGAGCATATGGGAAAGTGGAAGAACTCCCGGTAATTTATGGCATCCTCGGCTTTCATGTCAAAGAAAGAAGGCTGTAGGATGGCCGGAAATACGATTTCGTTCATCGTAGGGTTGAAATATGCATTTACCGTTTGGGGGTCATACCCCATTTCAGGTAGGTTTACCATATATCTAAAAAGTGGCCCACTAGGTGCTATTAAAAAGAGGGCATATAGAAGCGATCAACCGTCATTTCTATGCCTTTCCCGAGCCAAAAGCGTATTCTTCAGCAACATGGCAATCGTCATCGGTCCGACCCCACCGGGTACGGGTGTAATATAGGATGCCTTTTTG
>RCMY010002973.1_pt1 | contig 15183 bp, 14 predicted proteins | sample 2041341 | NCBI WGS metagenome assembly RCMY01 (sample SAMN09708234, study PRJNA481090) | Marine sediment metagenome, whole genome shotgun sequencing project.
CGGAATTGGTAGACGCGCCAGCTTGAGGGGCTGGTGGCCATTAGGTTGTGGAAGTTCGAGTCTTCTCGTGCGCACCAAAAGCCAAGCAATTTTGCTTGGCTTTACCTTTTTAGATAAAGATACCTTTAAAAACCTACTTATGTTGCGGGGCTTCCCTTACGGGTATTAAAAGTAGAAAAACCGAATAATTTTAGGCTTTCCCATTCATCGAATATCCAATATCCCAATTCACCTACCTGTGCTTGCAATACATTCTTGAGATTCAAAATAGGAGGCCGACCAGCTAATTTTTTCTTAACATTTATAGTGAAAACATCCCAAAAACGGTAACTTATACTAAAATTTAGGGCAAAGTTGTTCTTTCCCCTGTTATATCGTAAATTTGTTTAACGTTTGAACATAATTAATGAACAATCACAAAAAATATTTCAGTATACGGGACCTGGAGAATCTTTCAGGGATCAAGGCACATACCATCCGAATATGGGAAAAACGGTATAATTTGCTATCTCCCGAAAGAACGAGTACCAACATTCGCTCTTACAGCGTTTCTAGTTTACAGAAACTGTTGAATGTCACCCTTCTCTACAACGGTGGTTATAAAATTTCGAAAATCGCTAAAATTCCGGAAAATAACATTCCTAAAGTGGTACGTGAGACCATTGCCGACTCTAATTTGAAAAATCACTCCGTCAGCGCATTTAAGATGGCCATGATCAACTTTGACCAGTCTCTTTTTACAAAGACCTACAATGGGTTTTTGAGAGATCGTTCGTTTCGGGAAATTTTCCGTGATATTTTTATTCCCTTGCTCGAAGAACTGGGTATGCTATGGCAAACCGATACTATCAGTGCGGCCCACGAACACTTTATCAGTTGCTTGATCAAGCAAAAAATAGTGATAAATACCGAAGAACTGCAGCACATAGCACCGGTAAATACAGACAAAATATTCGTTCCTTTTCTTCCCGAGAACGAAATACATGATCTCGGGTTATTGTACCTTAATTACGAAATCGTTTTAAGTGGATATAAATCCATCTATCTCGGCCAGACCGTACCCATGGAGAATTTGGCCGATATCTTGAAGTACTTCGACAATGTCCATTTTGTTTCGTATCTCACGGTAGTGCCTACCAAGGATAAGATTAACGGGTATCTCAAGGATTTTGCAACTATGACGAAGGGATATACCAACCCCAACCTTTGGCTTTTAGGACGTCAGACCCAACATATTTCCGAAAAAAAACTACCTGATTTCGTAAAAATTTTCACCTCTATAGATCAGGTTATCGAAAGACTTTAACTCCTTTAAATCAAAGCTTGAAATACTAAATGCAAAAAAAAATTTCCATCATCGGTTCCGGGTTCTCATCTATGTCGGCGGCTTGCTATCTTTCGAAAGCCGGTCATGCGGTGACCCTCTACGAAAAAAACGCTAGCGTTGGCGGAAGGGCTAGACAATTGAAAAGGGATGGTTTTACGTTTGATATGGGTCCCAGTTGGTACTGGATGCCAGATATTTTCGATAGGTTTTTTGGGGATTTTGGAAAAAGAACTTCGGACTACTATCAATTGGACAAACTCGATCCCGCCTACAAAATTTTCTTTTCGGACGATACAATTACCATTGGTGACTCCATGGAAAAGATATGCGCTGAATTCGAGCGCATTGAACCGGGCAGTGCTATACATCTAAAAAAGTTTATTGCCGAAGCACAGGAGAATTACGACATTGCCATCAACAAGGTGGTATTGCGTCCCGGCCTCTCCCCTTTTGAACTCGTCACGCCCGAGACGGCGATGCGGGTCGATCGGTTTTTCAAGACCATAAGCGGACAGGTTCGAAAGAAATTCAAAAATCCTAAACTGGTATCCACCCTAGAGTTTCCAGTGCTCTTTTTGGGTGCCAAGCCTAGTAGGACGCCTTCATTTTACAGTTTTATGAATTTCGCCGATTTCGGACTCGGCACCTGGCATCCTAAAGGAGGGATGTATGAAATTATCAAAGCGATGAAGGCCCTTGCGGTTAGCTTGGGTGTTACCATACACACCGACAGTCCTGTAGATAAAATCCTTGTGGAAAATAAAAAAGCCATTGGTCTTTCGGTCAAAGGAAAACATATACTATCAGATATCGTATTAAGTGGCGCCGATTATCACCATTCGGAGACACTTATCGACGAGGCACATCGACAATATTCGGAAGCCTATTGGGCAGGTCGCACCTTTGCTCCGTCAGCACTACTATTTTACTTGGGATTTGATAAAAAGCTGGAAAATATAGAACATCATAACCTGTTTTTCGATACCGATTTTGAAAAGCACGCGCAAGAAATTTACGATGATCCCCAATGGCCCACCGATCCCTTGTTTTACGCCAATTTCCCTTCGGTGACCGATAACGATATGGCTCCCGATAACTGCGAAACGGCATTTTTTCTTGTCCCGATCGCTCCTGGACTTTCCGATACCCCGGAACTCAGGGTGCAATATTTTGATATGATAATGGACAGATTTGAGGATATCACTGCGCAAGATGTGAGAAATAACATTATATTTAAGGAGTCTTTCTGCGTGAACGACTTTATCGAGCAATATAACTCGTACAACGGAAACGCCTACGGGCTGGCAAATACGCTATCGCAAACCGCCTTTTTAAGACCAAAACTGAAAAGTAGTAAGATTGAAAATTTGTTCTTTACCGGGCAGTTGACCGTACCGGGACCTGGAGTACCCCCGGCCTTGATCTCGGGAAAACTAGTAGCGGACCTGATTCAAAAAAAAATAAAACGAAACCCTAAGCTATGAAAGACACCTTTGATAAAGTCTCCTATCAGTGTAGCAAAATCGTAACCGAATCATACAGCACTTCGTTTGCCCTTGCCACGAGAATGCTGGCCACCTCGATCCGTTCTGATATCTATAATATTTATGGATTCGTTCGCTTTGCCGACGAAATAGTGGATACTTTTCATGACTATGACAAAGAAGTCCTCTTCGATAGGTTCGAAGCTAGTCTGACAGAAGCTATACATGACAAAATAAGCTTAAATCCCATCTTGAACGCCTTTCAGCACACCTACCATAAATATGATATTTCTTATGAACTGGTGGAATCATTCTTAAAAAGTATGCGAATGGATCTTTATAAGACCGTTTACAGCACTGAAAAAGAGTTTAGGGAGTACATTTACGGATCAGCCGACGTAGTGGGCCTTATGTGCCTAAAAGTCTTTGTCAAGGGAGATGACGAAAAATATAATGCGCTTAGGGAGAGTGCTATGGCATTGGGTTCGGCTTTTCAGAAAGTCAATTTCTTAAGGGACCTTAAAGCGGATTTTGAAGACCTGAGCCGAAGTTATTTTCCCCATACCGACCTTACTGAACTTGATGAAATATCGAAAACTCGCATAGTTAACGAAATCAAAGCCGATTTTGAACTGGGTTATTCGGGTATCGTAAAATTGCCCAATGATGCTAAATTTGGGGTCTATACCGCGTACAAATATTATCATAAGCTGCTCAGAAAGTTACAGAACACCCCACCGTTAGAGATTAAAAGCGCCCGTATACGAGTCCCTGATTATGAAAAATTCGGGGTATTGGCCAGATCTTATGTAAAATTTAAATTGAGGCTGGTCTAGTTGGTTTGTTAGATAAAAAATTAGGAATACATAATTAAATCGAGTGATGAAAACAGTACTATGGATATTGATTTTTTTAGGAACCTTTGGTATCATGGAATTTATGGCGTGGTTTACCCATAAGTACATCATGCACGGATTCTTGTGGAACTTACACAAAGACCATCATCAGAAAGATCACGATTCGTGGTTCGAGCGTAATGACGCCTTTTTTATTTTCTATGCCATAGTAAGTATGACTTGCTTTTATTACGGAGCAAATGGGGTGTGGTGGGCTTACGCATTGGGTTTTGGTATTTTAGCGTATGGAATTGCCTATTTTATCGTGCACGATATTTTTATTCACCAGCGCTTTAAATTATTTCGCAACGCTAACCATTGGTATGCAAAAGGGGTTAGAAGAGGGCATAAAATGCACCATAAGCATTTGGGCAAAGAGGATAGTGAATGCTTTGGAATGCTAATCGTACCTTTCAAATACTTTAAAAAGTAACCCCCATGAAGAAGGCGATTGTAATAGGCGCTGGTATCGGCGGTATTGCAACAGCTTTACGCCTAAAAGCAATGGGTTACGATGTAGCAATTTTAGAGGCAAACAGCTACCCCGGCGGTAAACTGCATGCCATCGAACTTAATGGCTATCGTTTCGATCTTGGGCCATCGCTCTTTACGATGCCGCATCTCGTCACAGAACTTTTTGAACTTTTTGGGGTAGATGCCTCCCAGTTTTTTGAGTTTACCAAGAAAATTAATATCTGCAATTATTTTTGGGAAGACGCAACACGATTTATCGCGCCATCGGATAGAAAACTTTTCGTGAAAAATGCCGCTCAAGCTTTCAGCGAACCTCAAAATCGGATTGCTAAATACCTAGATGGTAATGCCAAAAAATACGACCTTACCGCTTCCCTATTTTTAGAAAAATCGCTTCATAAACTCAATACGTATCTATCGCTAAATACGATAGAAGCTCTTCTACAAATTGGTAAACTTGATGTGAACACCTCTTTGAACACCCTCAACAAGAAAAGCTTTAAAAGTGTCAAATTACGGCAATTGTTCAATCGTTATGCTACCTATAATGGATCTTCACCCTTCAAAACCCCAGGCATTATGTCCATGGTTCCCCATCTGGAAATGCATTACGGTACTTTTTTTCCAAAAGGAGGCATGCACCAGATAACCAATAGCCTCTATACCTTGGCCAAAAACCAAGGCGTTCGCTTTCATTTTGACGAACGTGTAGAAAGCATCAACATCGAAAATGGGAAGGCGACCGGCGTTACTTCCGATATAAAAAATCATAGTGCAGACATGGTGGTGAGCAATATGGATATTTTTCCGACCTATCATCACCTGTTGCCCCAGGAGAAAAAACCGGAAAAGACATTGTCACAAGAACGCTCAAGTTCTGCTCTTATTTTTTACTGGGGCATTGCAAAGGAATTTCCAGAACTCGATTTGCACAACATTCTATTTAGCGATGATTATAGCGGTGAATTCAAAGCCATTTTCGAAAAGAAAAGCTTGATCGATGATCCTACGGTATACATTAACATCACCTCAAAACATGAAAAATCGGATGCCCCCAAAGGCCACGAAAACTGGTTTGTTATGATCAATGCACCAGGCGACTACGGGCAAGATTGGGACGCGTTGCGCGCAAAAGCCCGAAAGGCTATCGTAAACAAAATCGACAGGATATTGAAAATAAATCTTGAAGAATTGATAACGGTTGAACATGTACTCGACCCCGTTGGTATTCAAACGGGAACGGGTTCTCATCGCGGTGCGCTCTATGGGGCCGCAAGCAACAACAAGTTTGCAGCTTTTTTACGACATCCCAACTTTTCACGTCACATAGCTAACCTTTATTTTTGCGGTGGATCGGTTCATCCTGGAGGGGGAATTCCCCTTTGCCTGCTGTCGGCGAAAATTGTTGCCGATCTTGTACCTAAACCTGTCGCCCATGACTAAAAAGAATTCTATGAAGCGGGTCTATATTGCATTGGGCATCATATGGTTATTCCACATATCGGCACTTATCGGAATTACATTGGGGCATGTGGACTGGTTCATAGAAAAGACCCCATTCAACCTTTATCTATGTCTTGTTTTATTTCTCTGGGTCTATCCTATTCGAAGTACGAATCATATAGTGGCTTTTCTAATTTTCTTCTTAGGAGGAATGCTCGCGGAGTGGATAGGCGTAAAATACGGTATTCTATTCGGCAGCTACACGTATGGATCTAATTTTGGACCAAAGATAGATGGTGTTCCCTACCTTATCGGAGCCTACTGGGCGCTACTCACCTTTATTACCGCAAGTATATCGGACTACTTTACCAAATCTAAAAAGACCAATATTGTTATTGCCGCAGCCTTAATGACGCTTTTGGATTATTTTATGGAACATAGTGCACCGCGTTTTGATTTTTGGGAATTTGAAGCTGGCATGGCCACCATAAAGAATTATATGACATGGTTCTTGCTCGCCTTACTATTTCAAGGCGTTCTTCGCTACTTGAGAGTTAGTGGCCACCGGTTTTTTTCTCTAAACCTGTACGCGGCGCAATTTGTCTTTTTTGTATACCTATATCTTCTAGAAGTCTAGTCCAAAGTTTCCCTGTTCCAATGCCCCCTCAGAGCGATAAGGCTGAAACCTGGAAAACAGCTCCTCTTTATACCAATTCAACTGTCGCGTCTTTAAGATGGCTTTCTTATGGCCCTCACTGTTATAGGCGTACTTCATTAGCGAGGCTTTATCTTTCCAAAGGCTAAACGTGGCCATCTGTGCAAATGGCACCTCACCGATACCTTTGGTGTAGAGTAAGCCTTCGTTGCCTTCAAGACTCCTCTGTGATTCGGGAACAAATCTCCAGAACTTTAACAACAGGCGCCTTTTAATCGTAGCCCTCGTTATTACGGCTATATACGTATTATCGTCATCCAGCGAATCACTCGATTCAAAGGGATTTTTACCCGACCATTCCCCTTTTGCAGAAATATTTCGCATGTACAGGGTCCACTGTCGACTGCTTCGTCGGCGGTACTGGATTGCCAGAGGATTGTTTTCAAAAAATACATCGGCTGCAGCTTCGTTCTCCCAAATCTGTAGAATCGCATATGTTGACCAATCGGGTAAGGGATTGAAACCTGCCTTTCCACTACCCATTAGCTTATATAGCTGTTGGCCGTTTACTTTCGAAAGCGCTTTATGTGCAAACTGCATCATCCCAAAGGCCCATAACTTGCTACTTAAATCAGAGAATCTGAAGATACTAAGCGTCGTTATCTGAGACATAAGGTTATGTATAGCGTTAATGTTGTCAAGGAAACGCCTAAAATTAAGTCATTTTATTTTTGTATCCTTCTTCTTTAGTGCGAAGCCTCGAGAATCAGGGCTTCCAACAGCGAACGTATTTCATCGCTGTTCCAATCGACCGCCCCCGTCTCCGCCTTGGTAATTTTTCCGGACCTATCGATAATGTAGGTGGTCGGTATCAATTTGAATCTAAGGTCAGCGGGGATCTCTGTATTTTTGCTGAAATAAACGGGCAGGTTTAATTTCTTTTTTTGCATAAAGGCCAGTACCTTTTCCTTTTCTTCTTCTGTAACCAGCAAAAAACTTACCTTGTCGCCATAATCGTCATACAGCTTTTGAATATCGGGCATTTCCTTAATACAAGGTGCGCACCAAGTTGCCCAAAAGTTTAGAAAAATCACCTTTCCCTTCGCTTCGGTAAAACTATAAGCTATTCCATCGGTACCGGTCAACTGCCAGGTATATACCTCTTCTGAAACCTGTTTATCTGTTTTTTGCGCCACTGCATTTTTATACCACATTCTGCTGGCGTATCCCTTTACCTTTGGACCCAACGGTGTGAAAAAAATGGCAACGAGCCCTAGTATAGACCCGAATAACGCTATCTTGAATAGTGAACGTTTCATTTGGTTAAGATGCCTTTAAATTTTTATATGAACCGAAAACTTCCCTCCATTCGGTAGTCTCTCAAACGGTTTATTTCGCAATCCCTTTTGTAAAATCCTAATTCAATATCAAGCTATCCAAAAGTTGGGTGACTTCTTCGTTGTACCAATCCTTTATCTCTTTAGATTCCACCACGATATTTCCTTTTTTATCAATGAGATAGGCGCCTGACGGATCAGGGATTTCTAAGGGGGATGGCTCATCTTCAATACGAAAGGTAACCGGAAACGAATAATCCGTTTTTTCCATGAACTCCTCCACAGGAAATTGATTTTCGTTGGTCACGATGTAAAAATCGACCTTCTCGGAATAGACATTGTAAAGCTTTTGGATATCCTTTAATTCCGCTGCGCTCGGCGTATGCCAAGTGGCCCAAAATTCGACCAAAACCACCTTTCCTTTTGACCTTTCAAAATTAAAATAGTCTCCCTGGGCATCCCTCAACCGCCAATCGTAACTGGACAAGGGTTCTTGATTTTCAACAGTGATGATCTCCGGTGGGGAAGCAATCAACCGCATCAACCAACTTTTCCCGAAATCGCCCAAGGGGGTCAAGAAAAAAGACAGTATGAAAACAATAACTAAAAGCGTGGAGACGGTTTTCCTTTTCATTGAGAATATGGGATAGTTAACAAAACTAAATTGCTTACTAAAATCGGGGAATTGCGAGCAGCCTTTTTGCAACGAAGCAATCTGCTGAACCCCTCGAAAGGTTCAACAGATTGCTTCGCTGTGCTCGCAGTGCTCTCCCTTATTTACCCTTTTTCTTAGGCTGCGTTCTCCTTTTTGATGACATTAAGTGCCGAACCTTCGTTGAACCACCTGATTTGCGCAGCGTTATACGTATGGTTCACCTTGATGGTGTCTTTACTTCCGTCGGCATGCACTACCTCGATGTTCAAAGGGGTGTCGGGCGCGAAATCCGCAATATCTACAAAATTAAAGGTATCGTCTTCCTGAATTAGCTCATAATCTTTTTCGTTGGCAAAGGTCAGACCTAACATGCCCTGCTTTTTCAAGTTCGTTTCGTGGATACGAGCGAAAGATTTCACCAAAACCGCCGCAACGCCCAAGAAACGGGGCTGCATGGCCGCATGTTCCCGCGACGATCCCTCGCCATAGTTATGGTCTCCGACAACAATAGTTTTGATGCCTTTTGCTTTGTACGTCCGTTGTACATCAGGCACACCACCATATTCACCGGTCAGTTGGCTCTTGACAAAATTGGTCTTTTTATTAAAGGCATTGACCGCTCCTATAAGGGTGTTGTTGGCAATATTATCCAAATGGCCACGGAAACGTAACCATGGTCCCGCCATTGAAATATGGTCTGTGGTACATTTACCAAAGGCCTTTATCAACAACTTCACGCCTTGTAGCTCTTCTGTAGTAATGGGCTCGAAGGGCTCCAACAACTCTAAACGTTCCGAGTCCTTGGCCACTTTAACGTCTACGCTCGAACCGTCTTCACGGGGTGCCAGGTAACCCGCATCTTCGACTTCAAAACCTTTAGGAGGCAATTCGATACCCATCGGCTCGTCTAATTTCACCTCTTCACCATCTTCGTTGATCAGTGTATCGTTCATGGGATCAAAGTCCAATTTTCCGGAGATTGCTATCGCCGCCACCATTTCAGGCGAACCGACAAAAGCATGAGTATTGGGATTACCATCCGCTCTTTTAGAGAAATTACGGTTAAAGGAGTGTACAATGGTATTTTTTTCATCACCTTTCATATCGCTTCGGTCCCACTGTCCGATACAAGGGCCGCAAGCGTTGGTAAAGATCGTCGCCCCCAAATCTTCGAAAATCTGCAGTAAACCATCGCGTTGCGCAGTGAACCGGATCTGCTCGGAACCGGGATTTATACCGAAATCGGACTTCGGCTTAATTTTCTTCGTTAGGGCCTGTTTCGCAATAGATGCCGCACGGGTCAAATCTTCGTAGGAGGAATTTGTACACGAGCCGATCAAGCCCCAGTCGACATTGATGGGCCAATCGTTCTCCTTGGCCTTAACGCCTAGCTGGCCAACTGGAGTAGCTAAATCCGGAGTGAACGGACCGTTCAAATGGGGTCTAAGTTCATCCAAATTAATTTCAATAAGTTCGTCGAAGTAGTCGCCCGGATTTTCGTAAACGGCATCATCGGCGGTCAGGTATTCTCGGATTTTATTAGCTTCATCGGCAATGTCGCTTCTATCGGTAGCCCGAAGATAGCGCTCCATCGAATCGTCATAGCCGAACGTGGAAGTGGTCGCGCCCACTTCGGCGCCCATATTACAAATGGTTCCTTTTCCGGTACAAGAGAGGTTTTTGGCTCCTTCACCGAAATATTCGATAATGGCTCCGGTACCGCCTTTTACGGTAAGTATTCCCGCTACTTTTAAAATTACGTCCTTCGCGGATGTCCATCCTGATATATTGCCCGTTAGTTTAACACCGATAAGTTTCGGGAATTTCAATTCCCAAGCCATTCCGGCCATCACATCAACGGCATCCGCACCACCAACTCCGATGGCGACCATACCCAATCCTCCTGCATTTACAGTATGTGAATCGGTACCGATCATCATTCCTCCGGGGAACGCATAATTTTCCAAAACCACTTGGTGGATAATACCTGCGCCCGGTTTCCAAAATCCGATACCGTATTTGTTGGAAACGGATTCCAAGAAATCAAAAACCTCGGCACTGCTGCTGTTCGCCGATTTTAAATCGGCTGCGGCACCGCTTTTGGCCTGTATGAGGTGATCGCAATGAGTCGTGGTCGGCACGGCAACCTGAGGTTTACCGGCTTGCATAAATTGCAGCAGCGCCATTTGGGCCGTGGCATCTTGAAGGGCGATACGATCGGGGGCAAAATCGACATAATCCTTGGCACGGGTAAAAGCCTTGGTCGGGGTACCGTCCCACAAATGGGAATATAATATTTTCTCCGAAAGGGTCAAGGGTTTACCGGTTACCTCACGTGCCTTGTCCACACGTTCGGCCATCTTGGCGTATACCCCTTTTATCATGTCTATATCGAATGCCATTCTCTGTATTGTTTTAGGTTATTGTAATTTAACAAAATTACTAAAAAAGGACAAGGATATATAGGGATCTGCGGGATTTTTAGCATTTGTACATGTGATGTAGGGAAAGCGTTATTTTGCAGGAGTTTCTTTGGATGATTTTGTTTTTACCGGCCTTGAAGTTGGCAGAAGTAAAAATTCCCCTCGGATCCGTCAGCAAAGCTGCCACCTGTGCCACCCTCCCGGTCACGACTTCCCTTGACGGTGGCAAGTAAAAAAAGCAAGCGCTTTAAGATATAGTCTTACAACAACCTCCCAACAATATCTTCCTCGGAAATACCTTCCGCCTCGGCTTTGTAGTTTTTGATGATACGATGTCGGAGGATCCCCATGGCGACAGCCTTAACATCTTCTATATCGGGAGAAAATTTTCCATTAATGGCCGCATTTGCCTTAGCGCCCAAAATCAAATTCTGGGAGGCTCGGGGGCCGGCGCCCCAATCGATAAATTGCTTCACGAAATCGGATGCGGACCCTAAATTAGGCCGGGTACTGTTGACCAATTTTACGGCATACTCCACCACATTGTCCGGCACTGGGATACGACGGATCAGATGCTGCACCTCTAAAATTTCCTGTGCGTTAAAAAGGGCGTTGACGGATACTTTGACATCAGAAGTGGTAGTCTTGACTACTTGCATCTCTTCGGCAACCGAAGGATACTTCAGTTCTATGGCGAACATAAAACGGTCGAGCTGTGCCTCCGGCAAGGGGTAGGTTCCCTCCTGTTCTATCGGGTTCTGGGTGGCCAAAACGAAATAGGGCAGTTCTAGTTTGTGTTGCTGCCCGGCTATAGTAACCGACCGTTCTTGCATGGCTTCGAGCAGGGCCGCCTGCGTTTTGGGGGGCGTACGGTTAATTTCGTCCGCCAAGATAATATTGGCGAAAATCGGACCTTTGATGAACTTGAAATTCCGGTTTTGGTCCAAAACCTCGCTGCCCAAAATATCACTGGGCATCAGATCTGGCGTAAATTGTATGCGTTTGAAGTCGAGGCCCAAGGTCTGGGCGATGGTATTGACCATTAAGGTCTTCGCCAAACCCGGTACACCGATAAGCAAGGAATGCCCACCTGTGTATATGCTCAAAAGAATTTGGTCGATGACCCCGGTCTGCCCGATGATCACCTTGGCAATTTCTGATTTAAGGGCGATGTGCTTTTCTACCAGTTTGTTTATTGCGGCTACGTCTGACATGGCCCTACTTCTTTACCCAATCGTTGGCGAAATCGCAGTCTCTATTGCTCTCGCTTACACTGACATAGGTATCCGAAATATATTTGTCCATCCATTTTTTTATCGCGTTATATTGTTTTTCCGTCTTGGCCAATTCTTGGATCTTGGTATAATCCTTGGCAAAATCAGCGGTATGCTCATCATAGCGATTCGTGACTTTAAGTAGCTTATATTTCGGACCTCCACCTCTTGGATCTTCTTCTATAAGAGGATAAGAAATCTCGTCATCCTTTAGATTACGGACTTGGTTGTAGAGCGCGGGGTCCATCTTGGTCAGTTCAAAACGGGAATCGTAGTTGATGGGGTTGCGTAAAAGTCCACCATCGAACTTCGTTTCTTTTTCATCGGAAAAATTAAGGGCTGCCTCGGCGAAGGTATACTTACCCTCCATGATATGTTTGCGGATGGTATCGAGTTCTTTCTTCACCTCGCCAAGAGCTGTTTGGGAAATTTCAGGCTGCATGAGTATGTGGCGCAGATCGCGTTCCTGCCCCCTAATTTTTTCCATATAAATGATATGGTATCCAAAGGCAGTCTCAAAAGGTTCGGAAATCTCACCCTGTTTCAGGCTAAAAGCTATGTCTTTAAACGTTTTGTCAAAACCGGTATCCTTAGTAATACTATAAAATCCTCCGTCGGACTTTGATCCGGGATCTTCTGAATACAAAATCGCCTTTACGCTGAAACTCGCATCGTTGTCCAGTACGTCGGCCCTTATTTTATTGAGTTTATCTACAGTGTTTTGCTTTTCTTCTTCCGTTGGTTTGGGTGACTTTACGATTTGGGCGATTTCCATTTCCGCTCCGAAAACGGGGCGTTCATCCTCAGGGATATTGTTGAAGAACTGTCGCACCTCTTCGGGCGTTATCTCAATTTTCTCGACGATGCTCGTCTGCATTTTCTCGGAGAGCATGCGCAGTTTGTTGATTTTATTGATATCCTCACGTAGACTGGCCTCGTCTTCCTTCCTGTAGAATTTCAAGAGTTTTTCCATGGAACCGGTCTGTTGCACGAACGATTGAATCTGTCGCTCGGTCGTCGCGGATACCTCATCGTCAGAAACCAGAAGGCTATCCTGTACTGCCTGATGCGCGTAAAGGCGGTCTTCCATCAATTTTCCCAAGAGTCCGCATCGGGTGATATCCTCGGTGGACGCACCCTGACTTTTAAGATCGATCAGCGTTTTTTCGATATCGGAATCCAATATCACATAATCGCCAACAACAGCAGCGATACCATCCAATTTTATCTTCTTGAAATCCCTTATGGTGTCCTTTTTAACATCAAGGCTTGCCTCTAAAACAGGCTCGTCCGGTTCGATTTGTGTATCGGGCAACTCGCTGGTCTGCTGGGCGAAGGTTATGCTACACACCCCAAACATCCCTAAAAATAACCACATCCTATTCATCCTCGTCATTTGTATTCCTTTTATCTGTTTCATATACCTCAAATTCTTTTTTTCTGATTGCCTCATCTATAACCTCGGTTTCCAGTTTTCGAATGAAGTCCAGCTTTCTTCGACTTAAGAGTATCCGTTCAATGGTAGGTTCGACAAAGGAAAGCGGCGCAATACTATCCACGGGCCTCACATCGAGGATCTTGGCCAAATATACCCCGTTATCGTCCTCTAAATTTAAAAATTGTGATTTCTTTAGTTGTTTATCCACATTTTCAAAAGTCAAGGGAGGAATTTCATCGATGATTCGGGACGCCGTGATCCAAATAGAATCGTTGAAACTCGTCTTTCGGAACTGAACGCTGATGGAATCGAGTACGGTACGATCTTTTTCCCCGAAATTCTTGAGTCGCTCGGCCACTTCCACCTTGTTCAAAAAATCTTTGGGCAGGGCCACGAACCGCAGTTTCACCAACATTTCCTTTAAACGGAAATTCTCTTTTTCCTTTTCATAAAAACTTTCTAGCTCCGCCTTGCTTACGGCCGAATCGTTGACCTGCTGCACCAAGGCTTCCTTGTAAGCGCGGGTATAAAGATCGGTACGATAATCGGATACCAGGGCATCGTATTCCGCCAGTTTATCTTCGGCAAGGTTGATTTTTGCCTTATCGAGTAGTAATTGCTTTGACGCCCAATTGTTAATGTAGTTGGTCACAAATGAAGCGCTATCCTCTTTCGATAGGTTTTTGCCCATGAGTGCCTTTACGTCATCTTTATAGAGGTACTTTTCGCCGACCCTCGCCAAAGCCTGCGGTTGCTCTTTCTTCCAAATAGTGTCACAGCTACTTAAGAAAAGTAGGGCGCAAAAATAGTATAATAACCATCTTGGAGAGACCATGGCAAATTTCATTCCGCAAAAATAACAAATACGTAACGGTGGGCAAGTATACCTTATTATTACTTAACAGAATTTTGGGGAAGGGCGGGATTATTTGTAAATTTCGTCAAGACTTGTGCATTGGAAATTTTAAGGGGGTGATTTTCTTTATTAAAGATTAAAGATAACAGATGACTTATAACGGATAGAGGATGACACAGGAGGGATGACGGTTGGTGAATGACGGTTGGTGGATGATGGTTGGCGGATGACGGTTGGCGGATGACGGTTGGCGGATGACCGATGACCGAGGGGGAGGCACCGGATTAATCAGAGAGGATGGTGGATGTGTGACGACCGATTACCGATTACCGATGATACGTTAAAAAGGCTCCTGACCAATGTCAAATAGGATGCTGCATGCGCGAAAGATGCTTTTTCTGAATTTTTAAACGTATAAACCTGTGCGCCGGGCGGGCCCATAAACTTTTTCAATGGCAAAAAAAATAAAACTGATTTGGGACTTTCGAGGTCCTGCGGCCTCTAAGACTGCCGAACATCACGAAAAACATCTTAAAGAGTATATTGCTATCGAGAAAACGACCTTGAACATTACCGGCCATCACGATGTCAATGACATGCTCAGTTTTGCTTTTATGGTGGTTGAGGAAAAGGAGATGATTCTCGTTCGCGATACTCTAAAACCACATCGGGGGGAGATTTATGAGGAGGAATAGTCTAAGGTTGGAGCTTTGAGGAAAATGGTTTAAGGTTTAATCGTTGCCGTGCAGCTGTATATTTCTCAAAATCAAGGATTGAAGTCCGTCTGCGGCAGATTTTAGGCTAACATAGCTTGAAACCGCTCCCGCCACTGGAACCGCAACATCAACCGCCACAGCCACAGCCACAGCCACAGCCACAGCCACAGCCACAGCCACAGCCACAGCCACAGCCACAGCCACA
>RCMY010002974.1_pt1 | contig 15178 bp, 10 predicted proteins | sample 2041341 | NCBI WGS metagenome assembly RCMY01 (sample SAMN09708234, study PRJNA481090) | Marine sediment metagenome, whole genome shotgun sequencing project.
ATTCGTTTGCCATCTTACGGTGTTTTTCTGCGGTGCGGGATGAAATGACGATGATGGGTATATGTGCTGTTTTAGGATTGTTTCTCACGTTTTTAATTAATTCAAAGCCATTCATCTGTGGCATTTCTAGGTCAACCAGCATCACATCAGGAATGGCATCTTGCAGTAATTTTATGGCGATTAAGCCTTCTTTTGCGATGAGGACTTCGCAACCTTCACGCTCCAGTAAACGACTGGTTACTTTCCTGACAGTTAATGAGTCATCGACCACCATGATTGTTGGCCTTGTTGGTGCTTCTTGTTGAGGGGCGGATGCAGAAACAGGAGATGCTATAAATATTTCTTGCGCTTCCTCGCGTTGCATCAGTTTGACGGGGTTGATGATGAGTATGATCTCGCCATTTCCCATGATGGTGGCGCCTTCAACGCCTGGTGCTTGGGAGAGTTGCGGACCAATATTTTTGACGACGACTTCGCTATTACCGAGTAATTCATCGACATGAATCGCCAAGCGTAACGTGCCACTATGTAGCAACAACAGTCGGTTGTGTCGCTTTATATCAGGCACTTGTTGCGTTTCGCCGAGTAAGTGCGGTAGATAAGCTAAAGGGTAATTTTTCTCGTTAAACGTAATTTGATGATTTTCATAAGCAGCGTTCAGTGCATCTGTACCGAGTTCATGAATATGTTCTACGGTAACGGCGCGCACGGCGTAAGTGTTTTCTCCAGCACGCACCATGACTGTTTGTGCCACCGCTAAGGTCAGTGGTAAGTAAATACCGAATGTTGCGCCTTTGTTGGTTTCAGATTGGATCTCAATGCGACCGCCAAGTGCGGTGATCTCATTTTTAACCACGTCCATGCCAATGCCACGCCCGGAAATACCGGTGACTTCTTTGCTGGTGGATAGGCCCTGGGAAAAAATGAGCGCCATGAGCTGGTCTTTATCCAGTGTCTCATCATCTTGAATCAGCCCTAAACGAACGGCTTCTTCGCGAATACGTGTCGTGTCCAAACCACTGCCATCGTCACTCAGTGTGATGATAACTTCATTGCCTTCTTGCCTAAGCTTGATAGCGACTTCACCAATTTCTGGTTTATCAAGTTGCAGTCGTTGCGTGGGTTCTTCAATGCCATGTGCGGCGGCATTGCGTAATAAATGTTCCAGCGGTGAGTTAATTCGATCCAAGACACTGCGGTCTATTTCAACGTCTTCACCTTGGATGTCTAGGTTAATTTTTTTGCTTAGATCGTCGGCAGTTTGTTGGATGATGCGGTAGAAATGCTCAGTTGTGCTGCCAAATGGAACGGTACGGATGCGTATGAGTTCTTGTTGTAGTTGACGATTCATGCGCGATTGCTGAGTGACGGCTTCTTCTGCTGCGCTATGGGTTGTTTGTAGATTTTGTTGTACCGTGACGACATCATCAACGCTTTCAGCCATTAAGCGAGTGAGTTCTTGGAAGCGTGTGAATTGATCAAACTCTAGCGGATCAAAGGTTGGGTCGCCTTCCTGAGTTTGCGACTTCATTTGGGTTTCTGCTTGAATTTCAACTTCACGTAATTGACCGCGTAAACGTTCAACGCTTTCGTTCAAGTCTTGCAATGATTCTTTGAAATTATAGAGCTGCGCTTCAACCTTGGAACGTGCAATACTCATTTCGCCTGATTCATTGACCAAATGATCGATTAGCTCAGCATTGACACGCAGTAGTGGTTTCTGTGTTGGCGTATCAAGGACGGCTTCTGTATTTTCTGCGCTAGGTGATGCCCCGACATCTGGTGCGGGTGGTGCTTCAGCGGCTAATGTTTCGTCGCTTGGTGTTAGCGCATGTTCTTCTGGTGGACGCGGGTTCTGGATGCGATCAATACGGTCATTAATGTCATCGAAGCCAACTTTCAGTTTCTCGATCATTGGAACAGAAACAACCGCTTCATTGGCTATATTCTCAACACCGCTTTCCAAGTCGTGTATCAGTTCACCCAGATGCATGGCACCCGCCATGCGCGTACTTCCCTTGAGCGTATGTAACGCCCTTAGTAATGCTTTAGGGATATGGAGATCTTGTGGAAGAATACTCCAAGCACGCAGTTTTCCTTCAACTTCTGGCGCGAGGTATTGTGCTTCTTCAAAAAAAACTTTCCATAATTCCGGGTTAATATCGGTTTGTTCATCGTAGGGTTCGGGTTCCGGTTCTGCTGGAACACTTGCCGGTATTAACAGTGGACTTGAGAGTAGTCCTTGGTCGGTGGCGATGTTTGTTTGTGGTTTACTATCTTTGGTTTCTGCGGGCTGTTCTTCTTGTCCGAGTAATTGGGTTAACTCTTGTACGAGCGCTTGACCTGTTTGTAAATCCGATGCGCTTGGTAATTGTCGGCTATTAATACTTTGCAGCATGATATCCAGCAGCGTAATGATTTCTCGCGCACATTCAAGGCTGGCTTTGTTCGGTTGCAAGCCGTCTTCCTGCAGGAATAATAGCCATTGTTCCACAGTAAAGGCAAGGTCGGCAATGAATGTGAACCCCAATGTTTGGGCTGTACTGGATAACGTGTATGCGGCGAGTACAAAGTTATCATTCACCGTAGCGTCGTCTTGCAGTGCAAGCGTATTAAGCTCATTTTCAAGTGTGTTGAGGTGTTGATAGGCCTCGTCAATAAAAATGTCGAATAAATCGCGTGGGATAGTCAAGTCGCCAATAATAATATTGGTGCTGGTGTCTTCATCTGGTGCTGGTTCAGATTGAGTCGCTTCAGCATCGTTGGGTTTGTCTGATGTGAGTTCGTCAATCAGATGTTGTAATTCAGTCGCATCAATTTCAGTGGTTCCATGCTGCTTCAGATTGTCACACCATGAGCTGAATGTTTCATGTGCTCGGGCAACTAGATGAAGTAATTCTTCTGTGATGGGTTTCTGGTCGTTGGCCCAGAGGTCTAAGACTTGTTCCATATTCCAGGCTACTTCACCGAGGTCATGCAACTTAACCATGCGCCCACTACCTTTCAGCGTGTGGAAGCACCGCATGAGTGAGGTTAATGATTCAGTTTGAGTGACATCATCACGACAGGCTTGTAAATTGCCCGATATTTCAGCAAGCACTTCTTCGGCTTCTTCAAGGAATATGCTGAGTAGTTCTGGGTCAACGGCGGTTGTTTCTTCGGTTGTTGATGCCCCATCATTTGTCGGTTTTGTATCAGTAACTGCATTTGTACTCACCACATCTTCCGGCGATGTTGTCGTGTCAGGTTCAGTCATCACCATGTCATCAAACTGTGCGATGGCCATTTCGATAATAATGTTATCTTTCGGTTGTGCGTTCTTCAGTGCTTCAAGGAAGAAACCGAGGCTGCTGATACCATTGGCGATGAGTGACTGTTCGGGTGGTGTGACTTCATGCGCAGAATTGGAGAATTTTTTGACTAAATTGCGACAATGGCGCAATAAGACATTGGCACGATCAAGTTCAGATATTGCTAATACACCGGCTATTTGATTGAGCAGTGGTGGTAGTTCTTGCAGGTCGGGACGTAACGTTGGATCAACGAAGAACTTATCTAGTATGTTTTCTATTTTGCCTAGGTTAGCCAGTACTTCAATGGCTGCTTGCGCGTGTAATGCTTTTTCTTGCGCATAATATTTTGTTTGAATTGGGCTGGATTCATCGGGCAACTCAACGTCGTCTTCGCCTGTGGTGATGAGACGCAAGCGTGCAGCTAAGGTCTCAACCTGATTTGAGTATTCTGACGACAGTTGGTTAAAGCCCTCAAGTGTAGCTTGTACCAGTAACAGTGCAGCAGCTAATTCCAGTGCCAATGCTTCACTCATATCTTGTGGTTGAGTGTGTAAATAGGTGACAGCATCATTAATTGCTGTAATGAGCTTTTCAAATGGTGGGCAGTTGGTTTGAATGACTAATTGCTTGAGTTCTTTAGTATGAGCGTGGAGTGGTTCAAGGTTTTTATGTTCACCTGAGCTAAATTTATCCAAATCGTCAAAAGTCAGCTCCAGGGTTTTGCGCATGGCTTCAAGCGCTGTTTGCAGCGTTACTTGCTCGTCAATCGCTTGTGATGTGTCTGATGAGTCATTTGAAGCGGTGAGTTGATTGGGCCATTCATAGGTGTGACTGATTTCACGAATGCGCTTGCTGTCGGCGTTGCTGCTTGCGATTTGATAAAGTACGTCGCGCATGAGCTGACCTGGTGAGGATGGTCTGCCATCAGCCAGGCGACGAATTTCTTGTTCTATTTTTCCACACAGTTTGCGCGTGGGTAATTCAACCTCTGATTCCAGTTGCAAGAGATGATCCATAAATCCTGTGCATGCCCACCAGAATGATCGCTGTTGATTAGAGCCAGGAAACTTCTCAATCTGACTGACAGCATCAGCCATCTGTTGCAAGCTTTCTTTGTCACTTGAATCACGCAGCCATTTGAGAAAAGCAGTTTGGTAGGATGTGCGCGTTTTTTTGGCTAATACCCCCATCTCGGATGGCGCCATGTTGAATAAAGCGGCTTGGAATGATGGCTCGGATACCATGCGAGACACAAATAACGAGCTTTCGGATACATTCTTAATACCTTGTGCTTGCATAATGTCACGGTAAACAGGGAATAGGCGTAGCGGGTTTTCTTCTGCGCCTTCAATGAGCTCATTCAGATAGTTTAGCAGTGCGCGTGTGGTTTGTTGGATTGTTTCAACGACAGACGGTTCTGGTTCAATATTTCTTTCCGCTAGTTCGCTCATCAACTTTTCCATTTGTTGGCTAACGATGGTGATATCGTTTAGCTCAAGCATGTCGAGTAGACCGTTTAACTGATGGACATAGGTTCGGCAGGATTCGATTTGAGGAATGTCATTCGTATTTTGCGCGTATGCGTCTAAGTGTTGATTAATTAATGCAAAGATTTGATCAATCCCATCTTTGACGCCGATAACAGAAGTAATATTGAGTTTAGTCTTAATATTCATATTTAAACTTTAAAATTTGACACGGATGCTTTCAATTCAGATGCAGAGTTCGTCATTTGCTTGATTGATTCAGTGGTTTTTGTTGTGCCTTGGGTTGTTTGGCGGGTGACTTCTAAAATGGCTTCCATGTTTCTGACCACACGGTCAGCTTCGCGTGCCTGTGTGTCGGTGTTGGCAGAGATATCGGCTACCAATTTTTCCAAGTGTTTTGAAACTTTTTCGATTTCTTTCAGCGCATCTCCCGCGATATCAGAACGCTTTGCGCCTTCAGCAACACCTGAAGTGCTTTTTTCCATCGCGACGATGGTATCTTGCGTATCACCTTGAATAGTTTGAACCAATGCGTCGATTTGCTTTGTCGCCTCGGCAGACCGTTCAGCCAGTCGTTGCACTTCATTAGCGATGACAGTAAACCCACGCCCCGCTTTACCTGCTGAAGCCGCTTGAATGGCGACGTTTAGCGCGAGTACATTGGTTTGCTCGGTAATGTCCGATATTAAGGCTACAATCTCACCTATTTCCTGTGAGCTTTCGCCAAGACGTTTGATTCTTTTTGAAGTCTCTTGAATGGTGGTGCGGATTTCATTCATGCCGGCAATAGAATCACGAACGGCAACAGTTCCTTTTTCTGCTGTTGCCAGCGATTGTTTGGCCACCTTGGCGGTTTCCGCCGTGGTTTCAGATACATCGCTAATGGATTCAGCAATACCAAGCACCGCCATGGTTGTATTTTCAATGTCTTCGGATTGCTTTTGTGCTGCGGCAAGTAGCTTAGAGGAAACCTGTTGTGCTTGATTGGATGCGTTGACCACTTGAGTGGTAGCGCGGTTAACACCCGCAACCAGACTGTGTAATTCTTCAATGGTGAAATTAATTGAGTCTGCGATGGCGCCGGTCATGTTGTCAGCGACTTTGGTGCGCACCGTCAAATCACCATTTGCCATTTTTTCCATATCATCAAGTAGGCGCAATATGGCTTGCTCAGTCTCCTCAAATTCTTTTTTGCTGCCTAGTAATTTCTGCCGCATACTGTTAGTAAATGATTTGGCGAATAGAAACAACGCCAACATAGCGAGCGCACCTAAAGCATAAACAACCCAATTAAGCTGGCGTTCTGTCGCGGCATTCTTTTCTGCGATGGCATTTTCTAGTGCACTGGCTTTAATCAGTATGGTTTCACTGTCGCTAAGTAGCTTTTGTACGGCGAATTTAATGGTGATGATTCCTGAAATTTCTTGTTGGAAATTGTTGGCGCGATTATCAATGACGCGAAACAGTGCCTGTATTTGTTGCAGTATCTTCAATGCTTCTGTATCTTTAATAGCGACTACTCGCAAGCCATTGTTGCCTTGACTCAATGCCGTGATAAGAATGGACAATCGTTCTTTATCTTTGGTTAATTGAGTGCTTATTTCAGAGATCGGGTATTCGCTAGGGAGAACCGTGTTGATGCTTTTAGTGATACTTCGGGCGAGCACTTTCATGGCTTCAGCCGCAATGACTTCGTTGGGAAAATTGCCCATCTGTTCAACACGAGTGGTTAGTTGATCAATAAAATTCAGTAGTTGTGCATTAATCGTATTAATATCGTTAACATTACCGCCTAATCTGATTAGTGTGTTTTGGCTTTTTAAGATTAAATTGATTTTTTTGTCTTCAGCCAGCCATTGCTCACGAAAGGTGTTGAGTGATGTTGCGGCTGCGCCTTTATGGATAGCCGCAATATTCATGCCGCGATAAACGCCACCTTGTGTCAAAAGTGTGAGGTGTGTATCGAGTTGATTACGGCTGTCTTGAAGTTGCGCGAATGCGCTCGCATGACCGAGTATGGTTTGTTGGGATGCTTTGGCAATGCGCTGGCTGTGTGTCTGTAAACGTCCGGTGATTTCCTGGTAAGCGGCATCATGTTTGGTTTGATGAATGCTAAATGCCAGAGTGGCCATGATAGCGATTAGAAAAGTGACAAATAACCCAAAAAATAGCCAGCTGGTTTTTGAAACAGTGGCGTGCCAAGGTGTTTGTTTGGGTTTTTTGGAGGGGTCGGGTCGTTTGTAGGATTGGGGGAAGACGATTTTAGTCGGCCTGCTTTTAACGGCAGTTTTGCCAGGCGTTTTTTTCAGTTTAGATAAAATACCTGCCATTAATTTCCTCGTCAGCTCTTCTGGATATTTGAGTTATTTGGATTGCGGATGATGATGCCATAACGCAAGAATACCTTTAAAAGCTCAAAGTTAAAGCAGGATAAGACCTAAGAAATTATTTCTTTTAAAAATGGAATATCAGTATTAATTGAATTTTATTGTAATATGTCTTTCAACTTGTTGATAATCAATAGTTTTATCCCAAGAATAATTTGTATGCCGGATTGTTACTTTCGTCCCAATAACGATAGCCTAACTGATCAAGAAATAGCTTGAAATCGGATTTTTCCGCGGGCGCTACCTGCATACCAACTAATACTCGGCCATAATCTGCGCCGTGATTGCGATAGTGAAATAAGCTGATATTCCAATTGTGGCTCATGTTGTTGAGAAAACTCATGAGTGCGCCGGGGCGGTCAGGAAACTCAAAACGATAGACGATTTCATTTTTTATTTCATGGGCATGGCCACCGACCAAATGTCGGATATGTAGCTTCGCCATTTCATTGTCGCTCAGATCGACGGTTTCTAGGCCACTTTTCTTGAGGTTTTTGATGAGTTTTTGCACTTCATTGCGGTTGCGAACAGAAATACCGACGAAGACTTCTGCTTTCTTGTGGTTGGCATAGCGGTAATTAAACTCGGTAATGCTTTTAGTGCCTAACATGGCGCAAAATTTCTTGAAGCTGCCGGGTTTTTCAGGAATTGTCACAGCCATGACGGCTTCACGTTGCTCACCTAATTCTGCACGCTCAGAAATATGCCGTAAGCGATCAAAATTCATATTGGCGCCAGAGGCAATCGTGATGAGTGTTTTATGTAAAATTTTCTCTCGTTCGGTGTAAGCTTTCGCGCCGGCAACAGAGAGTGCCCCCGCAGGTTCCAGGATTGTACGTGTGTCTTCAAACGTATCTTTAATGGCCGCGCAAATAGCATCAGTGTCCACCAAAATGATTTCATCGACCAACTTACGACAAATGCGAAAGGTTTCTTCGCCGACTTGTTTGACCGCAACGCCATCGGCAAATAGTCCAACTTGGGGCAATTTAACGCGACGTTTTCTCTGTAACGAGCGATACATTGCATCCGAATCGACGGGTTCTACCCCAATAACTTTTATTTCTGGGCGTAATCTTTTGACATAGGCTGCAACACCGGAAATAAGCCCGCCCCCGCCGACAGGGACAAAGATGGCATGAATGGGTCCTGTGTGTTGGCGCAGAATCTCCATGCCAACCGTGCCTTGGCCTGCAATGACATCGGGGTCGTCATAGGGGTGAACAAATGTCGCACGCTTTTCTTTGGCTAGCTCAATGGCATGCTCGTAAGCATCGGTATAAGAGTCGCCGTGTAATAATACGGTGGCGCCGCGTGACATCACCGCTTGAACTTTTATTTGCGGCGTTGTTTCAGGCATCACAATGGTCGCGCAGCAACCGAGTTTACTAGCGGAGAGCGCGACACCTTGTGCATGGTTGCCCGCCGATGCTGCGATGACCCCACGTTTGCGTGCCGCCGGTGATAGCTTCACCATTTTGTTGTAAGCACCGCGCAGCTTGAAAGAAAATACCGACTGCATATCTTCGCGCTTGAGCAATACTGGGTTATGTATGCGCTCAGATAAAATAGGCATGTGCTCCAATAGTGTCTCTATCGCGACATCATAAACCTGCGCGGTTAAAATTCTTTCCAGGTAATCGGTCTTCATATCAACAGATCATAGGGGTGTCAGATGATTCTAATATTTGTAATGTGTAGGCACGAAGCATGAGCCAATTGTTACTGGCTGCAAGCGAATTTCCAGACCGTTTCACCCATACTTTCAGGTTGTACAATTTCCCAATTTTGCGGTTGATTATAGGAGCGAGCAAGATGTCCTCGCTCCATATTCCAGCTATATAACTTGAACGCAAGTGTTCTTAGATGATTGCCTTTGCAGTCGTAGTCACGCCGTATGGTTTTTGATAAAAAGTTAACACCAGTAGTATTTTGCTCAGTTTTGTAGTCAAGCAAAATCCACATTCGAACTCGGTCTCCTGACTTGCGAGATGAGTCCATATCAGCGTAAGCGGTGTAGCCGCCATCATCGTCACTTTCGCCGATCTTTGTCCATTCGGCCATGGTGTGAGTACTTATTAGGATCAACGTCAAAGCGAATAATAGTTTTTTCATAGTGTGTTTTCCTGCCCCTGTTATCAAGCGGGGGTATCTCTTAGTTAATTAGGGAATTATTAATGGTATTCAGGAAGATTATAAATCCTAGCCAATATACAGGTAGATTCTCACATTATCACTGTATAAATGCAATTAATGGTGGATGAAATGATAAATCAGCACTTCTAAAGTAACTGCTTTTTCCAAGCATCCATGGCATCGAGTATGGCGAGTGCGGCCTTATTTTCTTTGTATTGATCACGTAATGCTGTCACGGCATCAGTAAATACAGATAACGTGATGCTGCCACCGCCGTCTGGTTCGTTTAAGCGTCTAAGGCGTGTTGTTTCCCATTGCAGTGTTTCCTCCTCGGTTAACGTGTCTGGCCAATTACGTGCGCGGTAGCGGAAAAATAATTCTGGCAACCGTTCGTCATGAAAATCAAAATCAGCTTTAGCTAAATTTTTCGAGGACAGGCTGTGGATGCGGTTTAAAAGTGAGCGATCCGCTTCGCTGATGAAACCTTCATAGAGCGCCGAATCAACATCACCCGACGACGCAAAGTCGTTCATGGTGTAGGCTTGCGCAATGCGTTTAAAGAATTTTTTGTTTTCCAATAATTGTTGCCAATGCTGATGACAAGCGTCCAGGTCAATAGCAATGCGCTCAGCTGCAGCTTCGTCTAATGTGTTTCGTGGCGCAAGCGCGGGGCATTTATTTATTTTGACTGATTTGACGGGTAAGCGTGTTTTGCCTTCGGGTAAATCCTCGGCGCGGGTAAACAGTGTCTCATTTAACTCAGCAATATCCATGCCCATAAACGATGCAGGGTCGTGACGTAAGTCGTAGACCAAAATACTATTATTGTTTCTAGGCTCAATAATGAGCGGCATGACCAACGTCGTGCAACCTGTTTCAGCGGGATACATACGCGAAGTGTGCAAAACCGGCGTGTGTGCGGCCAAATCTAATTGTGCTGCTGCTTTGTGTTTGTTGCGTAGCTGAAAAAGCCAGCTATACAGACGCGGCTGCTGGTCGCGCAGCAAACGCGCCAAACTAATCGTGGCACGCACATCCGACAACGCATCGTGGGCGGCTTCATGGCCAATGCCGTTGGCTAGTGTTAAATCTTCCAAGCGAAAGCTGGGGCGGCCTTCCTCATGCATGGGCCACGAAATGCCGTCGGGCCGCAGCGCGTAAGTCATACGGACCAAATCAATCAAGTCCCAACGTGAATTGCTGTTTTGCCATTCCCGTCCGTAAGGATCATAAAAATTGCGGTACAGCGTAAAACGCGTTACTTCATCGTCAAAACGCAAGGTGTTATAACCCACCCCACACGTGCCCGGCTGGGCGAGTTCGGCATGAATGCGCGCAATAAACTCCGGCTCCAATAACCCTTCTGCATCGGCGATTTGGGGCGTGATGCCAGTTAATAAACACGCCTCCGGGTGCGGCAAAACATCCCGCGCTGGTTTGCAATAAATAACCAACGGCTCGCCGATTTCATTCAGCGCCTCATCTGTCCGCAACCCAGCAAACTGCGCCGGTCGGTCACGTTTGGGGTCAGCACCAAATGTTTCATAATCATGCCAGTAGAGTGTTGTGGGCATTTGTTTTTACATCTTTGTTATTGGGGTTGAATAAAGATAGTACAAAGTTTTAGTTTATTGCCTCTGTGAGTCATTCATACAGCTCTAAACAGCCAATTTCTTCAAAAGCAGCGTCTTTTGTTACGATAACAAAGTCATAAGTCTTTGCAAACTGCCAAATATCTAAATCTGTTGCTGATTCTAGACCGGTTAAAGCAACTTGTGTTAAACCCGGGCAAGATGGCTTCTAATGGCGCGACTAGCTGACGTGAGAGATGCTGGTCGAGTAAAAGTTTCAAGCGGTTCGAATGCCGGATACGCTATGTTCACGGTCGGCAGCAAATGTTAAACAAGCCAAAATGTCGTCAAGCTCCAGTTCTAGGTACTCCGTGTGCATGCCTTCATTGCTCATGCCGCTTGCTAGCATATTCAATACATCATAGACCGTAATTCTCATAGTTCTAATACAAGGCTTGCCCCCTCTTTTACCTGCTTCGACGGCAATTCTATTTTTTTGGCTCATGATTAACCTGCTGAAATATAAGTAAAGAATATATGTGAGGTTAGCTTAAAAAATAGGCTGAAGTCAAAATAAATTGTCACGTTTTTAAAACGGCGTTACCATAAATTCTTATTAGCTAAAAGGAGCTGAAAAATGTCAGATCAGAAATTAATCGCTGGTAATTTTTGTTGGATTGATTTTGCAACACCAGACCCAGGACGAGCGAAAATATTTTATCAAAAAGTTTTCGGCTGGAAGTATAGCGAAACTCCTATGCCATGTGGCGGTGCTTATACGATGATTAGCACCGTCGATGGAGACGATGTTGGCGGCCTTTTTTTGATGCCGGATGAGATGAAACAGGCTGGTGTGCCTCCTCATATTAGCAATTATATCGAGGTGGAGAACGTGGATGGTTTTGCAAAAAAAGCAAGTGATCTGGGTGCTACTATCAAAATGGAGCCATTTGACATATCTGATTATGGTCGCATGGCCGTTGTAATCGACCCAACGGGTGCGCATTTTGCGCTTTGGCAATCCAAGTCAAATGGAAGTGATTGTGAAGGAAAGATGGCTAGCCGTGAAACGCATGGCATGTTTTGTTGGCAAGAACTCATGACGACAAATGTTGATCAGGCGGCAGGTTTTTACAAAGACCTTCTTGGCTGGGACTATAGCACCATGGATATGGGAGACCAAAATTACACTTTGATTAAAAATCAAGGCGATGATATTGGCGGCATAATGATGATTCCTCCAGAAATGAAGGGTGTTCCGCCTCATTGGAAAACCTACTTTACCGTTACGAATATTGATGAGACGATAGCAGTCATCAAAGATAGGGGTGGGAACATTCTGATGGGCCCCAAAAATATTCCAGAAACCGGACAATTTGCAGTTTGCATAGCGCCTGATGATACAGCCTTTTGCTTGTTTCAATCTCTTGGAAACTAAACGCAAAGTCTGTTGAGCTGTTATCTTCGGCTTCTCACCACTAATACACTACAGCATTCCCTACGGTTGCCACAATAGCGCTAGCCGTGATCGAGTCTATACCAGAAATGGCTTTCAGCCTTTGACTCGCTTCGTTCTCCTTGTGCTATAACAATATCGAATTCATAAAGGATCAAATTCATATAAGTTAGTGCATTTACATTGGGCAGGGAAAAGAGAGGGGTGTAAAGTTTTCTTGACCGGATTTTCATTCTGGGCACCTCTAAAAATCACCTATTTTACAAGAAAATTATTTGTAACTAATTGATTAATTGAGGTCGTCATTGCCGGGGATTGGGTTTTTAGAGGTGCCCTCTGTTATTGTCGCTCAGATAGCTAACTTGGCAGTACCCTTTTATAGACTTGTTCCATAACGCTGAACGTTATTTTTTTTTCTAACTCAGTTGCTTTTTCAGTAGGACAGAAAATAATAATTGTGATGATATGCTTTGCATGTTCGTTTGTTCTGACTTTTATTCGCGGTTCTGGACCCGGAAAGTCCACGCCGGTATATTTCTCTATATAAGTGTTATATCGCTTGGCAACTTCGTGGAATTCGGAGGAAAATACATTGATCTCTGCAATAATCCGGTCACATAGGTCGGATATATATGCGTATGGTTCAATAACAATATCAAAACTATGGAATACATAACGTTTGGTGAAGTTTAGATTTTTTACAGGCTCTGATAAGAACAGGCTGTTAGGAATCAGAATCGTCTTGCCTGTAAATGCATAATTGTTTGGTGTCTTATCGAGCTCTTGTAAGGTTGTAGAGAATATATTGTAGTCAACAACCTCACCCCTATGAGGGCCAACCTCAACCCAATCATTGATAGAAAATGTACCAGACCCAGCACGCATTAATGCGCCACTAAAACACATAAGAAGCTCTTTTGTTGCGATCACCAACGCTAGAGCTACTGCGGCAATCGAAAAAGCGAAATTACTAAATACCGGCCACCAAATACCAAATAACCCGATAAAGATGATTGACCAAGTAAGGTTTTTTATTCGAGTTACCCACTGTCTTTGCCCTTCAGACAAAATGTCACTATTGCGTTTGATGAGATAGATAAAGAGAATTCGAGCAAACAGCAACAATATAATTAGCACGCAACTTTGTAACTGTTTGTTGTCTAGCAAAATAATTAATAGTTCAAAATTAGTCATAGTCATGTTTTAAAGTAATACATAAAGTAGCTGCTCTTGAGGTGCAGGAGGTTGCATCATGCCCTAAATGCAGAAAGCCAGCATACCTAATTATGTATAGGATATTTTTCGTCCTGAGTGCCATTTCAGGAGATTTAATGGTGCGTCCAATAAAGCCCGTGATAACGTGAAGCGTCTTACATTTTTAGTGTTTTTCCGAGGTAAGTGAGCCTGTGCATTCGGCTTATGTTTGATTGCTCCTAATGGTATTCTTGATAGATGATCAATATTGCATTTTCTCTTTCAAAAATAACGAAAGTTTTTCATGTGTCTGGAATATTTCTCTGGGCGTTGTTTCTTCAGTAAGGATTTTTATGAGTAAAGCAAAGAAACAGCTCAAAAACCACCAGCTGTACTATTTTGCATCGTGCCCTTTTTGCATCAAAGTCCGGCTCGCGCTCTGGTGGATGGGATTTGAGTTACAACAAAAAGATATTATTTCTTCTGCTAAAAATAAAAATGAGTTATTGGTTGGCGGCGGGAAAACGCAAGTGCCTTGTTTGCGCATCGAACATGAAGAAGATGGTGTGCAGTGGTTGTATGAGTCTGAAGATATCATTCGTTATTTAAAACAACAATCCGTTCGTTGGCACTTAACGGGGTAAAATTCACCAGTTGGCGTTTTACTTTGGGCAGGTCTATTTTGCGTGTAAAGGGATTGTGTTGGTGTGTTTGATCTGATACATTTTTGTGCAAATCCCTCTAGCCTGAATATTGCACCAGTTGCTGTAATTTAAACGCTGAACTGGCCTGAATTGAGCGTTCTCGTGACCGGAGGCGCAGTTATTCTGCGGCGTATAGAGCATGTGCGTTCAATTCAGGTCAGAGCAAGTTTAAAGCCAGCAAGTGAAATCTTGGGTGAAAACTGTACATTTATTCCATTTCCCAAAGGCCAATAACCATAAGAGTTGCAGGCTGAAATTTAACGCACTGGTGCAATATTCAGGCTAGTTTCATTAATAACTAATGATGGCTATATAATATGATTAATATGGCGGTACAGTTGCTTGCTGGGCAATTAAATCAATATTTGAGAAGGGTTCGATGCCATTTCGGCAAGTGACACCTGATCAAGCAAATGGGCGACGAGTGCCTGCGAGTAGACCCCCTTTTTATCTAAATTTGCAGGTTATGATGGCAGCGAATTTTAATGGTAATAATTATCCAGAAGCGTTGAAATTTATATCCAGCACCATTATATTTTTTCAGCGTCATTCACTGTTCAATCACCAAATAACCCCAGAACTTGATGAGCGAATTGAGAAGCTTATTTTAGAGGTGGAGAATCTAACAATACAAGATTTAAGCAATTTGTGGGGTTTGCTGGGCGGGAAATATCTTCCTTCTGTTTTATATAAAGTGAGGGTTGTTGCATTCGATACGGAGGAAGTTGTCGATCAGATTCCTGTCGTAAGAAATCCATTGTCATCAATGAAGGGGTGATTTTTATTGTCGCGCTCCATTGGTTTAAAATCTTCATTTTAATGGTGTGACGGAAGGTTGTTTCCTTTTGAAAACAGGTCTTTCTCATATCATTAAAAATAATATTTCAAGGGTGTCACGTATGACCAAGAAGTATGAGCATTTTAAAAAAAATGCGTCCGAATCCAAAGAA
>RCMY010003412.1_pt1 | contig 15178 bp, 18 predicted proteins | sample 2041341 | NCBI WGS metagenome assembly RCMY01 (sample SAMN09708234, study PRJNA481090) | Marine sediment metagenome, whole genome shotgun sequencing project.
AGGAGGTCTGGGTAACGCGAAAAATCCTGCAGTCATCCTGATCGAGGACGACCTCGAGGCCAAGGATCTCGTTGTAGAAGCGGACACTGACCTGGAGATCCCCGACTGAGAGGAAGGTGATTTGTTCGTCGAAGGAGTGCATGTATGAATCCGGCTGTTGCTATGGAGACCCTAGACGAGTTCGACAAACTCAGGATGCTGGGGGAGTCACCTTGGCGCCATGTTGGCTGGCCGAGCAGGGTGTGGAATAGCCACGTTGTGTGTCCGGCGGTATCGAGGTGTCTGGCACATCCAATGCAAGGGCGTAGCCCCTGGCGTTGGCGGGATCGAGAGCGTTCAGGTTTCGCGTTCTCGGTGTGCCCCGTGATTGGAGCAGTCGGTTCCTGGCCGCCTCGGACCGGTCCCGTTTAAGGGGCTGATCGTGGTTTCCACTGCGGGGCGACCGAATGAGCAGCCTTGTTGGTCTGCTCAGCCCACGAACTCAAAGGTCGACTCGATGGCGGGTCGCGAAGAATATCCGCCAAAAACTGCGTCGTTATTGCTATTTTGTTTGCTGATAGAGACAGTATCGCGTTGGAAACGACTGTCAACGGCCGTAGGAGGGCGTATGAACAAGACAGAGATGGCAGCAAAGCTTGCCAAGAAGGCCGAAATTACTCAGGCCAAAGCCGCTGAGATTATTGACATCATCTTCAGCTCGGAGCCAGGCAACGGCATCATCGCCGTTGAGTTGGATGCCGGGCGCAAGGTAGCAATCTCGGGCTTTGGTGGGTTTGAGACCCGTCGCCGTAAGGCACGGACCGGCCGCAACCCACAGACCGGGGCGCCGATTCAGATCGCCGCTACCACCTATGCAGCCTTCAAGCCCGCCAAGGGCCTCAAGGATCGTGTCGCCCAGTAATCACGGGTAACAAGGTATTCGGAAAAAGGGGCTCCACTTCGGTGGGGCCCTTTTCCGTTGGCGGAACAGTATTCATAGCCCCGATGATTCGGCCCATGCCCACTGGGTCATGGGATCTTGTCTCAGCCTGAGGTGGGGTCGGGACTGCTGGGACGCTGCCATATGAAGAAGTTGGCGACCCCGCCCAGAATTAAGACCAAAAGTAGCGGGACAGTCAGTAACGATGCGGTCGCGTCGAGGGCGTATACCCAGGCCGCCACGATGGCGCTGATCGTCCATCCGGAACAGAGAACGAAGAAGGCGTTGCGCGAATGAGGAGCACCATCCAGGCCGCGGATGACAGCGGTACCGCCAGGCTGAACAGCAAGAGCGATTCCTGCTCGTAGCCGGCCAGCGTGACCGCGGCCCCAAACATGGCGAGCGACCCCAGCCACAGGAGCATCGTGACGGGCGGAGATGGCGTAGCGACCGGCTGATCGGGAAGCCATCGTTGCAGTCGACGCCGAATCGGAACGAATCCGATGATCATGAAGAGAGCAGGAATCACCACGAGTGCCGTTGCCACATTCATGGGCGGCATGTTACCGGTGACTAGTCCGGGCCTGGCCGAGGACGGCTAGGCTCAGCGCATGACAACTTTGGCGGCTCTGGCCAGCGCCATCGACTCGCGAATCGCTTTCGCGAATGCAGCCGAGTGGGACCGTGTTGGTGTTCAGTTCGGCGACCTCTACGCGCAGACGGGTTTAGTAGGTGTCTGCCACGAAGTGACCGAGGCAGTCATAAAATCTGTGCGCGAAAACGGTGTCCGCACCCTCGTTACCTATCACCCCCTGCTGTTTGAACCGGCGACATCCCTTATCGCCGGCGCCTCCGCCCATGGTCGGACGTATCGGCTGATTCGCGATGGTGTGGCGCTCATTTCGGTTCACACCGCGTTTGATTCGAGTCCAGGCGGGACGGCAGACGCCCTCGCCAGTGCACTCGGCATAGAGACCGCCAAGTCGTTCGCCGTCGAAGTGGACGGCCCGTCGATCGGTCGGATCGGACCGATCCGACCGCAGCGTCTCGATCGGTATGCCGAACATGTTCAGGAGCTTCTGGAAAGTCCGGCGGTGCGGATCGCCGGACCGCCCGACTCGATGATCGGCCGGGTGGCCGTCCTGCCAGGTTCGGGTGGTAGTGCAGTGAGGGCTGCGTTGGATGACGGTGCCGACGTCCTGGTCACAGGCGATGTCTCGCATCACGTCGCTGCAGGGGCGGTGGCGGCCGGTTTGTCCGTTATCGACGCCGGCCATATGCCAACCGAACGGCCCGGTATGATCCGACTGGCCCGATTGGTCTCAGATGTCGTACCATCTGCCATTGATTTGACGACAGTCACCACCGACCCTTGGGAGGGGTAGATGCAACAGTTCAAGAGCTTGGCCGACCTCCTCGATTTGCAGGACGTAGATTCTCAAATCGACCGGCTGCTCGCGGAACGATCGAACCTTTCGGCACTGGAGGCCTACAAGAAGGCCCACAAGACTCACGAAAAGGCTTCGGCTTCTCTGACTCAACTCGTCGAGGATCAGAAAGAAACGGCCATGTCGCTCGACAAGCATGAGGGCGAATTAGAGCTGTTCGAAGGAAAGATCAACGCTCACGAGCAAAGACTCTTCGCTGGCGGCCTATCGGCCAGGGACGCCGAGCACATGCGCCTTGACGTCGCCTCGTTGAAGAAGCGACGCTCGACCATGGAGGACGACGTCCTCGCCCTACTCGACCGCAATGAAGAGTTGGAGCAGGCGGTATCGACAGCGACGGACGCACTCGCAGCCGCCCTATCGACCATGCAGGCACATGAAGCAGAAGTGGCCGAGGCATGGAAGCGAATCGACGGCGAGATCGCCCGAAAAGAATCCCGGAAAGAAGCCATCGTTCTGCTTGTCGATCCGGAGATTCTTGAGTTGTACGAATCCTTGCGATCACACAAGGAGGGTGTCGGGGCAGCCCGGCTGGCTGACGGAGTCTGCGGAGGTTGCCACTTGACGTTGTCTGCTGCTGAGCAGCTCGAAGTGCTCGCCGACGAACCGCCCCGTTGCCTCCACTGCAGGCGCATTCTGGTCGTTTAGTGCTGTTCTACCACGTGGCAGGAGCCCTCCTGCTTTTCCGGTACGTTTTCCGGGATCCCAAGGTCGACGTTCGGATGCTGGCGCTTGGAGCGATTTTGCCGAACCTCGTCGATAAGCCGATCGGAACCGTGCTGTGGGCGGACTATTTCGGGGCCGACCGACTGATCGGTCACAGCCTGCTGTTTCCTACCGTGATCATGATCGGTGCGTTGCTCGTTACGAGGCGGGGTCGGCGACGGAGAGCCATCATGGCCGTGGCCATCGGCGCGATGCTGCACTTGTTGCTCGACGGAATGTGGACAGCGGCAGCGACATTCTTCTGGCCATTATTTGGATGGGCGTTCGAACCAGGTCGACCGGATTACTGGGGGAATCTCGGAGAAGTGTTCACTCCGATTGCTCTGCTCAAAGAGGCTCTCGGGTTGGCCTATCTCGTGTATTTGTATCGCTCCCTGAATCTGTCCGACCGGAACACCCGCCAGGGCGTGCTGGCGACGGGTCGACTGCCGGCATAGGGCTACGCTGATCCGTCGATGCGATTCTTGAAGGGAACCATGCTCATAGCTGCCCTGCTCATCGTCGGGGCGTGCGGACAGGCTGCCGAGCCGTCCTCGACGACGGCTAATCAGGTCGTTGACGATGACCTGATCGGTCCTGAGGTCGCCCTCACTCGGCTGTTCCAGGCGCTCGGCGCCGGCGACTACGCCCAAACGGAAGCCCTGGTCGATGAAGCGCAACTGGGTTTACTCGCTGCGATCGAAGTCCCAGATGCCACCGCATACTTCAGGTACGAGCAGGAGGGGCTGACCGTCCAGGCTCGGAACAATTTCTGGTCGTCGTTTGCTGGTTCGATGACCGGGCTACTTGAGACTCCGGCTGACGGGATCAGTGCGACGATAGAACGCCAGTTCGCGGCCGACGGAACCCGATTCGCGATCGGCAAGGTTCGCCTCGGACTGCAAGAGATCGCCGGAGATTTTGTCCTCAGGCTGGTCGACGACGAATGGCGCCTCGACCCAATCGCCACGTTTGGGGGAGCGTTCGTCGCTCCGATCCGCAATTGGTTGCGGGCCATTCCTCCAGCCGATGTTGCCCCGGTGAGCGAATTGCTCAGGCGGGACGCGGACAGCTGGCGTCTGCTCAGCGACCTTCAAACCGACGAGAGCGAGGCGGGAATCACGATCTCGAGCGAGGTAGCCAACCTGCTTATCGAGATCGGTGCGCCGTAGCGGAGCCGGGTTTGGTTAGTTCGCTAGCTCACGCAGTCGGGGAAGCACATCTCTCCCGAGCATCTCTATGAGCGCCGGTTGATCGAGCGAAGCCATCTGAAACGTCACCACGTCGGCCTTCAGGTCGGTAACCAGCGGCCGGTACGTTTCGACGATGTCGTCGGCCGTTGACACGAGCGAATAGCGGTCAAGCACCTCGCCACGGGGGAGTTGGTCGGCTCGGGTTCGCAGATCCATCGGATCGACCGCTTCGAGGCGCCCAGGTGCCCGCAGACCGCGCCATGAATACAGCGCTTCCCACGCTTCGTCGTGGTTTTCGGCCTTGATCGCCCAGCGGGTCGCCAGCACCTTCGGGGCTTTTCGGCCAGCTGCTTCGGCGGCTTGCCTGGCCGGTTCGATGACCTTCTCAATCGTTTCGGCGGGAACCTTAACGGACGTGACAATCCCTTCGGCCATTTCGCCAGCCAACGCAGCCGATTTTGGCCCACCAGCAGCCAGCCAGATAGGAACCGGACCGAACGGAGGCGAGTACAGCTTGGCGCGATCGGTGACATAGTGCTCGCCGTTGAATGTGAGCTTTTCGCCGTCGAGGAGCCTGCGCATGATGGCGAGTGCTTCACGCATTCGGGCGGCCCGACCCGCATAGTTGGGGAATTCGTATCCGAGGGGTCCTTCGTTGATATTCTCGCCTGTGCCTACTCCCAGATTGAACCGTCCACCTGACAGCCGATCGAGCGTGGCAGCGGCCTGAGCCACGACAGCCGGGTGGTAGCGAAAGAGGGGAGTCGTTACACCGGTGGCGAAACTCACCCGTTCGGTTGCTTGGGCCATGGCCCCGATCGTCGAGAAGGCGAAACCGGCGGCCGACTGGTCGTCGACCCACGGATGAAAGTGCTCAGATACGACAAGCATGTCGAACCCGGCTTTCTCAGCAAGTTGGGCGTGTTCGACAAGTTCTTCGGGATGCCACTGCTCGTGGCCACAAAAGTAGGCAAAAGACGTCATGGCGTGAGCGTAGTCGGCCGACCAGCGCCGCAAATTCAGGAAAAGCCCGGACGATTAGATGCGGGACTCGGATAGGGTGCAGATATGGACGACCGAGCGGACTATCGAGCAATCAACACGGTCGGCGCGCTGCGGGAATCGTCATGGGTTGATCGCACCGTCAAGGCCGAACTTCGCGATAACCTGATGACCCGGATGCGAGCCGGGGCCGATTTGTTTCCCGGAATCGTTGGATTTGATCACACAGTTATTCCGGCCTTGGAACGGGCCATCCTGGCCGGGCACGACATCATCCTGCTCGGCGAGCGAGGCCAGGCCAAGACCCGGCTCATCCGCCGCTTGGTAGACCTGCTCGACCCGCATTCACCGACCATCGAAGGCTGCGAGATCAACGACTCGCCATTGCACCCTGTGTGCGCTCAGTGTGTGGCCCGGCTAGCTGAAGAAGGCGACCTCACGCCGGTTCGGTGGGTAGCGCCTGACGGGCGTTACGGAGAGAAGCTGGCCACGCCAGATACCGCCGTTGGTGACCTCATTGGTGACGTCGATCCGATCAAGGTCGCCGAGGGACGTTACTTGTCCGATCAGTTGACCATCCACTATGGGCTGGTACCGAGATCACATCGCGGGATCTTTTCGATCAATGAACTGCCTGACCTGCCGACCCGAATCCAAGTTTCGCTGTTGAATGTTCTTGAAGAGCGTGACATCCAGATACGTGGTTACCGGGTGAATTTGCCGCTCGACATACTGCTGATCGCTTCGGCGAACCCGGAGGATTACACGAACCGGGGCAGGATCATCACGCCCCTCAAGGACCGCTTTGGTTCGGAGGTCCGCACCCACTATCCACTCAATGTTGAAGACGAAATCGCCATCATGGAGCAGGAAGCGAACCCACCGCCGCCGGGCGTGGATGTGGCGGTCCCCGAGTTTCTGAAAGAGATCCTGGGAGAACTGACCCATGCAGTGCGCGGATCGTCGCACATCAATCAGCGGTCGGGCGTGTCGGTTCGCTTTTCCATCGCCAACCTTGAAACGCTCGTCGCATCGACTGTCCGCCGGGCTCTGCGGGTGGGAGAAGGCACGGCGGTGGCTCGTATCGCCGACCTGCCTTCAGTGCTCCTGGCCTCGTTGGGCCGGATCGAGTTCGAGGTATTCGAAGAAGGACGCGAAATGGATGTCCTTCGGCGCCTCCTGGCTCAGGCCATCGTGGAGGTCTTCCGTGATCACTCCTACGGGGTCGACTTCTCAGAGCTGCTCGACGTATTCGGATCGGGAACGATCATCGAATCAGGCGACCTCGTTACGTCTGAAGCCATGCTCGCCGCGACTGGCAATCTCGACGTCCTTACCGAGTTTGCGAAAAGGATCGGCGTGGTCGAGGAGTCGCCAGACCATCTTGCGAGCGTTCTCGACTTTGCCCTTGAGGGGCTCCATCTGACTCGCCGGCTCAACAAAGACGGCGAAGCGGGCAGTTCCCTGTATGGCCTCGGCTGATGCTGCCGTATCGATATTCGGCCTGGGACGGTTCGCAAGATCCGCTCTCGGCCGAACTGCCGGTCGACGAGCTGGTCGAGCAAATTTCTGAAGATTTGCTGGACGGATGGTCGGCTGACCAGTCGCTTGAGCGGCTACTCCGCCGGGGGATGCCAGGGCGGTTTTCGGGTCTCGATCAGCTACGAGAACGGATCGAGCAGATGCGCAAGGCGGCTGCCGAGCGAGTCGGAACCGACGGCCCGATTGCGAAGATTCGTGAACGAATCGAGGAGATCGTCAACACCGAAAGGATGGAGCTCTCGGCAATTGACACCGACGACGCTCGGTTTCGTGAAGTTGCCCTTGACGCCTTACCCGAGTCCCTTGCTGAAACGGTTTCGGAGCTTAAGAACTACGACTTTGCGTCGACAGAGGCGCAGGAGGCGTTCGAAGCGCTCCTCGACGATCTCCGCCAGGACGTTATGGACCGGCTCTTCCGGCAGATATCAGACTCGATGGCCGATCCCGACCCCGAAACGATGGCGGCGCTCAAGGATATGCTCGCTGATCTCAACGGCTTGCTTGACCAGCGCCAGGCCGGTACGGGTCCATCGGATGAGGAATTCGCCGCTTTCATGGAGAAGCACGGTCAGTTCTTCCCGGAGAATCCCCAGAATCTCGATGAGCTGTTGCAAGCATTGGCGCAACGTGCCGCCGCCTTCTCTCGCTTCATGGCCAACCTTTCCGACGAGCAACGTTCTGAACTCTCCGCGCTCATGGATGCCGCCATGGACGATCTGGATCTGGCGTTTCAGATGGATCAGCTAGGACGATCGCTTCGGTCTCTCGCCCCTGACCTTGATTGGAATGGGCCGGTGGATGGCGAGGGTCAAGGTCATGGCCCGGATGGGCTCGGAGCAGCCCTGAACGCCATCGAAGATTTGTCTGCGATGGAGAACCTTGAGCGAGCCCTTGGACAGAATTATCCGGGTGCTTCGCTTTCCGATGTTGACCCTGATGAGTTGGCCAGGACGCTCGATAACGATGCCCGACGCGACCTTGAGCGCCTCAAAAAGATCGAAAAGGCCCTTGAGAAGGCCGGGGTACTGGTCAGGAGCTCGGGGCGTCTGGAGCTGACTCCGCGCGGGGTCCGCAAGCTAGGGGAGCGAGCCCTTGCCACGGTATTCGAGCGGATTACCACTGATAGACCCGGGTCTCATGATGTCGACGCCCCCGGGGGGATGGGCGAACCAACCGGTAGCTCTCGTCCCTGGCAGTACGGAGATGCTTTCCGGCTTGACCTCCAGAAGACCCTGAGCAACGCGGTTGTCCGAACCGGACCGACCAAAGGTCGGATCTCACTCGCTCCCGAGGACTTCGAGATTGCCGAGCACGAAGTCAAGACGTCGACCGCGACGGTGCTGCTGCTCGACATGAGCCGATCGATGCCGCTGCGTGGTCATTGGCTGGGTGCCAAACGCATGGCGCTGGCGCTGCATTCACTCATCACGACTGCCTACCCGGAGGACCACCTCGAGATCGTGGCGTTCTCAGACTACGCCCGGGTCATGTCCCCAGCCGACCTCGGCCAAGTCGACTGGGAACCGGTGTACGGAACGAACATGGAGCATGCGTTCAACCTTGCCGGTCGGATACTGTCGCGCCATCGAGACGCGACAAAACAGGTGTTATTGGTGACCGACGGTGAGCCGACCGCTCACCTGGAAGGTGACGAAGTGTTTTTTCAGTGGCCACCTGCTCGCCGCACCATTGACTTGACGTTCAAGGAAGCCATGCGTCTTGCAAAGTCAGGTGTAACCATGAACATTTTTATGCTCGAACAGGAGCCGGCGCTGGTCGCCTTTATCGATCGGCTCGCCAAGATCGTGAAAGGTCGCGTCTTTGCGGCGCGCTCTGACGAGCTAGGCGACATGATCGTCCGGGACTACCTGGGAGCCCGCTGAACAAATACATGTCACGCATCCTGACGACCAGCCATCACCACTCGCAGTGTTCTCAGCCCCGCCATGCCGGTTCAAGGAGTGGCGAAACTTCGGCCTTGCGAGTGGCGCGTCTAGCCGCCAATCTGCACAACGGCATTATTCAGCAGACTCCTGGCCCGGTAGGTCACCACATCGGCCAGGGAACAGCCGGGCGATCCAGCGGGGGATCAGGATGGGAGCCGCCGGCCAGCAAACGGGCGGTCCGCTCAGCTAGTGCATCGGCTTCGGATTCGCTGAGGAGTTCAGTGACCCGACGGTGCAGATTCGAGGCGAGGGACTGCTCGAGTGACGTGAGGGCTTCAACAAGTGGCCCGGGAATCGGCCGCCCGGCGAATCCCCACAGAATCGTTCTGAGTTTCTCTTCGTCGTGGAACGAGAGACCGTTATCGATCGCCCAGAGCCCGTTGGTTTTTTCCTCAACAATGATGTGCCCGAGTTTGCGGTCGGCATTGTTGATCACCACGTCGAGGATGGCGAAGGGCCACAGTCGATCTGACGGACCTTCCAACAGTGGCCGAGGATCGAATTCAAAGTCCTCATTGATGAATAGTTGTACCGACCCGACTCCGAACGGCCCATCGATGAGGAACGTGGGCGGGACGATCGAGAGGCCCATTGCCTCGGCAACTTCGAAAGTCAGCACCTCCCGGGCAGCCAACGTCCCGTACGGGAAATCCCAGAGAGGCTGCTCTCCGTCAACCGGCTTGTAGATGCCCTGTCGGCCGTCGTTGAGGTCAACGAGAAGAGTGGCGTTCGAGGCGTATGGCATCCGCCCGACCACTTTGACGATGGTGGGTTCGGCGGGGGTCACCCGGAAGGATGCCCGTTCGAGGCCGGGCACTGGTGGTCAGCCGGACCCATTGGTAACTGGCAGCGTGGACAGATTGGTCGCCCCTGACCCACGACCTCGAACCCTTTGATGGCTACCGCTTGCAACTGCTCTGGAGCAATCACAAAATCGAATCCTTCTTCGCCATCGACAGATACAAGTTCGAGAGTCATGAGATCGGACTCAGGTTGAATTGCCATGCTCATCGATCCAACCCTGAATGTCGCCTCGTCGACGGGTTCGGTCAATGTCAGTCGTGACAAAATGAGGTTCATCCCGTCGGGATCCGGCAGGATGTTCGCTTCGGCCAGGGCCGTGAGCGCATAATCCGCCAGCGCGGCGACCTGGCCCTTTTCGGCAATGAACCAGTACGAAACCGTGTTGGCGACAATGTGGATGTAAAAAGTGCGGTCGCCCGGTTCGCCGATCGCACCGACCGCGAACCTCTCCGCTGGTCCGAGGTGCTCAGTCATTGAAACTCCCATACGAATTGACGGCTTCAACCATGGGAGACCCGAGCGTCGGTACGTGGACGACTGACACCGAGGCGGGGGATACGACGATGCGTTGGAACGTGTCAAGGGGTTGGCCGAGATAGTGGGCCAGGATTGCCTTGATGACATCAGAGTGAGACACAATTGCCACCGTCTGTTTCTTGTGTCGGGCGGCGATTTCGTTACAGGCGGTGACCGCCCGGGTTTGCATCTCAGGAAAGCTTTCGCCACCTGGGAACCGAGCCTGCGATGGCGTGTTGATGACCTGACTCCACAACTTCAGTTTGCGAAGGTCAGACAGGTTGCGACCCTGCCAGCTGCCGAAATCGACTTCCTGGACGCCCACGACTTCGACCGGGTCGAGCCGGTGCGTCCGCCCCACAATCGCCGCCGTCTCGGCAGTTCTCGTGATCGGAGAGGTGTACACGGCCTTCATCTTCGTACCGGCCAAGCGGTCGGCCGTGCGTTGGGCGATCACTTCCCCTGCTGTGCCGAGTGATACGCCGGGCAGCCTGCCGGTGAGCTTTTTACCGGTTTCGGGGGTTGGAGCATGCCGGATTAGGAGGAGTCGAGCCATAGACGAGACACTAGACAGATCTATGAGTTGGTTCGGCAGGTACTACCCGGTCGGTACCGAACGCGGCAATGGCGCTTCCGATTCCGTGGGCGGCGAACAAGCCGGTGATGGCAACGGTAAAACCGATTCCACTATTGCTGGCAACGTCGGCAACCGTCGGTGCACCTACGACGTAGAAGAGCGAGACGGTCACCGCCAGCAGCGGCACCACCAGGCTTATCAGGCTGCCAATCCACACCGGCAGGGGGTAAACGGATGGCTGGAGCGAGACAGCCAGGTTGCCGACTCCCACCGCGATAGCGGCCGCTCCGAGGGCCAGGGCTAGGCCAGCGACTCCCAACTGACTGGCAACCAACAAGACTCCCAGTAAGACCCAGGCCCCCCGCAGGATCTTGAGGCCGGCCCCCCGCACAATCCTGGACAGATGCCAGTAGAAGTATCCAACCCCGAGACACCCGGGGCCAGCCAGGTACCCGAGAGGAGACCAGACCGTTGGGGCAGCTGCGGCAAGAGCGATCAGCATTCCACTAGCGGCCCCGATCATGGTGCGTCGATGGAGCTTGGTCATAGTTCGAATCTACGCATCGGTCACCAAATCGCTTGCCGAGCTGGTAGCCGTATCGATTTCTGCTTCGAGGGGTTCGCCCCGCAATCCGGCGACAAGGTTCCTGGCGGCCATTTCGGCCATTTTGATCCTGGTCCTTACCGTCGCAGAACCGAGGTGAGGGATGATGTAACAGTTGGGGGCTGCGACGAGTGCATGGTCGGGGCTAATCGGTTCCGGGTCAGTCACGTCGAGACCCGCCGCCCAGATGTCGCCTCCGGCCAACGCTTGGTAGAGCGCATCGGGGTCGACCAGCTGGCCGCGGGCAATGTTGACGAGCGTGGCAGTTGGCTTCATTCGGGATAGCTCATTACCGCTGATGAGATGGTGGGTTTGGGCTGTGAGTGGAGCTGCGACGATCACATGGTCGCTTTTGTCGAGCAGGTCATCGAGCGTAGTGAACGTGGCGGGTGATGCTTCGTTCTGATGTCGTTGTGTGTAGAGAACCTCCATTCCGAACCCGGCCGCCCTCCGAGCCACTGCCTGCCCGATCCGACCAAACCCGATAATGCCCAGAGTGGAATCATGGACATCCTGGCCGACCAGGTAGTTCGGATCCCAGTCACCCCAGGCTCCATTGGAAACGTCGCGAGTGCCCTCCTTGAAGCGCCGAGCGGCTGCCAACATGAGTCCAAAAGCGACATCGGCCGTTGTTTCGGTGAGAACGTCGGGGGTATGGCCCACTCTGACGCCGCGTTGGCGGCACGCTTCGAGATTGATGTTGTCCACACCGACGGCCATTTGCGACACCACGGTGAGCAGGGCACCTACATCGAGTAATTCCTGGTCGATTTGATCCGTGAGCATGCAATAGAGGCCGGCAGCTGAACCGATCTCTTCAAGGAGGGCCGGGCGCTCCATGGGCCGGTCATGATCCCAAATCCAGGTAGGCGCCTCCGATTCGAGAATCGCCACAGCATTCCCGGGCGGCCGGCGGGTCACGAGAATTTGGTGCTCGGTCATTGAGGCGACCTTACCTGCCCGGCCGGATCAGTTTTCGTAGCAAGCACCCGAATCGACGGGTGTCGTCGGATCAGAGGTGTCGAGGAAATCCCTCAGTTCTGAGGCGGCGATCGCGTACGTCACGCCGTTGATGTTGCGAGAAGACGCAAAGGCGATCCCGACCACTTTGGCCGTTTCGTCAAAAAGCGCAGCGCCAGAGTCGCCTGGCCGGATGGTGGTTTCCAAATCGAGTGCCCGCCGAAAGTGTTTGCCCTGTCCGTAAATATCAGTTCCAGACGCGACAATCGCCCGGGTCACCTCGTAGGGGATGGTCACGAACGTGCCTTCATCCGAAAAGACAGCCACCAGGCCGATATCGCCTTTCACCGGATCCTCAGGTGAGATGTCCGGCACAAAGACTCCAGGAGGAGCAACGCGGGTTTTGAGGAGCGCCAGGTCGAGGTCTGGGTCGAAACCGACCAGGGAGGCGTCCACGGTGCTGGCACTCGTACGAACTTGGATCTGCTCTCCGCCTGCCACGACATGAGCGTTGGTGGCGACAAGATCTGGGCCGACGAATACCCCAACGCCTTCGGAGACGAACCCGCATGCCAGTGCCAACACCCGTGCGGCGGCCGGTTGCACGGTCGCAGCGTCTGGATATGCAGTCGAAGTGGGTTGGGAGCACGCCGCGCCAAAGATAAGAAGGCTGACCGTTACGCTCCCGACGATACGGGACATGGGGAGATGTTACCGCTGGTAAGTTGGGACAATGAATATTGGAATCCTTACCGCCGGCGGCGACTCGCCTGGTCTTAATGCAGCTATCCGTGCGATTGGTAAGTCGGCCATGCGTTCGTACGATATGCAGGTCATCGGCTTTCTCGACGGGTTCCGCGGGCTCATGCAGAACCGGACCGTGCGGCTGGATTCGGCGCAGCTATCAGGCATTCTTACGGTTGGTGGGACCATTCTTGGTACGAGCCGGGACAAACCACACAAGATGGACGTAGGTGGGGTCGAGATGGATATGACCGCGCTCATGATCGAGAATTGTGAGCAGCGTCAGCTTGATGTTCTCGTGTGCCTCGGGGGAGGCGGAACGCAGAAGAATGCCCTCCGGCTCCACAAGCAGGGCTTTCCGGTGGTGACGCTTCCGAAAACGATCGACAACGATGTGTGGGGAACTGACGCCACGTTCGGGTTCGACACGGCGCTATCGATCGCTACCGAGGCGATCGATCGGGTGCACTCGACAGCCCATTCTCATCACCGCATCATGCTGGTGGAAGTGATGGGTCACAACGCCGGTTGGCTGGCGCTCGGCGCAGGGCTGGCCGGTGGCGCCGACGTCATCCTCATCCCCGAAATCCCCTACGACGTCAACGTCATCGCCGACGCCATCAGCGTGCGGCGCGGGGCCGGAAGCAGTTTCTCGATCGTAGCGGTTTCGGAAGGGGCGCGGCCGGTTGAAACCCATCGCCAAATGCAGCAACTCCGCGAGACAATTGCGGCGTCGGACGGAGACGAGAAGAAGCAAGCGAAAGAGGCCCTCGCGCTGCTCGACGCGTCACTCGAAGGGAATACGCAGCGATTGGCGGGCCAACTCGAGGAACTCACCGGACTCGAAGCGCGAGTGACGATCCTCGGCCACGTCCAACGAGGTGGCATCCCGTCTGCGGTCGATCGGCTGCTCGCCACTCGCCTCGGCACCGCCGCGGTTGACTTTATAGCGAGCGGAGAACGAGGCGTCATGGTGGCGGACCGGGGAGGCAACACCGTTACGGTTCCGCTCGAAGAGGTCGCAGGTAAACGCCAGACCGTGCCACTCGACCATCGATGGGTTAGATCAGCCGAGACGCTCGGCGTCTCCTTCGGTCAGTAAGAGTCCAATAGCTCCGGTCCGTTGTTTCGTACCGAGTTAACCAGTGGGGGGACCTGACGGAATTGCAGGCCGTCAACCTGGCTTGCTTCAAGGATCTGCAGAAGAGTGTCGGGATCGTTTTCTTCGGTGTCGAGCCAGTCGTCCCACAGATCGCTCCCGAGGCTCACTGGCATTCGGTCGTGGATGTCCTCGATGAGGGTGTCCGCCTTGGTCGTGATGACGGTACAAGTCACCACCCGCTCTTCAGTACTCGGATCCCGCCAGCGGGTCCACAGACCGGCGAACGCCATCGGGCCAGTTTCTTTGGTGATGAAATACGGTTGTTTGGTCTGATCGGGTCGGCGCACCCATTCGTAGAAGCCATCGGCGGGAATGAGACACCGGCGACGGGTGAACGAGTCGCGAAAGGCCGGTTTGGTGTCGACAGTTTCGGCCCGGGCGTTGATGTGGATCGTCTTGCGATCCTTGGCGTAGTGGGGGATGAGGCCCCACCTGAAAGATCCGAGAGCCCGCGCCCCTTCGGTTTGCACGAGACCGTAAACCTGATCGGTCGGGGCGACGTTGTATGACTGTTTCAGCGACTCGGTCCGGACTAACGCTGCGCCAAAGAAGTCCACGTAATCATCGAGTTCCATTGCTTGAACAAATCGACCGCACATTCCTCTACGGTAGCTGTCGAGCGGGAAGCGAAGTGCGCCTACTGGAGTTGTAAACGGTATGAGTAATCAGCCGATCATCGGAGTATTCGAAGGTGGAGGGATTAAGGGCGTGGCGCTGGCAGGCGCGGCGGCCGCCACTATGGATAGTGGCTACCGGTTCGAAAGGATCGTTGGAACGTCTGCAGGAGCGTTGGTGGGAGCGCTTGTGGCCTCCGGTTATACGTCTTGCGAATTGCGTCAGACGGTGTGCACCCTTGATTGGCCCGGGCTGCTCGACGCCAGTTGGCTGGCCCGGGTCCCCTTCGTTGGTAAGCAGCTTGCGGTGTTCTTCCAGCTCGGCCTCTACCGGGGAGATAGCCTCGAACGGACGTGGACTGACCTTCTCGCTGCCAAGGGGGTCAGGTCGTTTGGGGACTTACCGGTGCGGCTTCGAGTGGTCGCCACCGATCTGACCCAT
>RCMY010002975.1_pt1 | contig 15177 bp, 10 predicted proteins | sample 2041341 | NCBI WGS metagenome assembly RCMY01 (sample SAMN09708234, study PRJNA481090) | Marine sediment metagenome, whole genome shotgun sequencing project.
TACACAGTCCTTTTGGTGGGCCCATTGGTGCTGCTGGCCATCGGAACCTTCCGCATGGTGCGACCCCTGGGTGGACCTCGCTCAGCCGCGGTTGCAACAGCAATTGCCGTAGCGAATCCACTGACCGCTGATGCCTTCGCCGCCGCTCGGTGGGACACCCTCGTCCTCTGGGGGGCCGCGCCGTTCCTGGTTGTGTCGGGCGCCCGGCTTGGCGATCTGGCTCCATGGAACACCGTCCCCCGATCACTACCCGTGCGGGTGCTCCGCTTCGGTCTCCTGACAGCGGTCGTTTCTGCGTTCTCACCGCCATTTATTCCGTTGGCGATCCTCGCGGCCCTTTCTTTGGGAGTGTTTGGTGTCATGACCGGGCGCGTCTTCCGAATCGGCCACGGGTTGCTCGGGGGGCTCGCCGCCGTCGTGGTCCCCGGTGTGCTGCACCTGCCATTCTCCCTAGACGTTCTTCGGGGTGGCGGGTGGAACTGGGTTATTGGTACGCATTCTGCCGAAGAATCGGTCGCCAGTCTGAGCGAACTCGTCCTTTTTGCTCCGGGCCGTTCGACCGGTTCACTGTTCATGTGGGGACTTCCGGTGGCCGCCAGCCTTGGCCTCCTCTTTGGTCGGTCGCTTCGCTTCGACGCGGCGGTATTGGGATGGATCATGGCGATCGCTGGTTGGGGTGCTGCCTGGGCCGCAATCCACTGGCCCGATGCGGCCCTCCCGGGTGCCGACATCCCCCTGACCCTGGCAGCGGCCGGCCTGACCCTGGGTGTCGGGGCTTCGGTGCGGGCCGTCCAGGTAGACCTCAAGCGCTATGGCTACGGGTGGCGACAAATAGCCACGGTCGTCGGCGCCGGCGGGGCCGTGCTTGTGCTCCTTCTGGGCGTTGGCCAGTCGCTGGGCGGACGCCACGACCATCCGCAGTTGGGCTATGCCGAGATCACTTCGCGCTTGGCGATCGGGCCCGAAGGTGGCACCAGTCGCATCCTCTGGCTGGGCGATCCCCGGGTCTTGCCGGCCGATACCGCCATAAGCCCAAGCGGAGCCATCACCTACGCCTTGACCGACGGCCGCGGCACCGATATCACCAGCCGCTTCCTACCGGCGCCATTGCCTGTCACGCATGAAGTCGGCGTCCTTTTGGATGTCGTCGCCGACGGCGATTCGGTTCGGTTGGGGCGCCTCTTGTCTGTCTTCGGAATTGACTACATCATCCATCAGCCGCAGTTGGCTCCCGCCCCCTACGAAGGTCCGTCGTTCGAGATCGACGCGAAGTTGCGAGATGCGCTAGCCAACCAACTCGACCTCCGTCGACAGCAAGCGACGCTGAACCTGATTGTCTTTAGCAACGAGTCATCCCGGGGAAGCGCAGTTCTGGTCGACGAGAACTTTGACGCCGAAACAAACACCCTGACTGGCCTCTTGGATACCGATCTCAGTACCGGCACCGCACTTGTTCCTGAGGCCGTGACTGCCACTGAAATACGCTTTGCGCCTTCGCCGACGCTAGCCGAGGGTGATCGGATCCTCCTGGCGTTGTCGGGCGAGGGATGGGAGTCCTTCGGAGGGATCGGTCCAATTCAGACAACCGTCGGGGGAACGACTCTCGTAACGATCGAGGATCCCAGCCGCCCCTTCGGCGTTCGCCATTCTCAATCCCGAAATATTCTCCTCGGTCATCTGGCCCAGCTGTTCCTCGTGGCAGCAGCCCTACTGTTTTCTACCCGTCGCAGCGATCGCTCATTGGAACCGGTGGTCGAGGATTCAAGCGTGCTTGATTTGCGCCGTTCAGCGCTATCGGCTAGCGAGAACGAATTGCCTGCATCGACCACATCACGACGTTCTCGACGGCGGCAGCGGGCGCTTGCCGGCACGGCCACCGATGCAATACCAACTGCGGCTGAGACTCCGTTCGACGGTTTGGCACCGTTCGATGCAACAACACCCTTCGATGGCGCGGCAGACTTTGAGGACCCAACGGATCCCGCTCCTACTGATCGGACGGGCCTATGAGTGCGATCCGACGTTGGCCCCTGGTTGGTTTGATTGCTGCGCTGCTGGTCGGTTCCCTGGTCATTGATCGGATTCCGGATCAGGCCGGTCCCGAACTGGCCGCCGAAGAATCTGCATTGGTTCGGTCGGCGATACTCTCGCCGCCACCGTTAACAGCGTCCTGGTATTGCCCCATCGGGACCAGCAACAACGACGGCTACGCCGACCACACCGTGCACGTTACGAATGTCTCCGATGAGGACGCAACCGCAACGCTGTCGATAATCACCGACGGCGGCCCGGGATCCACGCTTCGTTTGGCCCTGGGCCCCTTCGACACCGAGTCCATCGATCTATCGAGTGTCACCACGGCCGAGAATTCAGCGGTTGTGGTGGAAATTGTGGGCGGCCAGGGTGTGGTCGGCCACGATGTCGTCACCGACCACGGATCGGCGGCGGGACCGTGCTCCACTGCGGTTGCCGGCGAATGGTTCTTCGCCAGCGGAAGCACACGGCGCGACACCGATCAGTACATAGCGCTGATGAACCCCTTTGGTGAGGACGTTGTGCTTGACGTAGTTTTTCGCACCGCAACCCGCGAACGTCGGCCCGAAGATTTAACGGCGCTACCTGTTCAAGGCCGCACTGTGAAGATTATTAACGTCTCGGAATACGTGTCGATCGAACCCGTGGTGGCCACCACTGTCACGGCCATCCAAGGCCGTGTAGTAGCCGAGCAACTCCAGATTGTTAATGGCGAGCTCGGCCCATCGGGCGCGTCGCTCACGCTCGGCACAACCGGTGCGGCCACCGAGTGGAACCTCCCCGCTGGACGGGTGACCGACACCGGCGACCACCAGTTGGTGATTTTCAACCCTGGGTCAGAATTAGCCGAGGTGGAACTGGCGATCGACCTGTCGACCACCGATCAGCGATCCGCCTACGGCCTCGTACCGATCGATCTCGCGGTGCAACCGGGTCGGTTCGAGTCGCTTGACCTGGCAGATCTACTCGGAGCACTACAGGTCCCGCTACCAATCGAATTTGGTGTCAGGATTTCCTCCGACAACGGCGTTCCCGTGGTCGTGTCACGGACCCAGCTCTACCCGCCGGTTGATAACTCTCTGGTCGGTGCAGAAGACTCCGGCGCCACGGTTGAAGTTGCCGGTGGTGATGCGGCCCTGGAAGAGGAGCTCGCCGGCGCAGGCGTTGATGCGCCGCCCGATGAGGAGCGCGAGATAATCACGGTCGATCCCTCCACCATCGAACGTAGGGATCCTCCCGGCGCTGAGGGCCTCGAGGGCTCTGACGCCGAGCCCGGCGTGAATAGCATCGGTGGCTCGTTTCTACGTCAGGACGAAGGATCCGACGGCGACGAAGGGGACTTGGCCGCCGAGGATTTCCTAAGCGTCAGCCTCCTGCAGAGCATACTCGGTGATAGCGCTCAACAGTCAGCGACGACCGGTGTCTCCGCCCGCCCCGGCTACTCCGAGCTGTCCGATCAATGGGTCCTTCCCTACCATCGCTTCCTGCCCGAGGGCGGAACGGTTCTCCTGATCAGCGCACCCGAAGACGCTCTGGTGTCGGTGCACGGAATGGTGGGCGGACGTCTGCTCGATCCCGTCCGTGTAGCGGTTGCCGGCCAGACCCGCCGGGTCGTTCCCGTCGTGCTGCCCGTCTCCAACTCGGCGTTGTGGATCACCAGCGACACACCCGTTGCGGTCGAAGTGCAAACAGTTGACGAAGAGGGTCGGCTCAGCGTGAGCGGTGCCGTGCCCATCGTCGGCCGCTAACAGCCCTCTTCAGACCAGTTGAGCTTCGAGCTCAGCCAGCGTGATTGGGCCGAACATCGTGCGCCGAACGGTTCCATCGGCATTGGCAACGATGGTGGTCGGCACCCCGTCAATCCGGTACCGCTTGTGGCGCCCCGGATCGGTCTGAACGTCAATTCGCTCGGTCACAACGTCGGGTCGACGCACTTTGGCTATCACTTCCCAGACTTGGGGACACGTATTGCAACTGGTCGAGCCGAACATGGCCACAAGGAGGGGAGAGCCGGGCCCCGCGAATTCGTTCCGGTCTACCTCGGCAATTGCCCTATAGGACGGCGACGACGGTGGCTCGGAGCGCCGTCGCTGAAGGAGTAGGGCTACGCCGGCAGCGAGAACCGAGAGGGCAACCAGGAGACCAAGCCGCAACATCACCGGGGCTAGGTGTTGTCGGTGTCCTGCACCAGGTTGGGTGCCAGCGGGTCGCCCTCGATACCGGCGGTGAATTCGCCGTTGTTGATGTTGTCGGCGGTCTCGGGCTCAAGCGAAGCCGCGGCTGGGTTGTTCTCCGCCAAGGCGATGAGACGGTCTACTTCGGCACCACTGACGGTCTCATGCTCCAGCAGGCTGCGAGCGATCAGGTTGAGCGCCCCGCGCTTGGTTTCGAGGAGGTCGATGCAGCGGGTCTCCATGTCGACGAGGATCCGGCGGGTTTCGGTGTCGATCAGGTGGGCGGTCTGCTCGGAGAACTCACGGCTACCCATCATGTCGCTGCCCAGGAAAACCGGACCATTGTCACTGAGGCTCATGGGGCCAATCACATCGGACATGCCCCACTCGGTCACCATCCGACGCGCCATCTGCGTTGCCTGCCGGAGGTCGTCGGAGGCGCCGCTCGACATCTCCGCAAAGACGACCCTCTCGGCGTTGCGGCCGCCCAAGGCCATGATGATCCGCTCCTCGGCTTCGCTGCGTTCCAGCTTGTGGCGGTCACCCAACGGCAGGGTCATGGTGACACCCAGGGCCATACCCGTGGGGATGATGGTGACCTTATGAACGGGATCGTGGGTGGGGAGCGCGGCAGCGCACAGGGCATGGCCAGCTTCGTGGTACGCGGTGCGTTCGAGTTCCTCGGGGGAGCGGACCATGTTCTCGCGCTCAATCCCGATGAGGACACGGTCTCGGGCCTGGTCGAAGTGCGTGGCACTGATCTTTGCTTTGCCATCGCGCACAGCGAAGAGTGCCGCTTCGTTCACGAGGTTTGCTAGGTCCGCACCGGACATGCCAGGTGTGCCGCGGGCGATGACAGAGATATCCACGTCGTCGGCCATCTTCTTATGTTTGGAGTGCACGGCCAGAATTTCTTTTCGGTCGTCCAACTCTGGAAGCGGCACCACAACTTGGCGGTCGAAACGGCCCGGCCGGAGCAGGGCCGGATCGAGGATGTCGGGCCGGTTGGTAGCGGCCATCATGACGATGCCTTCCGTGGGCTCGAAGCCGTCCATCTCCGCGAGCATCTGGTTGAGGGTCTGTTCACGCTCGTCGTGCCCACCGCCCATGCCCGAGCCGCGCTTACGGCCGATGCTGTCGATCTCGTCAACGAATATGATGGCTCGGCCCATCTTGCGGGCCTCGGCAAATAGGTCCCGCACGCGGCTGGCACCGACGCCGACGAACATCTCCATAAAGTCAGAGCCGGTAACACTCATGAACGGCACCCCGGCCTCACCGGCGACCGCCCGGGCGATAAGAGTCTTGCCGGTTCCAGGGGGACCCACCAGGAGGACGCCCTTGGGAATCCGTGCGCCGATCTCACCGAACTTGTTGGGATGCTTGAGGAAGTCGACCACTTCGGTGATCTCACGCTTCACGCCCTCGTAGCCGGCAACGTCGGCGAAGGTCGTGCCGGGTCGTTCGGTGGTGTAGGTCTTGGCCTTGGAGCGACCGACGGACATGATGCCGCCCATTTGGCTCTGCTGGCGACGACTGATCCAGACGAAGAACAGGATGATGAGGCCCAGGGGCAGGAAGAGCTGGAGGAGTCCGGTGATCACGCTGCCGGTATCGGTAAAGGCCTCGATCTCGACGCCGTTAGCATTGAGCAGATCGAGGTCTCGCTCGGACAGTTCCCGGACGCTCGTGGTGCGGAATTCGACCGGCGGGTCATCGTTGGTCGTTACGTCGATCCGGAACGTCGCATTATCGAAGTTAATGCTGGCGACTTCTCCGTTCTCGACCTTCTTGAGGAACGCTGTATACGAGATCTCCTCAGAGGAGTTTCCGCCGCCGCCGCCGACAGCGACGACGAGCAGCGTAATGAGGACCGCACTGATGACGAGAATGGCCCAACGGGGCACGCTTCCTTCACCTTTGGAGCCGGGCAGACGGGGGTTTCGGCCTTGTTGTGGAGGTGGCATCTTGGGGCCTTGGTCTGACATGTCGTCCAGTCTATGCGTTGCGGGCTTGGTGTCCGTGGTCGGGCGAAGCTGCAACGACACCCGTCACAGATACCGTCGACCGATGCAGTCCGGCCCTGAACCAGTTCGGCGCGAACCTTCCGCCGTCGGCAACACCGTGTTCGGCGAGAACTGGGGTGGGGAAGCTCCACCGCGATGGGGGCCAGGGACTGCTCTCGCGCTTTGGGCCTTCGCATTGTTCTTCTCAACGCTCTGGCTTGCAGTCCTTATTGGCCTGACCGGACAAGAAGGGGACGATTTCGGTTCCACCCCGATCTGGCTTCTCGTTGGTCAGCTTGGTTTGTGGGTGCCCTATAGCCTGGGCCCACTCGTTCTGGCGCGCAGCGCAGGTCATCGCCGTTCGTTCTTCGAGCTCTTCGGCCTTGACTTCGAGCCGCTGGACGTCCTCCTTTGGGGCCCGATCGGCGTGCTCACGCAGATCCTGCTCGTGCCATTGGTCTACTTGCCGATTAGTTGGTTCATCAATACCGATGACGTCTCTGCGGCTGCGGAGGACCTGGTGGACCGGGCGGCGACCATCCCCGATGTCGGTCTGCTCTTCTTGGCCATTGTGGTTGTTGCGCCGGTGGTCGAGGAGTTGTTCTTCCGGGGTTTCGCCCTGCCTGGTCTGATGAAGGTATTCGGTCCCTGGACCGCCATCGTGATCTCCTCGGTTTGGTTTGCCGCCAGCCACTTTCAGTTGATCCAGTTCCCGGGATTGCTGGCCATAGGCCTGGTACTCGCCTACGCCCGGGTGCGCACTGGCCGCCTACTCCCGTGCATTGCTCTACACATGGCCTTCAACGCCGTCACCTTCGGCATCCTGGTAAGTCGGATGAACCTCGCCTGAGCGAGGGCCGTATGAATGGCCCCGGGAGGGAGCGCAGAGCCCCTAGACGGTGAGTTTGCGGCGGCGTCCGGCGTGGGTTCCCACGTGTTCTAGCGCTTCGGCGAGGTTGATACCGTCACCTTGGAGGGCCCAGGTGCGTGTGTCGCACGTGGTGCAGGAGTTCATGATGAGATCGTGGCCATCCACGTTAATCTTGAGCTGCACGAGTTCGGATCGACAGGTGGGGCAGGGTGAGCCGGGTGCTAATGCCATTCGGGGTGGATTCCTCGCTGATCGCCTACAGGATTACCGGACACTGTTCGACCGAACGTCACTGATTGTGAGGTTTGGTCACCCAAATGGGTCGCATGGTTCAGGCGAGGCGCACAAACATGGTCCGACGTACCCATACCGGCCTTGACACCGCTATGGGCTGGGGAGCTGCAAGAATGGTCTGGTTGTGACTGCGCCGACTACGAATCGCCCATCTGCGGAAATGCCGGCCGTTGTCGAGGTCGTTGGTTCGCCGACGGAGCCCTCAACACAGGTGGCTTCGACGCCCCTCCGAGAGCGGGCGGCTCCGCCAACCGATCTCCTTGAGAGGTGGGGAAAGTGGGCCAGCCTTGCGGCTGCGCTCGGCTGCGTGGTGTTCGTCCTTGTGCAGATGCGACCGGACCTGCTCGTCACCGACACCACGCCCTCCGGCGGAGACATGGGCGCCCACGTTTGGGGCCCTGCGTACATGCGGGATCACCTTCTGACCCAGGGCCGGATTACCGGGTGGACGCCGGACTGGTATGCCGGGTTCCCGGCGTACCACTACTACATGATTGTGCCGCCGCTGGCGATAATTGCCGTCAACGCAGGCATCCATTGGCTGCTTGGCATCCCGGTCGCCGTAGGTCTGATGGTGGCCGCTTGGATCGGATCCAAGCACCCCGCGATCCGCAATCGCGGCATGGGCGGCGCCGTCATCGGTCTCGGAGCGGTTGTCGCGGTTTCGCTCGTCGCGGTGCCCTATGGATCGGCATTCAAGGTGGTCTCGGTTGCGGGCGTCGTTCTGATGCCGCTGGCCGGGTGGGCCATGGCCCGCCTCGCCACAGCTCGAGAACCGATTCCAGCACTGGTGGCGGTTGGGGTGACGGTTTTCCTCTTCGATACGAACTTCAATATCTACGGCGGTAATATCGCCAGCACGCTGGCCGGCGAATTCGCCTTCTCCATCAGCCTTGCACTCTCGCTGCTGACCATCGGATGGCTGATGCGGACGCTCGACACTGGCCGCTGGCGAGCCTCGGGCGCTGTCTTGTTGGCGCTCGTTGCCCTGACCCACGTCATCCCGTTGATCTTCGTGATGTTTGTCTGCCTCGTGCTGGTGGCGTTTGCTCCGACGATGCCCCGCTGGTGGGCGCTGGCCATCCTGGTGGGTGCCGCCCTAATCCCGATCGGCCTGAACGAGGGCTACGGGACCAGCCGACGCCTGGCGGCACTCGGGACCTTGCCGATCGTTCTGATCGCCCTGGCCGCTCTTTCTCCCCAGCTGGTCCAGCGTGTGCGAACGCTGGCGATTGTTGGGCCGGTCGGTGCCCTGATCTCCGGCATCTGGCTCTTTCCGTTTTATATGCGGAGCGACTACTTCAACGACATGGGGTGGGAACGCCTCGACGACTACTATCCCGCTCTTTTCACCACGCCGATGAAGCTCGCCCTTCCGGTGGCAGCTGTCGGGGCAATCCTGGCGTTCGCGTTTCGTGACCGGTTGGGCATGCTCTTTACAATCCTGAGCATCGCAACAGCCTTGGGTGTTGCCAATGTGCCCGATGGGAAATTGTGGAATGCTCGCGTTCTTCCGTTCTTCTACCTTTCGGTGTACATTCTGGCGGCGATCGCAATTGCGCTATTGGCCCGAGTGATAGGAACAGCGGTTTCTGAACGGATCGAGGCGCCCGATTTCCCAACCACCATTGGGGTGGTGGCCGTCGCTTTGGCGGCATCCCTGCTGGGAATTTCCTTCACGTTACAGAACGTGCCGTTCGGTGATCAGAATGACTCCGGCCAGTACGCCGTCTTTGGGTTGGAGGGTGGTGATCGCAGCTTCATCCCCAGTTGGGTCACATGGAATTACAGCGGGTATGAGGAAAAACGCTCGTACGGCGAGTATGCGTCAGTAGTGGAAACCATGACCACGGTGGGCGAAGAGGTTGGTTGTGGTCGAGCTATGTGGGAGTACTCCTCAGACCTCGATCGGTACGGCACACCTATGGCGCTGATGCTCCTGCCGCATTGGACCGACGGCTGTATTGGTTCCATGGAGGGCCTCTACTTCGAGTCCTCCGCCACTACTCCATTTCACTTCCTCAACCAGTCAATGCTGTCCGTTGGTCCATCGCGGGCGCAACGGGACCTGCCGTATAAGGACTTCGACATCAACAAGGGCATCGCCCAGCTCCAAACGACCGGCGTTCGCTACTACATGGCGCAGTCCGACGATGCCATCGCTGCCGCTCGAGAACATCCCGACCTGACCGAGGTCGCTGAGTCTCAGCCATTCATCGTCTTCGAGGTGGCCAACGCATTAATCGTTGAGGCGCTTGCGTACGAACCGGTGGTGGCTACTGGACCCACCGATGATGCCATCACCGAGATCAGCGGTCGCTTCGACGTTGGCTGGGAGAGTCAGGCGGTCACCTTCTATAACGACCCCGACACGTTCCAGGCCTTGCCGGCCGAAACCGGGCCGGACGAATGGAACGAAGTAACGACGATCATCGCTAGCGACGGACGACCCCTGGATCCGATCGAGGTCACCGACATTGCCGTCGGCCGCAGCAGTATTTCCTTCTCCGTCGACCAGGTCGGGGTGCCCGTTCTTGTGAAAATGTCGTATTTCCCCAACTGGTCGGTTTCTGGTGCTGAGGGCCCGTACCGAGCCGGTCCGAACCTTATGGTGGTGATCCCGACCAGTAACGACGTTCGTCTGTCCTATGGCAACACGTGGGTCGAGTACGTGTCTTTCCTTCTCTTCGGGCTGGGAGTCGGCGGGGCGGCCCTGTTGGCCTTCGATGGCGCCCGCAATCGCCGACGGCCACGACTGGCTCCGGAGGTGGCCCGCAGGTCCACCGTGGCTCCTCCCATAAACAGTGCGCCGTTACAGGAAAATGGTTGGACTCCCGCGCCGAGTGGATCCAGAGCTGCCTCGATCCCAGCTGGTGAGGAAGATGACGACGAGTTCGACGAACGGCTCGAGACGGACCTCTTCGCCCGCCTGCTTGCTGAGAACGAGCAAACCACAGTGAGGTCCGCACCCTCTGGTGAACCAGATCCCAATCTCCAAGTGCAAATTGCTGATCGCATGCTGGGGGCAATGGAGGGTGACGCGGCTTCCAACTCGATGGAGTTGCCGTGGAAGGAGCGCAAATGAGAAGTCGTCTGCGTCGTTTCGCCTTTGTGGGTGTCGTCGCCACTCTTATCGACGTTGGTCTCCTCGTCTTGCTCACACAATCCTTCGGTGATGGCCTGCCTTGGGCAGAGAACGTCATCGCTCTGACGGTTGCTTCGGGTTTTGCCTACGTGGCCAACCGAGCCTTCACCTTCCGCGGCGAGCCGTCAGCCCGCTGGGTTCGGCAACCGGCCCTCTTCTTTGCAACAGCCACCTTCGCCGCCGCTATCGACACGGCGGTCCTGCTCGGACTGCTCCGATTCACCGATCAGTTAGTCCCGGCAAAGTTGGCAGCGGTGCTCGTGGCGGCCGCCCTCCGTTGGGGTGTCTACCGCTGGATCCTCTTTGGTGTGGTCCGGCGGGAGATGGCCACGAGGGTGCGACGGCCCAGGGCTCCGGGGGTCTACCGACTCACGGTCGTCGTACCTGCATACAACGAGGGCGACCGGATCGCCGATTCGATCGTTGCGCTGCGCACGGCGCTGGCTCCCGAAGTGGGGGCAGAGTCGCTGCAAATTCTGGTTGTCGACGACGGGTCCAGCGACGACACCGTGGCGATCGCGGAATCGGCGGGTGCCGATGTGTTGGTGCAGCCGGTAAATAGAGGAAAGGGGGCGGCCGTCCGGGCAGGGGTGATCGCTGCCTCTGGCCAAAGTGTGGTCTTCACCGATGCCGACCTCGCCTACCCGCCCGCCCTAGTACTTGATGTGCTCAAGGAATTGGAGGCTGGCTGGGACGTGGTCGTAGGCAGTCGTCGTCATGAGGACACCACAACCCTGGTCAAAGCCCGCTGGTTTCGCGAGGTTGGCGGCCGCTTCGTCAATTGGCTTACCCACCTTGTGCTCCTGGGTCATTTCCGGGACACCCAGTGCGGGATCAAGGGCTTCCGGGGTGACATCGGCCGGGTTATTTTCGAGCGGTGCCGAATCGACGGCTTCGCCTTCGACGTCGAGCTCTTCATGATCGCCGAGCAGGACCGGTTGTCGCTTACCGAGGTTCCGGTCAGCGTGGAGAACCGTCAGGGCTCTACCGTTCGACTCATCCAGGATACCGCCAGGTTGTTCGCCGACCTGATCCGTCTACGGCGGGCGGTGGGGTGGGGCTGGTACAGGCCGAACTCCTCGCAGCGGGCAGTTCTTGATTCTCGGGCGGTTGGATCGTCTGATGCCGGTTCAGCGAGTGGGGATGAAAACATGCCACCGACCACCGGTGCAGAGCAGGATGGGCCAGCGATTGGTTCAGCGCAGACGGCGTAGCATTGATGGAGTGAAGGACCTCTCCGCAATTGTCAAGGCTTACGACGTTCGCGGGATATATCCCGACCAGATCGACGCCGAAACGTGCGAAGCGCTCGGCGTAGGTTTCGCCGAGTTCATAAAGCAGATCGAGCCAGAGACCTCCGAGGTCATGATCGGCCACGACATGCGACCATCCGGGCCGGAGTTGGTGGAGGCATTCACCCGGGGGGCCAATCGTCAGGGGCTCGGTGTGATCAATATCGGACTGGCCTCGACCGACATGATGTACTTTGCCTCCGGCTCTGAGGACAAGCCCGGTGTCATGTTCACGGCCTCACACAATCCGGCGCAGTACAACGGGATCAAGGTATGCCGGTCCGGAGCCGCACCGATCGGCCAGGACACCGGCCTCGGCCAGATCCGCGAAACCGCCGAGGCCTTTGACCGCGGTGAAGTGGCCGCTGCGGAAACGCCTGGTACCGGCAGCACCGTCGAGATGCTTGAGGAATTCGCCGATCACGTTCGCAGTTTCATCGCCCTCGAAGGTCTGCGGCCGCTAAAGGTCATCGCAGATACCGCCAATGGGATGGGTGGGCTTGTGGTCCCCAAAGCGTTCGAGGGGCTCCCCTTCGACCTCGAGGTGATGTACGCAGAGCTCGATGGAACGTTCCCCAACCACCCGGCTGACCCGATCCAAGTCGAAAACCTGGCTGACCTGCGGGCTCGTGTCGTAGAAACGGGTGCCGATATTGGCCTGGCCTTCGATGGCGATGCCGACCGCGTGTTCCTTGTCGATGAAAAAGGGGAGCCGGTCAGCGGTTCCCTAACTACCGCCCTTCTGGCCCGGGCAACTTTGGCCGTTACGCCGGGTGCAAAGGTGATCTACAACCTGATCTGTTCCGATGTGGTGCCCGAGATCGTGAAGGAGAACGGCGGCATCGCCATCCGCAGTCGGGTGGGTCATTCGTTCATCAAGCAGTTGATGGCTGACGAGGGGGCCGAGTTCGGCGGTGAGCATTCTGCCCACTACTACTTTGCCCGGAACTGGCGAGCCGATAGCGGCCTAATCGCGGCCGTCATGGTGCTGAGTGAATTGTCCGCCAGCGGTGGCACCCTCAGTGAGCTGTTGGAGCCGCTGAAGCGGTACGCCGCATCGGGTGAGATCAATACTCGCGTCAGCGATGCACCAACCGTTATCGAGCATGTGTCCAGCCACTTCAGTGGGGCCGAGCAGGACCGCCTGGATGGTCTAACTGTGCGTTTCGACGACTGGTGGTTCAACCTCCGGGCCAGCAATACCGAGCCGCTGCTGCGCCTCAACCTCGAGGCTGCCGATGACGAAGCCGTTGCTGGCCGCGTGGCCGAGGTGCAATCGGTCATGACCGCCGTCTGAGCGACGATTCATCGTGGAACTCCTTACCTGCTCCGTCCAGGAATACGCCTGGGGCGACACACAGTCGATTCCTCATCTACTAGGTCTGGAGCCTGACGGTGCGCCAAAGGCTGAGCTCTGGATGGGAGCCCATCCACGGGCCTCTAGTCGGTTGGAATCAGGCCGCTCGTTGGTCGAGGCCATAGCGGCGGATCCGTCCGCCACCCTGGGGGAGTCCGTAGCTCGACAGTTCGGTCAGCTGCCCTTCCTCTTCAAGGTGCTTGCCGCCGGGGAACCACTTTCGATTCAATCCCATCCCACGATCGAACAGGCGAAGGCGGGGTATGCCCGGGAGAATGCCGAAGGCATCCCGTTGGATGCGCCGGACCGCGTCTATCGCGATGCGAACCACAAGCCCGAACTCATTGCAGCCCTTACCCCCTTTCATGGCAAATGTGGATTCCGTCCGCTCGCAGATGCCCGTCGGCTCTTCTCGCTGTTGGCATCGGGAGGCGGTGCTGAGCCCCTATCGACCTTGACGGAGATCCTGTTCGAGCCTGGCGAGGCCAGCTCCGTCTACCGGAACGCAATGCGCTACCTGCTGGAAGCCCCTAAATCGCTGGAGGAAGAAGTCGCATCCGCCACCGTGGAAGGAGCGGCTGTTCTCCTGCGCGACTCTGGCTCAATCGCTGAACCATTTGCCTTGGAACTGGACTGGACGGCCCGCATCGCTGCATCGTTCCCCAACGACATTGGCGTGACCGTCGCACTATTGCTCAACCACGTGGTGCTCGAACCGGGCCAGGCCATGTTCCTCGACGCGGGCAACCTGCACGCTTATCTTTCCGGTGTTGGTATGGAACTCATGGCCAATTCGGACAACGTTGTGCGGGGCGGCCTCACGCCCAAGCATCGGGATATCGCCGAGCTGCTCTCTGTCGTGGATTGCTCGCCGATCGAGGTGCCGGTGCAGACGCCGGGAGCCGAGACATGGTCCTACGAGGCACCGGTTCCCGAGTTCGCCCTCGACCGCATCGTCGATCCCCAGGCCTCCTTCAACGTTGGCGGCCCCGAAATCCTGTTTGTGCAGAATGGGTCAGTGACCTTTGTTCATTCCGCAGGGGAGCTAACCGCGTCGGCAGGCCAGGTGGTGTGGGTCCCCGCAGCAGACGGGCCTTATGAAGCGTCCGGCGAAGCGACGCTTTGGCGAGCCCAGGTCGGTAGGTAGTTGGCTACCGTTTCACCCGCTGGGATCGCCTAAGCTGGCCCGGTGACACTGGAATCGTTCCTGCTCGAAATTCTTGCCTGCCCCGAGGACAAGGGTCCCCTCTATTACCTGGAGGACGAGAACACGCTTTATAACCCCCGTTTGACTCGGCGCTACCGGATCGAAAACGACATCCCGATCCTCCTCATCGACGAGGCCGAAACGCTCGATCCATCCGAACACGACCGAATAATGGCCCGCGTGGCCAATGACTCGATCGCTCCCACCTTCGACCCCGGCGATCCTTCTGGAAGCGGTGACGTCTGATGGCAGAACGGCTGGACACACTGGGCATGTGGGATGCCATGTTGGGGCTCCCCGAGCAGTTGGAAGAATCTATGCGGGCAATCGGGACAATCTCGGGATTGCCCCGGGTTGCCGATTTGGAACACGTCATCATCCTCGGGATGGGGGACAGCGGTTTCGGTGGCGAAGTGGCTGCAGCGTCAGCCCGCCCGTTCAGTTCCTTACCCATAGTGGTGTACGGCGGCTACCTTCCGCCCAGTTGGGTAGGAGCCACAACTCTGGTGATCGCCATCTCCGAATCGGGCAGTACCGAAGAGACGCTTGAATCCCTTGAGGCGGCTGTTGAGAGTGGCGCGTCCCTGGTTGCGGTCACCAGTGGTGGTGAATTGGAATCGCTCGCCCGCCGTGCGGGGGCACCTGTTCTTCCCGTCGTCGGTTCGGTGACGTGTCATCGATCGATCATGCCGCTGCTCGAGTCCGTGCTGCAGACCATGATCGAGGACGGCAACGGCGATCTCATCGATCCGGGCGGATTCCAGGGATGTTGGAACCCGCGGTACATCGCCGACAGC
>RCMY010002976.1_pt1 | contig 15176 bp, 17 predicted proteins | sample 2041341 | NCBI WGS metagenome assembly RCMY01 (sample SAMN09708234, study PRJNA481090) | Marine sediment metagenome, whole genome shotgun sequencing project.
GATGGGGAGGGCCAGCGGGTTGGCGGCGTTGTTCACCACGATGTCGATGCCGCCGAAGCGCTCGACGGTGGCCTCGACGAGCTGCGTGATGAACTCGAGGTCGCCCATGTGGCCGGGAAACGACAACGCTTCGATGCCGAGTGCCTCGAGCTCGGCCACCGCTGCTTCGCAGGCTTCGGCCTTACGGCTGGTGATCACGACGTTGGCACCTTGGGCACCAAAGCCCTTGGCGAGGGCCAGGCCGATGCCACGGCTCCCTCCGGTGATGATCGCGACCCGCCCGGTCAGGTCATGGCGCGCTGCCGCGTCGAAGGTTGTGTTGTCGAGCTTCGTCATGCCTTCGTTGTAGTCGAGGGGCTGACCTCAGCGGCAATCTCGCCGCAGGTCGGTACCGGACTACGGTGCCAACCTGTGAAGAACGAACAGTCCGATCGGGAAGCAATTGAACAGCGGGCCGCCGAGCGGCTGCTGTCGGGCCAGGCCTGGGACGACTTCTGCGACACGTTGAAGGTGGCCGGGCAGTTGGTGATCCGCGAGACGCCTGACGGCAACCCGCAGGATCGAGTGGAGGGCTACCGATACCTCACCCGCATGATGCTGATGGCCAACTTCCGCGGCATCGACCGCGAGACGCCGGGCACAAATGCACAGCGCATCACGATCATTCCCCCACCGCTCAAGGGCGGTATCGGCGTGCAGTCGCCGAATCAGGATCACGTCGTGCAGCCGGTCGACCCGAAGTACCGCTACCGCATCACCGGCACCCGAGGGTCGGTGCCCTATGTCCACATGTCGGCGTGGTCGCCGCCGGTGCCGCCCGACGTCGGTGCATTTGCGACCGGACTCGAGTCGGAGAACCTGCTCGAGACCTTCAACCCGAACACGGCTTCCACCGCGGCCACGGCGTTCCTCGACGAGTTCACCGATGCCGACGGCAACGTCGACTTCGTCATGGCCGTGGAGAAGCAGGATGGCAACTGGATGCCCATGGCGCACAACACGCGCGAGCTCATGATGCGGCTGGTGTACGACGACCGCGAGACCCAGCAGAAACCGCGGTTGTCGATTCAGTGCATCGACGACTACGACCCGCCCGCCACGCCGAGTGCCGCCGAGATGTCCGCCCGCCTGGCCATCGGCGCGCAGATGGTTCTGGGCATCCAGGCCGACTACGCCATGTGGACCCGCGACCTCGCCGCCGACGAGAACACCCTCGACCTCACGCTCGATCACTACATCCGCATCGGCGGTTCACCCGACGATCGACATTTCGAGTTCGGGTACTGGCGCATTGCGGCTGACGAGGCGTTGGTCATCACGTTCACTCCCCCACCGTGCGAGCACTGGAACTTCCAGCTGTGTAACCACTGGATGGAGAACCTGGCCAACTACTTCACCGGCGAGGGGCATCTTTCGGCCGAGAGCGTCAGCCTCGAGGCCGATGGTTCGGTGAAGATCATCGTGGCCGCTACCGATCCCGGCAGCGCCGTCTCCGGGAACTGGGTGAACCCCGGCGATCACGACCACGGCGTCATGGGCCTGCGCTTCGTGAAGCCTGCGAAAGTGCCTGTCACGACCGCGACGTTGGTGAAGCTCGCCGACTTGTAGGGCACGAGAAGGCTGCAATTGCAGCCTTTCCGAGTTCGATGTTGTGAGCCCCCGGGCGAGCAACTCGGTCAGTGAGCGAAGCGAACGGCGCTGTCACACCCCCTTTGTAGTGTGGTGTTTGTGAGTGATTCGGACACGATCTTCGATGAAGCGGCCGACAGCCCGGCGTACATGGATCTGGATTTCATTGATCTCGACGTGGTTGTCGCCGAGACCGCACTCGACGTGCTCGAAACCGCCGCGTTTCGACTGTCCGAAATCGATGCGAACGCACTCGGTCGCGATGGACTGAACGACCATGTGCGGCGGGCCGCGAAGGTCCGGCGCATGCTCGAAGCCACCGAAGCGGCGTTGCTGTCGGATTGGGACGAGTCACGGGCATTTCGGGCCGACTCGGCGCCATCGGCGAAGAAGTGGCTCGAATACCAAGCCGGCTACGGACCCAAGGAAGCCGGGCGCAAACTCTGTGTCGCCCGCCAGTTGCGCACCATGCCGCTCACCCGCGAGGCCTTCGCCGCCGGTGACATCAACCACGAAGTCGTGCTGAAGCTGTCGTCGGTCAACGTCGACCGCACCGCCGAGGCGTTCGCCCGCGACGAAGCGAAGCTCCTCAACTGGGCCAAACACCTCTCTCACGACAGGTTCGCGAAGAAGCTCGACTACTGGCACAAACATGCTGACCCCGACGGGCCCGACCCTCGCCCCGGGAAACGTTGCGGCCGCATCAACCGCCGCGACGACAAAATGGTCCACCTCGACGTGCTCTTCGACCACATCGTCGGCTCCGAAGTGCACGTAGCGGTCACCCACGAACTCGACCGACTGTTCCGCCAAGACTGGGAAGCAGCAAAAGCCCGACTCGGCAAAGACCCCAGCGACCGCGACCTGCACCGCACCCACCAACAACGACTCGCCGACGCCATCGCGAACCTCATCAAACGCGGCGCCGCAGCCCCCGAACGCCTACGCCGACCGCTCCTCAACATCCTCATCGGCTCCGCGAAGCTCGCCGACGTTTGCGAACTCTTCAACGGAACAGTTCTCCCCCCTGCCGAAGTCGCCGAACTCCTCCGCCAAGGCATCACCACCGGCCTCGACACCCAACGCATCATCTTCAACGACTTCACCAACGACCTCGCCGCCGAAAAACCCCAACGCTTCTTCAGAGGACTCACCCGACGAGTCATCGAAATACGCGACCGCACCTGCCAGGGCTCCATGTGCGATGTCTCATCGGACCGATGCGATATGGACCACGTCGTCCCATGGCCCCAAGGAGAAACCAGCGTCCACAACGCCCAATGCCTCTGCACAAGCTGCCATGCACTGAAAACCGCCGCCGACCAACGCCACAAGAACGATCGCCGCAGCAGTACCCGGAACAGCGGCCACCACGCCCCAACCCGGCCCATGCACCCACCCATGCGGAAATGAGACAGCGCCCACTGACCTGCGGTTAGCTGAGCTCGCCCGCGGCGACGAAGGTGACGCCATCGTCGCAGCAACCGCCAGGTTCGCGTTCATCGACCCCGATCGAGAAGTCCCCTTGGGGAAGCACGTCGCGGCTGACGCCGAAGATGATCTGGTACGGACTCCAGATACTGACGCACATGCTTTTTGGATCGATTCGCAACGCCAAGGGGTAGAGGTGTTGCTCGGTTTCGTCGAACAGCAGGTCCATGACGGGAAGGAAGGCACACGCTGGCGTAGACGACTCCGCCAGGTTGAAAACGAAGACCACTTCGGTGTCGAAGTCGACGTCGGCGGGATCGAGTCCTGCTCCGGCAGCAATTGCCACGTACGTCGCTGCGTCGCTGATGACAGCCGTCGTGTAGGGGTCACCGATCGGGAGGGCTTCGGCGAGGAGTCGGTAGGGGACCGGTCGGCGGGGTTCGGGTTCGATCGGTGCGCCGGCCACAACGGAGGCCGTTGTCGACGTTGCAGCAATCGACGATGGTGCCGAGGTCGTGGCCTGGTCAGCAGTCTGCACGGTGGAGGGCGCGCTGCTGCACGAGGTAGTGAGCACGAGAAGAACAACAACAAGCCGTCTCATGCTGGTCATCGTGCCCTCTCGGGATTCAGTGAACGCTGTCCTAGCTCTCCAGCCCGGTCCAGTCTTCGGGGTTGTCCTCGACGAACTCGTCGATGACCTCGCCGTCGACGCCGTCGACCAGAACGAGGCCGCGCTTCTTGGGGGGCGACTCGTTCGAGTAGAGCAGGATGCGCCAGGTGGGGCGGCTGCGAAGCCCGCGCCAGCCGAGCTGCGCCGATGCGTGCCCGATGGGGAAGCCGACGGTTTGGGTGGCCGCGACCAACGCGTCTCGTTCGTCGAAATCGAGCGACCATCCGCCCTGCAGGTGGTACAGGCCGAAGATGACGAGGCCGATACCGCCCAGCAACATGCCGCTGTTCACCAGCACCGGGTTGTCGCCATCGGTGAGGAACCAGGCCAGGATCGCGCCCGCACCCATGAGGAGGTACAAAACTCCGGGCACCCGCCGTCGGCTGTTGTTCGGGAACTCGTATGGCGTGTCGAGCGCCGTGATGTCGAGGTCGGCGGGCAGTTCGTCGCGCACCTCGTCGTCGGAGACGGCCGCTACTTCTTCGAGTTCTTCGAGTTCTTCGAGATCGGGATCGGTCACGTGAGCAGCGTAGCTAGGCGGTGACTTCAACGACGAGCGCAGTGACGGCCCGCAGCATCTTGACCCCGGTTCGGGCAGCCTCGATGGCGATCTCGTCGGCGGCGATCGCCCCGCCGCCGGTCAGGTTGGCCGTGCGCAGCCAGTCCGAGGGTGCGGCCGCATCGATACGGCCGGCCATCGTTTCGACGCTGTCGTCCAACAATTCGAGCACGTCGTGGAGCGAAAGCGGTGCACGGTCGAAATGCCGTTCGGCCGGGTCGGCCACGGCGGCGGGCACGGTCGGCGAATCGGAGATCAGGGTTTGCTCCAACGCCCGGTCGATGATCGCAATCGTGCTCGCTCCATGCGAGAGCAGATCGAGCACCGAGTCGCCGCCGGGACCGACAATGTGGACAAACGACTCGGGAGCGCGATCGATCCGTTGCGCCAACGCTTCGCGAACGCGGCGGGGGAGCGACCGCAGCGTCTGGGCTACTTGGGCCGGTTTCAGGTCGGAGAATTCGTCGTCAGCCATGCGTCGACCCTATCCGGGCTGCGCGGCGCGCTCGTCGCGGTTGCCGTTGCGCCGACCACGGACGCGGGTCCTGGCCATGGGGAAGGCGGCCGGTCGGATACGCTCAAAGCCATGTTTGACGGAAACTGGCGCGTCGCAGTCGACAAAGGGCTCACACCCATCGGGGCGTCCTTGCAGAGAACCGGCATCAGCGCCGACCAGGTCACCATGGTCGGCATCGGGTTCGCAACGGCGGCCGCGGTAGCGATCGGCTCGGGACATCTCCGACTCGGCCTGTTGTTCCTCATCCTCACCGGTATCCCCGATGCGCTCGACGGTGCGGTGGCCAAGGCCTCCGGCACGTCGTCGGTACGCGGCGCCTACCTCGACTCGGTGTCCGATCGACTCACCGATGCGCTGCTGTTCGGCGGCGTCGCGTGGCATCTATCCGACAGTCGCGGCGACCAGATGGTGATGCTGCCGGTGGCGCTCATGGCCATGGCGATGCTCATCTCGTACCAACGGGCCAAAGCCGAATCACTGGGCTTCGACGCCAAGGGCGGCATCATGGAGCGTGCCGAGCGGTTCATCGTGCTGGGTTTCGGCCTGCTCTTCAACGAGATCCTCATACCGGTGTTGTGGGTCATGGCCGTCCTCACCGCCATCACGGCAATCCAACGTTTCGCCAAGGTCTGGAAGCAGGCCACGGCGGCCGTTCCCGAGGACGCGATGACCGAACGCATGGTGCGGCGGCGTGCCGTACGCGAGAACCGACGCAACGAGTGGCAGGCCCGTCGGGCCACGACCCAGGCCAAGCGGGCCAGCCGCCGCGATCGCTGAGTTCGGCATCGCCGGCGCGACCGCCAACGTGACCGCTGCGTATCGGGCCGGGAGCGCTCTCGCCCGTATCGTCCCGCGCCCCATCGGCGAAGCCGCCGCCAAACAGGTCGGCTGGTTTGCCGGTCATGCCGATCGGAAGCGTCGGGCGCTCGTGCGGAAGAACCTCGAGCGCGTGTACGGCCGCCGCCTCAGCGAACGAGAGGCGTTCCAGAAGGTCGATCAGGTCTTCGCCAACTACGCCCGCTACTACCACGAGTCATTTCGGCTGCCCTCGATGACCGTCGCCGAACTCGACGGCGACTTCTCGGCCGACGGGTACGAACTGCTGGTCGATGCAATCAAGGCCGGGAAGGGTCCGATCCTGGCCATGCCGCATCTCGGCAGTTGGGAGTGGGCCGGATTCTGGCTGACCCGGGCGCGTGGCCACCAGGTCACCTGTGTGGTCGAAAAGCTCGAACCACCCGAGTTGTTCGAGTGGTTCCTCGACATGCGGCAATCCCTTGGCCTCAGCGTCGTGCCGCTCGGACCGCAAGCGGGCCCCGCGGTGGTGAAGGCGATCGCTGAAAAACACATCACGGTGCTGGTCTGCGATCGCCACGTCGGCGATGCTGCCGCTGTCGAGGTCGAATTCTTCGGCGAGCGCACCTTGCTGCCCGCCGGCCCTGCCGCCATCGCACTCCGCACGGGGGCCCCGGTTTTCCCGTCGACCGTGTACACCGCGAAACGCGGGTGTCACGCTGTAGTGCGGCCGCAACTGGTGATCGAACGGCAGGGCAAATTCCGCGACGACGTCGCCCGCATCACACAAGTACTCGCCCGCGAGCTCGAAATACTGATTTCGGCCGAACCGGAGCAGTGGCACATGATGCAACCGAACTGGCCGAGCGACGACGGCTACGAGGCCGGCCGCTAGCCTTGCACCGTGCGCGTCGGCATCATCAGCCCTTACAGCCTGACGTTGCCCGGTGGCGTCCAAGGGCAGATCCTCGGCCTCGCCCGCGCGTTGCGGCGCATGAACGTCGACGTGCGGGTGCTCGGGCCCTGTGACGGTCCGCCCCCCGACGCCGGGGTGCTTCCCCTGGGCAACAGCATTCCGACGGCAGCCAACGGATCGGTCGCCCCGATCGCCCCCGATATCTCTGCACAGCTGCGAACCTTCCGTGCACTGCGAAATGGCGCCTTCGACGTCCTGCACCTTCACGAACCACTGTCGCCCGGGCCGACGTTGCTCGCCTTGTGTTGGAAGCCGGCGCCCATCGTAGGAACGTTTCATGCCGCCGGTGGCAGTTTGGCCTACGACCTCCTCAATCCGCCGTGTCGTTGGGCTCGCACCCACATCGATCGAGCCTTCGCCGTGTCCGACGACGCGCTCCAAATGGCCGACGCAGCGCTCGGCGGCGATTACGAGGTCGTCTTCAACGGCGTTGAGGTTGCCCAATACGAACAGGTCGTCCCCTATAAGTTCGACGGTCCGACGATCTTCTTCATCGGACGTCACGAACCGCGCAAGGGCCTCGAGGTTCTGCTGCGGGCCATGTCCGACCTCGGCCCGAACGTGTCACTGCAGATCGCGTCCGACGGTCCGGAAACCGAACGGCTGAAGACCGACGTTGCCGGTGATCCACGCATCACGTGGCTCGGTCGAATCTCGGACACCGAAAAGATCGCGCGAATCAAGGGAGCCGACGTCTTCTGCGCGCCGTCGATGCACGGCGAGTCCTTTGGCATCGTGTTGCTCGAGGCGATGGCCGCTCGAACGCCAGTCGTCGCATCCGACCTGCCCGGCTACGCCAATGTCGCCCGCGGGGGCCGCGATGCGATCCTGGTGCCGCCGGGAGAACCGCGAGCTCTGGCGACCGCGATCAATGCCGTGTTGACCGATGCGGCTCGCTCGCAGCGACTGGTCGAGTCGGGGTTCGCCCGAGCCGAGGCGTTGTCGATGCAGCGATTGGCCGCCATCTATCTCGACGCCTATTGCGAGATTGCCAGGCAACACTTCTGAACTACAACACTGCTGAAGTGCAAGACTGCTGAAGTGCAAGACTGCTGAAGTGCAAGACTGCTGAAGTGCAAGACTGCTGAACTAGAATGGCCAGAAGCCCCAAGGAGGCATCTTGCTCTACGTTCTCATTCTCGTCGGCGTCGTCGTGCTGCTGGTGTTGTTCGCCATTGGCCAATACAACGGTTTGGTTCGATTGCGGAACCGGGTGGAAAACGCATGGGCGCAAATCGACGTGCAACTCAAGCGCCGCTACGACCTCATCCCGAACCTCGTCGAGACGGTCAAGGGATACGCAACGCACGAATCCGAAACCCTCGAAGCGGTCATCCAGGCTCGCAACATGGCCGTTTCCGCAAGCGGCCCCGCCGAGCAGGCGAAGTCGGAGAACATGCTCAGCGGTGCGCTGAAGTCGCTCTTCGCCGTGTCCGAGGCCTATCCCGACCTCAAGGCGAACCAAAACTTCCTCGAACTGCAAGAAGAGCTCACCGGAACCGAAGGGCGTATCGCCTTTGCCCGTCAGGCGTACAACGACTCGGTTCTCAAGTACAACACGGCAATCGAGCAGTTTCCGGGCCTCGTGTTTGCCAACATGTTCCGCTTCACCGGGCGTGAGTACTTCGAGACCGACGGCGACAATCGCGGCCCGGTCGCTGTCAACTTCGGCGAGTAGCGAACGGCACCAGAAACTTGCGGTCCGCTGCGCCCTCGACGGGTGATCGCGCCGCTAGTCTCGCGTTCATGTCTTTGTCCCGAGCGCACACGGTTGTTGCGGCGATCGCGCTCAGTGTGTTTCTCCTCACTGCGATTGTGCTCAACGTCGTCGGTCTGCCGATCTGGCTCACTGCCATCATCGGTCTCCTGCTGGGTGCGGCCGCCGCGTGGCGCCTTCTCAGTAGCGCCGACGACTCGCTCCTCACCGCATGGAACGCGCAACCGATCGCTGCCGGCACATATCCCACGCTGGACAACATCGTCGAGGGCCTCTGCGTGTCGCACGGCTTTGCCTTGCCCGACATGTACATGGTCGACACCGACGCTCGTAATGCCGCGGTCATCGCCGGGCATGGCAACGACTCGTCCATGGTGCTCACCCGCGGTCTGATCGAATCGATCGGTCGCATGGAAACCGAAGCGCTCATGGCGCATCAGCTCCTCGTGACCCGAGATACCCCGGTCGAGGATGCGACGCTCAGCGCACGACTCGTGCGTCTCGCGCCCACCCTCGGATCACGGCGGGTGTTGCGCGAGTACGTACTCGGCGATGTCGATGTCTTCGGCGGGGATTGGGCCGGTGTGCAAATAACCCGGTTCCCACCGGGTTTGGTACGTGCGTACCAAACACTTCTCGAGGGGTCGACGGAGGTGGCCGGAGTGCGGCCGGCTTCGGCGCACCTGTGGCTCGACGATCCCGGCCCAGCCGGGCCGGGCGTGATGACGACGACACACCCAGCAATGCAAGATCGCATTGCCCACTTACGGGAGTTGTAATGCGCAGAGTTCGTATCTGGTTCGGGGTTTTCGCGCTTGGTGCGCTGCTGATCGGCGCGTGCAGCGACGATTCGGCAGGACCGAGCAGCTCGATCGACGGCCAAATCGCCGACGAGGACATTCCGCCCGAAGAGTCGCCGTTCATTCAACAGGCACTTCCCGGGCCCGAGGATGATCGCATCATCGACCCCTACACCGGGGTTGAACTGACCGATGAGGCGCTGCTCGAGCAGCCAGCTGTTGCAGTCAAAATCGACAATGACGAAAAGGCCTGGCCGCAGATCGGCCTCGGCAACGCGGACATCGTCTTCGAGATACAGGTCGAAAACGCTCTCACCCGATTCCTTGCGGTGTACCACTCCGATCTGCCGGAGAACATCGGCCCCTCGCGCTCCGCCCGCGAGAGCGATCTCCAATTGCTCGCGAATCTCGGAGCGCCGATCTTCGGCTACGCCGGCAGCAACTCCGGAGTCCGGGCCGAGGTGCAGGCGGCCCGCGAAGCCGGGTCGGTACAGCCCTTCGACGTCGTGATCGACCTGCCGGCGGCGGGCTTTCGGGTTGCCGATCGCCCCGCTCCGCACAACCTGGTGATTCGCACGGTCGACCTGCTCGATGCCGCGGCCGATCGCCTCACCTCGCCGCAACAGATCTTCGGCTATGCCGCGGCCGACGAGGTGCTCGGCCAGGGCGGAGGCGTGCAACTCCGCTACTCATCGAAGGTCGTCGTCGACTATGTCTGGAGCAACGATTCCGGCACGTGGCTGCGGTATCAATCCGGGCGTCGCCACCTCGACGCCGAAGGCGATCAGATCGCACCCACCAACGTCGTCGTGCTCGAAGTCAGCTATCGCCGAAGTAGCGCCGATGCTGCGTCACCGCTTGCGATCACGGTCGGTGAAGGCTCGGCGATCGTGTTGACCCGGGGCGGCGTGGTCCGGGCAACGTGGACCCGTGAGCTGCCGACGGATCCCTACACATTGACCGACGCCGATGGCAACGAAATCGGGCTGTCGCCCGGCCCGACGTGGGTGGCGTTGCCAAGCATCGGACAAGCGCAGGTGCTCACCGTCAGCGACGCCCAGCAGGTGCAGTTCTTCGCCGCGTTGGTCGAGCAAGAGGAACCTGCGGGGGAGTAGCGTCCCCCGCTCGCGACGGTAGGCTGCGGGCATGTCCGAGCAGTCAGTTTCCGATCGTCAGACCGGCTCCCCGCTGGTGAAGCGTGGCCTTGCCGAAATGCTGAAGGGCGGCGTCATCATGGACGTCGTCACTCCCGACGAGGCCAAGATCGCCGAAGACGCCGGCGCGGTGGCCGTCATGGCCCTCGAGCGAGTGCCGTCCGACATCCGCCGCGATGGTGGTGTCGCCCGGATGTCCGATCCCGAAATGATCCAGGGCATCCAAGAGGTCTGCACCATCCCCGTCATGGCCAAGGCCCGCATCGGGCACTTCGTCGAGGCGCAGATCCTCCAGGCGCTCGGGGTCGATTACGTCGACGAATCCGAAGTGCTCACCCCGGCCGACGAGGCCCATCACATCGACAAGTGGGCGTTCACCGTGCCGTTTGTCTGTGGCGCGACCAATCTCGGTGAAGCGCTCCGCCGCATCAGCGAAGGAGCGTGCATGATTCGTTCCAAGGGCGAAGCCGGCACCGGCAATGTGGTCGAGGCGGTTCGCCATCTTCGTTCCATCATCGGTGATATCAAGAAGGTCGGCCAGGCCGATCATGCCGAGTTGTTCGACTGGGCCAAGAAGCTGCAAGCACCGCTGCCCCTCGTGCAAGAGGTCGCCGAGACCGGCCAACTGCCCGTGCCGATGTTCTGTGCCGGCGGGTTGGCTACACCGGCCGATGCCGCGTTGGCGATGCAACTCGGCGCCCAGTCGGTCTTTGTCGGCTCCGGCATCTTCAAGAGCGACAACCCGGCGCTGCGGGCCAAGGCCATCGTCGAGGCGACCACGAACTTCCAGGACGCCCACATTCTGGCCAAGGTGTCGACCGGTCTCGGTACGGCGATGCCGGGTCTCGAAATCGGCAAGCTCGACGTCAAACTCGCCGAACGCGGCTGGTAGCCACCGGTTCAGAGCCTGTCGTGAACGTCGGTGTCCTCGCCCTCCAAGGGGCCTTTGCTCTTCACGTTGGCGCTTGCCGGGCGTTGGGCCACGACGCGTTCGAAGTCCGTACCCAGGAACACGTGGCGCGTTGCGACGCGCTCATCCTTCCGGGCGGCGAATCCACAACGATGTCGATGCTGCTCGAGTCGTCGGGCCTGTTCGATCCATTGAGCCAGGCGATCGCCGCGGGCTTGCCGGTTTTCGGGACCTGCGCCGGAATGATCCTGCTCGGCCACAAGATCCTCGAGGGCCGTGACGACCAGCGGTCGTTTTCGGCCATCGACATCGATGTCAGTCGCAATGCCTACGGTCGACAGCTCGAGTCGTTCGAGGCCGGTCTCACCGTGGAAGGGCTCCAGGGGGTCTTCCCGGCGGTATTCATTCGAGCACCGCGAGCGGTGCGAGTCGGCGACCAGGTCGAGGTGCTCGCGACGTACGACGACGATGTGGTGCTGTGCCGACAGGGTTCGATTTGGGCGGCGGCGTTTCATCCCGAGCTCGCGGGCGACTACCGCGTGCACGACTTGTTCTTGCGCTCGGTTGTGAACCGGTAAGCTACGGCCAGAGCAACAGGGGGAACCGCCGGTGTCAGGCCATTCCAAGTGGGCAACAATCAAGCACAAGAAGGGCGCCGCCGACGCGAAACGCGGCAAGCTCTTCGCCAAGCTGATCAAGCAGGTCGAGGTCTCCGCTCGGACCGGTGGCGGCGATCCAGACGCCAATCCGACGCTGCGCACGATGTTCCAGAAGGCCCGTGACGCGTCGGTGCCGCTCGACACGATCGAGCGAGCAGTCAAACGCGGCACCGGCGAGCTCGAGGGCGTCAGCTACGAGCCCATCACCTACGAGGGGTATGCGCCCCACGGTGTGGCGCTGCTCGTCGAGGTCCTGACCGACAACCGCAACCGGACCGGTTCCGACATTCGCAGTTTGCTGCAGAAAAACGGCGGCACGCTGGCCGAACCCGGGGCGGTTTCCTGGCAGTTCGAGCGCAAAGGTGTCGTGGTCTTGTCCCGCGATATCGACGAGGACGAGCTGATGATGGTCGCTCTCGAAGCCGGCGGCGAGGATCTCGTCGACGAGGGAGACACCTGGCAGCTCACGTGTGAGCCCACGGATCTCAACGGGCTCCGCGATGCGCTCGAAGCGGCCAAGATCGCGTTCGAGTCGGCCGATGTCACAATGCTGCCCACGCAGACAATCGAACTCGACGATTTGGGTGCCGCGAAGTCGGTGCTCACCCTGATCGACGTGCTCGACGACAACGAAGATGTCCAGGACGTGTTCGCCAACTTCGACATCCCCGATGCGGTGATGCAAGAGCTCGGGGCCGACGCGTAAGCGCCCAACCTGGAGAACGACTGAGGTGCGCGGTACCCTCACGGGTTGGCGCAGCACAGCGCGTCGGATCACGGCTTCGAAAGGCTCAGCATTGTGAAAGGCATCATCTTGGCGGGTGGTACCGGGAGTCGGTTGCATCCGATCACCCGAGGCGCGTCGAAGCAGCTGCTTCCGGTGTACGACAAGCCGATGATCTACTACCCGATCTCGGTGCAGATGCTGGCGGGGCTCCGCGACATCCTCATCATCACGACGCCCGAGGACCAGGCGGCGTTCCAGCGGCTCCTCGGCGACGGAAGTCAGTGGGGCATCAACCTTTCGTACACGGTGCAACACGTTCCCGACGGCCTCGCTCGGGCGTTCACCCTCGGGGCGGACTTCCTCGACGGCGATGGGGCCTGCTTGGTGCTCGGTGACAACCTGTTCTACGGCGCTGGATTGTCCGGTTTGGTCACCTCGGCGGCGCAGAAAGAGCAGGGAGCCACCGTCTTCGGCTACCACGTGCGCGACCCGGAGCGATACGGCATCGTCGAGCTCGACGACGACGGCAAGCCGACTGCGGTGACCGAGAAGCCCGATTTCCCCAAGAGCAACTGGGCGGTGACCGGCCTCTACTTCTTCGACAACAACGTGGTCGAGGCAGCCGAGATGGTAAAGCCGTCAGCGCGCGGCGAGTACGAGATCACCTCGGTGATCGACTACTACCTCGAGCGTCAACAGCTCGACGTGATGCAGCTCAACCGCGGTTACGCCTGGCTCGACACCGGCACGTTCGACTCGATGATCGAGGCGGCCGAGTTCGTCAAGGTCATCCAGCATCGCCAGAACGCCCAGATTGCGTGCCTCGAAGAGATCGCCTGGGAGAACGGTTGGATCTCCGATGATCAGCTGCGCGAAGCCGGCGAGTCGATGGCCAAGAACACGTACGGGCAGTACCTCCTCAGCCGCCTGGGCTAGATCTTCCACGGCAGCGGTCCGACGCCGTCGAACACTTCGCTAAGGTGCGTTATGGCATTGTTCGAGGTGCAGGAGCACATTGTCATCGACGCGCTGGCCGACGTCGTGCGGCGTCAGTTCGCTGACGTGGCGCATCACGCAGCGGCCGGCGTGCACCACGGCGTGGTGTTTCGGGTCCTCGAGCAAGACGCAACCAGGTGTCGCTACGAGCAGGTCACCCACGTGGGCCCGCTGCGGTCGCACCAAGAGTTCGAGCTGGAACTCGTCGATGAGGGGCCGCTGGTCAACAAGGTGACCAAGGGCCAGTTCTCGGGCGGAACGCTCAGCTTCGATTTCGCTGGGAAGAACGCCGTCCCGACCTGGGTCGGCGCGACCACGGAGGAGGCGAGCCACGTACAGACGACCGTGGTGACAGCAACGCTGTCGGCTCCGCTGCGGTTCCCGTTGTCACTCGCCGTACCGGTGCTTCGTCGCATAGTCGGCCGGGCGCTCGCCGCTGCGCTCGTCGAGGACAAAGCCGATATCGAGTCCGGCCGCTACGAACCGCACTGAAGATGCCCCGCCCGCGAGTCCAGCTACAGCACGTCCCCGTCGATGCCCTCGCGAATGAGGTCGGCGTGGCCGGCGTGGCGGGCGTACTCCTCGATCATGTGCACCAGGATCCAGCGGAGGCTCCAGTGTTCGCCCGAGGGGTGCGGCCGGATGGATAGCTGATCGAGTGAGTCGGCCGCGGCGATGCGCGTATCGGCCTCGGCGACGGCGGTATTGAACTCGGCAAAGAGTTCGGCGACGGACAAGGTTTGCGCGCGGGTCATCTCGGCGTCGGGGTCGGCATCCCAGTCCATCGAGGCATACGGTTCTGGGATACCCCGATCGTCGAGGCGGTCGCGGAACCAGATGTACTCCACGTAGGCCATGTGTCCGACGAGGCGCGACAGCGTGAGCGATGACGCTGTGGGTGCACGCTGCAGCTGGTCATGGTCGAGGCCGTAGCAACGATCGACGAGGGCGGCGCGGTAGTAGTCGAGAAACGCCAGAAGCGTCGTGCGCTCGTCGGCTTGGCGGGGAATGTGCGGGGCTGGTGGTCGCATGGGGGGCGAACCTACACGCCGTCGACGGCGACGTTGCCGAGGGCGATGAGACGCCACGGTTTGCGGCCATAGCCGATGATCTTGCCGAGCAGACCTGCGTGCAGATTGCCCATTCGACCCATCGACACCATGAGGAACGCCTCGGGGGCGGCGTTGATTCGTGCATCGGCCTTGTCGGGCCGGCCAGGGAGCACCGCGATGGATCCGTCGGCCACCCGGAAGGTGTAGTCGGCGCCGCCGCGAAAGTGCAGCCCGTAGGTCCCGGTCAGCTTGGCCGCTTTGGCCGGATCGACGAACGCCGAGGTCAGCGCCATCTGCTGTTTCAGGCCGGCGAGCGCGGCGCGGCGGGTGAGCTTCGGTTTTGCGCCGGTGAGTCGGCCGAGGTCTCGGCCGTGAAGAATGAGCTCGGTGTGGTAGCCGGCGGCGGTGTTGGCCGGCGACGACGGTTGGCCGTACAGCCAACGTTGCGTCTCGGGGTCGTCGTCGCCGTCGGCGAGAAGGATTACGGTCTGCGTTTCGATGAGGTCGGCCAGCTCATGCGGGTCGGTCGTGGTGATGTGAGCGCGGGCATCGGCGGAGAATTGGCGCCAGTCCGGGGGCGGTTG
>RCMY010004458.1_pt1 | contig 15175 bp, 10 predicted proteins | sample 2041341 | NCBI WGS metagenome assembly RCMY01 (sample SAMN09708234, study PRJNA481090) | Marine sediment metagenome, whole genome shotgun sequencing project.
CGAGCCTAACTAACATATAGATTTTGCGACGCTACACATCTACGGTGGCAATGGGCTGTTAATTTACATTCCTAGCTAATATAATTCCAAATATTCTTATACTTTACCAACTGACCATACGCATGCCGAACCACCAAATTGTCAGGATGTTCCAACCCCGGATCCTCCTTTAGCAATTTGATGGCATAATAGCGGGCCGATTTTAAAATGTCATTATCCTTGACGATATCGGCAATTTTCAAATTGAGTACGCCGCTCTGTTGTGTCCCCATCAAGTTTCCGGGTCCGCGAAGCCGCAGATCGACCTCGGCAATTTCAAAACCGTCGTTGGTAGCGACCATGGTCTGTAAGCGAGTCTTGGCCTCGGTAGAAAGTTTATGGCTGGTCATCAATATACAATAGCTTTGGTCGGCACCGCGTCCGACACGGCCACGCAGCTGATGCAATTGCGATAATCCGAAACGTTCGGCACTTTCGATGATCATTACGGAGGCATTGGGTACGTTCACGCCTACCTCGATTACTGTAGTTGCGACCATAATCTGGGTTTCGCCCTTTACAAAACGCTCCATCTCATACTCCTTGTCCGCGGGTTTCATTTGGCCGTGTACAATGGAAATTTGATAATCGGGTAAGGGGAAATCCCGAACGATACTTTCATATCCGTCCATAAGATCTTTGTAGTCCATGGCCTCGGATTCCTGTATTAGGGGATAAACGATATAGATCTGCCTTCCTTTTTTGATTTCATCACGGATAAAACGGAAGACTTTCAGCCGGTTGGAATCAAAACGATGAACCGTTTTTATAGCTTTTCGGCCCGGCGGAAGTTCATCGATTACCGAAATATCAAGATCTCCGTAAAGGCTCATAGCTAAAGTCCTCGGAATGGGGGTGGCCGTCATGACAAGAACATGTGGTGGAATTTCGTTTTTATGCCAAAGCTTCGAGCGCTGTGCCACGCCGAAGCGGTGCTGTTCGTCCACGATGGCCAAACCCAGATTTTTATATTGCACTTTGTCCTCAAGCAGGGCATGGGTTCCTATCAGTATTTGAAGTTCGCCGGTTTCCAGTTGTTCGTGAATGGGTTTTCGAGCGGATTTCTTAACGGAACCGGTCAACAAAGCGCAGGTTACACGGGAACCTTCGAGTAGCTCTTTAATGCCATTGTAATGTTGGTTCGCCAGAATTTCAGTAGGCGCCATCAGGCAGGCCTGAAAACCATTATCGATGGCGAGCAGCATGATCATTACGGCAACAATGGTCTTTCCCGAGCCGACATCGCCCTGCAGTAATCGGTTCATCTGGGCGTTACTTCCCAAATCGGAACGGATTTCCTTGATGACCCGCTTTTGGGCATCGGTCAGTTCAAAAGGAAGATGGTTCGCGTAGAAATCATTGAAAAGTTCCCCCACCTGATTAAAAGTATAGCCTTTGATCTTTTGCCTCCGTTGCATTTTTTTGGAAAGTAGCTGCAATTGAATGTAAAAGAGTTCCTCGAACTTTAAACGGAATTGGGCCTTGGCCAGCAGCTTCTGATTTTTGGGAAAATGTACGTTGAACATCGCCTCGCTCTTCGGTAGCAATTTTAGTTCGTGCAAAAGGGCAGGGGAGAGGGTTTCCGAAAATTGTCCCTTGGTTTCCATGAACAACTGCTGCATTAGTTTGTTGATCGCCCGATTGGTAATGCCCTTATTGCTCAGTTTTTCCGTGGAAGGGTATACCGGCTGCATTGCGATTTTGAGGCCCTGTTCGTGCTCGGTCAGCAGTTCCATTTCAGGATGTGGCATGGAGAATTGACCGTTGTACCAGTTACATTTTCCGAAAATCACATACGGAATGTTGAGCTTAAGATTTTCCCGAATCCATTTTTGGCCCCGAAACCATACCAGTTCCATCTCCCCGGTTTCGTCCAAAAACGTTGCGACCAATCGCTTGCCTTTCTTCTGCTCGACAGTTTTAATGTGGACAATTTTTCCAAGGATCTGCACATCGGCACTACTGCGCTGTAGCTGGGCGATTTTGTAATAGTGCGTTTTGTCGATGTAGCGATTGGGGAAGAGATTGAGCAGGTCTTGAAAGGTCTGAATACCCAGTTCCGACTGTAGGGTTTCGGCGCGGTTGGGGCCTACACCTTTGAGATATACGATCGGGGTTTGTAGCAAGTTGGTATTCATAAGGCTAAAATAGGGGTTCGGGAAATGAAGTGCAAGTATAAAAGGGCCTAGAGCAGCACTTGAAAAACGCCCGTAGTTGGAACATTTGTTGTAATTTTCGAACTAAATGCCGATATCTTTGCTTCATGAGATTATTTCCTTTTGTTTTACTCTTACTTATCTCCTTTCCCATAAATGCCCAGCATCAAGATAAGGTGGACTTTATCCGAGGTGAAATCCTGATTGAACCCCTGCCCAAAGAGAAAAAGATTGTAGGTGAGGTAGCGTATACTTTCGAGGTCTCGGTGGATGTCGATTCGGTTTTTTTGGATGCACAAAACCTTAATTTTTCGTCCGTTGCGTTGAACGGTGGCAAGGCTAAATATTCGAAGACCGATACTAGGATAACTATTCATAAAAAGTTTAAAAAAGGACGGTCTTATAAATTGTTTCTTGACTATACGGCGACCCCGAAGCAAACCGTTTATTTTTTGGGATGGGAGGATGAGGTTCAAGATAACGAACAGATCTGGACCCAGGGCCAAGGCAAATATACCAGCCATTGGCTGCCCAGTTTTGACGACATGGAAGAAAAGGTGGAGTTTGATCTCAATATTACCTTTGATGATTCGTATGAAGTGATCGGCAATGGACAGCTGGTTTCCTCAAAAAGTAGCTCCGATGGCAAAAATATATGGCATTTCGATATGAAGCATCCTATGAGCAGCTATCTCTTGGCCTTTGCGATAGGAAACTACGAGAAACAAGAATTGGTTGCCAAGAGCGGCATCCCTATATCCAATTATTATTATCCAAAGGATAGTCTACGGGTCGAACCGACCTATCGCTATACCCAACAGATTTTTGATTTTTTAGAGAATGAAATAGGGGTTCCATACCCTTGGCAGAACTATAAACAGATTCCCGTTCATGATTTTTTATACGCGGGGATGGAAAATACGGGGACTACCATTTTTTCGGATGGCTACGTCATAGATTCCACTGCCTTCGTCGATAAAAACTATGTTAATGTCAATGCGCATGAACTGGCACACCAATGGTTTGGAAACCTAGTGACGGAAAAGAACGGCAACCACCATTGGCTCCATGAGGGTTTTGCTACGTACTATGCGTATCTGGCAGAAAAGAAACTTTTTGGCGACGATCACTTTTATTGGAAATTATATACTTCTTTGATGCAACTTGCTGATAGGGCCGAAAAGGGGGAAGGGGAAAGTCTGCTAAATGCGAAAGCCAGTAGTCTGACTTTTTATGAGAAGGGGGCTTGGGCGCTTTTTATGCTCCGGGAACGGATTGGGGATACAGCCTTTCGATCAGGCATTCAAAAATATTTGAAAAAGTACAGTTTTGAAATTGTCACCGTTTCCGATTTTTTAGAGGAAATGGAAAATGCATCCGGCAGCGATCTATTGGATTTTAAAAAGGATTGGTTGGATAATAAAAACATCTTTCTTGAGGAAGCCAAGGAAAAAATTTCAGCACATTCAACTTCCTTACACCTTCTTTTTGAAATGGAAGCAGCGTCCAAATGGGTGAAGAACGACACTGTCGACTACGCGAAATATTGGAACGCCACTTCATCCATCCATCTAAAAAGATATATCCTTGAAAATTATCGCAATACGCTTCCGGAAGATATCATCGAAAAGGCATTTGCCTCCGATACCGTTCCCATACGACAGGCGTTGTCCGAAGCCGGTAATATCAAACGCTATCCGAAAGCCAGCTTTGAATCCCTATTGAACGACAAGAGTTATGTGAGCGTTGAAAATGCCCTTTTTAAGCTTTGGCAGACCTACCCGCAGGAAAGGCAACTATATTTGGATAAAACGAAGGATCTCATCGGGCTCCCCAATAAAAATTTACATCTTTTGTGGCTGACCTTGGCCATGCTCACGGAAGAGTATCAGGGAAGCAATACCAAAGCGTATTTTGATGAATTAAGTGGCTATACCGATCCCCGATATTCTTTTGAGGTCAGGCAAGGCGCTTTTTTTTACCTCAAAGAAGCTTTTGGGTTTACCGATCAAAACCTAAGGGATTTGATTCAGGCCACCACCCATCATTCTTGGCAATTCAAGAAATTTGCACGGGATATATTGGACGAATTATTGAAGGATCAGGATTATAAAAAACGCATTGAAAACGTATCCAAAGAACTAAATAACGAAGAATTGCGTTATTTGAATAGTAGTAAGGACTGAGGATTAACCCTAAACAAATTTGCATGAGAGCATTGGTCATTTCCGGCGGCGGTAGCAAAGGCGCTTTTGCAGGCGGTGTCGCCGAGTATCTAATGCAAGAACTGCATCATACCTACGATTTGTTTTTGGGGACCTCTACCGGAAGTCTGTTGATTTCGCATCTGGCCCTGCAAAAAATCGATAAGATCAAACAGATTTATACCTCGGTCGATCAGCATAGTATTTTTAGCAACTGTCCTTTTACAATCCAAAAAAAATATGGCGTAAACACCATTGGTATCGATCATTGGAACGTTCTCAAGAATTTTTATAGTGGAAGCAAAACTTTTGGCGAGAGCCACAACCTTCATGAACTCATAAAAGATACCCTGACCCGGGAAGAATTCGAAGAATTAAAGCAAGGTCCCATGGAAATTATCGTGACGGTCTCGAACCTTTCGTTGAATCAGGTGGAGTACAAAAACATCAATGATTATGATTACGAGGAGTTCTGTGAATGGGTATGGATATCCTGCAACTATACCCCCTTTATGACCTTAGTACGTAAAAACGGATGCGAATATGCCGACGGGGGACTGGGGAATATGGTACCTATCGAGGAAGCCATCAAACGTGGGGCGACCGATGTTGACGTTATCGTGCTTCAGACGGAGGTTAGCCATTTAAACCGATTGCCCTCGAGAAATCCCTTTTCTCTGATGACCACCATCTTCGAATATATGCTCGATCGTATCGAGCACCAGAACATCCGCATCGGTAAGTATGTAGCCAATCATAATGACGCAATTATCAATTTCTATTACACCCCGACGGTACTGACTACGAATTCCCTAATTTTTGACAAAGAAAAAATGACAGCTTGGTGGGAGAGTGGTTATAATTTTGCAAAGACGAAAAATACGGAACTGAATCCGATAAAACCGGAAATTGAGTAGCAGTGCTTGGCAGTTGCGGTAGCAGTTGGCAGCATAAGAAAAGAGAAAGAAGGCTAAGTCTTGCAATTTCTATTCGGCCATGTAAAATGTTGCCTCCAAATCTTTTTTTGAACTAGAACTGGAACTTGTTCAAATTTACCAAAGATTGCCAATCTCTCTTTTCACAAAAGATAATGCCGTAGCGGACGGTGATTCCTTGTCCATGGTTCGGGTGAGAATATCTTCGCGCAATTTGTCCGCCGAATCGGTTTCGCTCATGGCGGCTTTGCGTATCATTTGCACGGTCGCGCTTTTAGCGGCCTTGATAATGTTCCAACATTCATCGGTCATATAAATCTGTTGCGAAAGATTGTGATCAAACTCGTTTTCGATACTTTTTATAAGCAGGGCCTCATAGGCATTCTTGTCAGCGGATTTCGGGGCTACACGAACCACAAGGCTGGCTATGGCAATACGTTCTAAAAATAACGCCATTCGCTCGTAAGCCTGTAATCGAATCGGGAGTGTGTTTTTCTGGGTATCCTTATGAAGCAAATACCTTCGGCGTCCGTCCTCGTTCTTTGTGTGTAGCTTAAAAAAGTGAAAAGCGACGACCCCCGTGACGACGGCAGGTAATAAAAAACCGAATAGTTGTAAAATTCCTTCTCCAGACATAGTTCTTCTTTAGTGAGCTCGTCGGGGTTTTAGGTTAACACCGAAGACGCTTTCATAAGTTACTGGATGTAGAACGAACGATTTTAATAAAAATTATCATTTTTATCCAGCAAAAAGGCATGGACCGTTGCGCTAGAAGAAACTAAAACCACTATTAAGTGACAACTAACTGATAAACAATTAGATGCAAAATTTTTTATATTTTTGGAATTTAGAATTTATTTTTTGGAATTTTACGTTCTCGCTTTTCTTGGTCAGGTAAACGAAGATAGCGCATTCGAGATGTTTAGTTCTTCATTTCCTCCCGTACCATCAGATAAAAATCATCGAAATTGGGGTGTATTCTCATTTGGATGCCTTCTTTCAAGTTTCCATCCCTGCCGACGGTGGTAATGCGTTTGGGGTCTATCGCAAATTTACTCTGTAGTACGGTCGATAGTGCAAGGGCCTGTTGTGCGGGAACGTTCAGGTCGCCGGTCATACTCAGCCCTTCAATATCCAAGGCCGTGGTAGGGTTGGATTTTAAAATATCAGCGATTTTTTCTGCCCATACCTCCGCTTCCGGTGTTAACGTGGTGCCTGAATCGCTTCCGTAAAGACGCTCCAAATCCGCGGAAACCACTACTGCCCCGTTCGATACCCCAATTTTAGCTTCTTCGCCCAAAGTCTGTTTTACGTTGGTCAAGACCACGATAATGGTCGAGTCATTACTGGCAATGGCATTTTTGATGGAACGCAATTTGCCCTCTGTTGCCTGTAAGCTCTCGATGGCACTGTTCGCGATATCGGAATTTTTGTTCGAAACCGCAGTAAAATTGGAGATGTTGGACATCAATGTATTGTTCGACGCCTGAAGGTTTGCTACTTGCGCCTCAAAGGAAGTCGCCCTGGCCTGGGCTACTTTCTCATTTTTTCGGGCATCTAGAACTTCTGATTTTACGGAATCCAATTGCGATCTCAGGCTTTCTATTCTATCTATCAAATCGCTTTTCCTTTGGGCCTGTAAGGTCACGGAAGTACAAATAATAAGGAATAGGGTTGTTAGGAATGTCTTCATTGGGTTGTAATTTTTAGGGGATATTTTTTAATTTTTTAGTTAGGAATTTCTATCATAAATCCGCGCAAAAGTATAGCATTCTTTTTTCTTGTGGAAATATTGGCTATTTAGGGTAAGGATATACTTACCAGTATACGTTTATTTCAAACGGTGTTTTCTTTAAGGATACTATCACCGATTGGAACGCTTAAAGGTGTATAGTATTGTATGTAGCCTATTTTAAATTTGCTATTTTATAACTTTGGATAGTGCCCGGGCCTTTTTCACCTCAATTTTTTTGATCATCCAATCGGGGTAAACGGATGCGTTTTCGGCTTCGTAAATTCTTAACTTTTGGTCATCTTGAGGCGCTTTCAGTTCATCGGGATGGCATTGCAAAATCTGTGCCGCGGTATCGACCCCGGAGTGTGAGGCCCCGGCTACGCCATGTGAAAGGATACTTGCTCCACAGAGATACAGGTTCTCGATTTCGCTTTTGGCCTTGAAGGCAAACGGACCAATGTTTTTCAAGCTTTTTTCGGTACCATATACGTTGCCGTCGGTGGTGTTGATGTAGTATTCGTTGGTGATGGGCGTGCCTAAATCGCTGTGTACAATGTGATTGCCTATTCCTGGGACTGCCTTTTCAAGACCTCGAATCATTTTTTGGGTCAGGTGTTCTTTGAAGTCCATATATTCTTGGGAGCGCTGCGTCTCCTCATTCTTATATTTTTCGAAAGCTTCGTAACCGATGAAGGTGATGGCTTCGATGCAATGATGTTTTCCGTCAAAACTTGTGGGATCTTTGAGAGTGGTACAGCTAATGAACATAGCTTCAAAAGCCTCACCTTGATCGATATCGGCGTTAAGAATTTGCTCGAAGGGGTCTTTGCCGTCGGCTTCAGGCATCATCCAGATATTTCCGGAATCCATGCCTGCTTTACGCACGTCCATATCCACGGTTAAAAATAGCATTAACGACGTACAGGAATATTTCGTCTTGGCGAGTTTCTTTTGCAATTTCGGACTTAAATTCTCGCTTCCTATCAATGAATTATACGTAATGCCAACATCGGCGTTCGATACGATACGGTCGGCAAATAGTTGCTGTCCGTTTTCCAGGGTCACTCCGGTAGCACGTTTTTGTTGGTCTCCTTCTAGAATAATTTTTTTGACTGCCGTGCTGGAACGTATTTCACCATTATATTTTTTTAGGGCATTGGTCATTGCTTTTATAAGCGCACCACCACCGCCCATAGGGTAATATCCCCCTTGATAATAATGGTACATCAGCGCACTGTGAAGCACAAAAGGCACTTTGGAAGGTGATACCCCGTGGTCCCCGCATTGAACGTTAAGAATATTTTTTAACAGCGGGTCCTTAATGTGCCATCCGATAACGCGGCGCAAGCTGAACAGGCCGTATTTTCCAAAATGCCTAGTGCGGTACGGTAAGGTCAATTTTTGCCAGAAACCCTTGATGTACGGCATCGAATAGAGTTCTTTGCTGACTTTACGGGTCAGATCAAGATATTTTCGGATATTTTTCTTTTCCTTGGGAAAACGAGCGGACAACCGGTTGACCAATGCATCAAAATTCGCCGGATAATCGAAGCGTTCCTCACCTATTCGAACATGCTCATAGGCATCGGGATTCATTCGAAAAAAAACCAACTCGTTGGCAATACCCAAGCCGCGATACAGATTGTTGGTGGATTCTCCGTCGCCCAAAAGTCCTACGTAATGAACCCCTGGGGTAAACCGATGTCCGTTCAGGTAAAAACTATGGCACCAACCGCCGGGTACGTCGTGTTGTTCTAGTACCAGTACTTTTTGACCGGCGCGTGCTAAGCAGATTGCTGCCGCTAGACCGCCGGCTCCAGAACCGATGATGATGGAGTCGAACTTTTCTGTTGCGCGATCAACCTTTGTTCGATTGGGCTCGACCTGCGTACGACTGGTTTCTTTCACATACCGAAGATATGGATAATATTAGAAGCCACCAGCCCTTTTCTCGGGGATAGTGTATTGTCTTTGATATGTAAACAAACCTTTTGCCGCAATCATGAGTGTTTCTAACAAAAGCATAAACCGCCCAATAGTATACCTTTAGGCGGTCGATTTTGTTTAAATCAAGTATTGCTCAACGCAAATGCATTGTTGTCAGAAGCATCATATTGCCTCAATCTATAGGTTCCGTCCGTCGCCAACGATGCTACATATAGTCTTTCCGAAAAGGCCGCCTGAGGACAAGACCCTACCAACTGAGATACTGGAATGTCATCATCGGAAAAAATTCCACTGACTAAATTGTAGCGTCCAACACTGGAAATAACGTACCCGCTTTCATTGATAGATGGGGCTATACTTTCCGTATTGTTTCCTTTTATCGTTGAAAAACTGAAACTCGCAAAATTATTTGGATGGGAGGCGTCGAAACTAATTTTTACATTCTCACTACCTGCGGTGTAATGTAAAAATCCACATGTACCCGAAAGTTCCGTTCCTAGCTCTACATCCTGTATGTCGGCTACGCACCGATTGTTATCTACCCTGACCAAAAGGTTTAATCTATTGGCCATGTTGCCAGGCATAGGATTTAAATATTCTTCAGGAGCATCGATTGAATTCGCCGGGTTAGGGGCCGATATCTGAAATACCTCCTTAGGTACTTCTACGACTTCGAACACGCCCTCGTTTAACCGTAATAACTCAAGATCGAAACGCCACAGGCCATCTGCTAAATCGGTGCTTTCTTGGCTAGCGGACCAGAAATAGGGTTCTGTCCATCTTACGTTCAAGCCTACATAGGCAGCGGGAAAATCCGAATCATCTTCGACATTCCAGGCTGGAATCCGGTATCCGATATTCTGTCCTGTTCCTTCGGCACCAAGCGTTATGGTCTTCGTCTGGAAATGATAGTGGTCTTCATCGTCTTTGGTAATCACAAAATAATTTTTGTTGACCCGTCCACTTACTACGGTAGTTTCTGGGGAGGGCACATCGTCTAGATTTGCATTCTTAATTTGGGTTTTTTTCCATCGATAGTGGGTAATGCCGGCCGTTGGAAGTCCATCTCCGAAGAGGAGTTCAAATTTTAATGTGCTACCGAAAGGATTAATTTGATTCGGATCATGAATATCAGTACAGCCCACATTTTTCAGCGTTGTACCCTGTAAGGTTGCCATGCTACCTAAATTCTGCTGGATTCGTAACGCGGTAGCGTTTTCTCCGATCGTACGGAACCACACAATCTCTCCCGCAACCTCTTCATCACAAGAACAGGGGCGCACCCTAGGGTCTGTAATGGGTATGTTTATATCTTTACCACATGTATAATTCCAATGGGTATTGCAGGGGATATTCGGACGATATACGGTTTTCCATTCCCCGTCAATATTGGCCTCTACCCAAATGTAAATATCCTTGTCATTGGTAAAGTTCAGGTAGTTGTAATCAAAGCTACCGTTGCAATCACTATATACGGTCGCTATTTTTGTGCAACGGTAAAAATAAGGCCAAAACCAGGGCCACAAACATATATAAGGATGCAATAGTTTAAAATTATGGAATATGGTCTGTTGTACAATTTTCTCCGAATTGGAAAGAAGCCCTTTCTTTACATTATCGGGTAATTCGGCTAGTGTTAGCGCATCTTCAACGGTCGGTGCATCCAACTCACGATTTAAAATCGGATTGATAATTTTTTTGATAGGTAATCTTGGATTGATTGGGATTCTTGGATCAATTGGAATTTTGGGATCGGGAATAGGTGGAAATTTGATTTTGGGTTTCAATATGATTTCCTTCAATTTGAGACCTAGATCTGTAATGATAGGACGCGGAATTTTGGGCCACCACCACTTGATACGATCAATTTCGCAGATATGCACCCGGGCATCGCACACGGGCAAAACTCTGTTTTCGCCATCTATAGTAAATGATTTTGAAAGATTACCGGTAATCAGGCACCACTCCCAGGTTGGAAATTTAAATTTTGGAAGTCCCGAAATAATGATTTCGTTTTTTGTATCGATACGGATAGAAGGCTGATAGCCGCCCATCTTTCTTATAAGAATAGGGCTTATCTTACGTCCTTTGAGTTCCTTGGGGATTGCCGGCCCAATAATTATCTGACTTCTGCCCCTAATATTCTCCGCAGTGGTCTTTAGTTTTGCTTCCCCTTTGTTAAGCGCTGTCGATTCCAAAAACTGGTCTTTATCGTCGAACAGATAAAGGTGAAGGTCTTTTGATATCTCCCCTCCATCACTTTTTATCTTTACGATAACCGGATTGTCTGCTTTCTTTGCCATGATTTTATGATTTTTATGTTATTATTTATTGGGGGAAAGCTCTTGGATTGTAAATTCTTTCTATCGAATGATTATATAGGGGAACAGGATTTTTTCAGCAGAGGGAGGAACAGATCAATTCACAAAACGGGATTATTCATACATATGCCAAAAAACAAAGGAATATTCAATTTACTATTTGAGGGAAGGGCAAAATTGTCAGTGGAAGAAATTAAACATTTTCAATAAATGGATATTTCTTTATAATTATGAATCAAAAGTAGGGTAGGACTTCGAGAAATAGCCTACGAATTGTGTAGTTGGACATTTTTCCAGTAGGGATGGTTTATATTTCGAATAAAGAGGCCATATCACGTCTTTGACATTTTCTGTGTAGCATCGATCAACGATTCTCCTTACGATAGTATGGAAACTTTTGAGTTGGCTTTTTCTGAGGTTTTAGGTGTCCCGCTTTTGTGTTCCATCAAATAATCATGGACTTTATTAGGGCTATTGAACGTATTACGGGAAAACGTTATTTGTCAAGCGTACCGAAATGGCCAACATACACTGCAATCCATAGAAAATTTTTTTATTTTGGAAGGTTTCTTGAATTAACTTCCGAGGGCTCTAGCGATTGCCTTCTCGACCAGAGGCTCCATCACTTTATAGCCTTCGATGGTGGGGTGTACTTCATCGTCCGCGTATTTTTTGGGAAGACCGTTGCGGTCATCGGCCATTGCGGAAAAATAATCGAGATAGATATGTCCCTTTTTTTCTGCATAGGCTTTAATCATCGTGTTCAAGGCAGGGGCCGGTTTTAGACCCGGCTTCCAAGGATAGTCGAATGCGGGCAGGGTAGAGGAGAGCACTACTTTGATGCCGTTCGCGTGGGCAATTTCGGCCATGGATTTAATGTTGGCTATGGTCATTTCTAAGTTCGAAGGACCCGTATTGCCTGCAATATCGTTGGTACCGGCGAGAATTACTACCACTTTGGGGTTTAGGTCGACGACATCCTGTCGAAAACGTATTAGCATTTGAGGTGTGGTCTGCCCGCTGATTCCCCGGTTGACGTATGGTTTTCCATCGAAGAACTCCGGTCTTTTGTTTATCCATCCTATGGTGATGGAGTTGCCCATAAAAACCACGCGGTTCTCGTCGGCAGCGGGTGCGCTTAGTTTTTGGTTGGCTTCCTGAAACTGTTTTAAATTGGGCCAATCTTGCCCGTAAATACCTTCTACAAAACCGATTCCTATTAAAAATGCGAGTAAAATGGATTTGAGTGTTTTCATATTAATGATGTTTTTTCTTTGTATATCTCCGACTCCTGCGAGCAGCGCTATGAAATCGTTAGTACACGGAGTTTAATAGAGGTACTTAGACCTGCCTGCCATAAAGGGAGGGCCTCAAGATGATTTTTTATCCCTGCACATTATCGAATTGATTTTGTTCTTCCAAAGTCAGCGGCAACTCCTTCTTAATTTTTTCCGCCGTTGGCCGTTGCACGAAAAGATACATAATCAAGGCTATGGCAATGACCAAATATAAGGCATTCCCGCTCCAAAAATAAGCCATCAAGGCCAAAAATCCCGGCCCTTCCAAAAGGGCGTACTTGATTAACGCCGCGATTTGATATTTGCCTAATTTGGTCGATAGTTTTTCTTCCTTCGATATGGCCTCCATCTGCTTTTTAAACACCAGCTGGCTTAAGAAATAGCCCGCGGCAGCTACAATCGGTACTATATAAATAAGGATATCCTGACGGTTCATACCTGCCGTAAAATCGCCATTTTTGAAATAGACGAATAGGGCTAAAACCATCAAACCCGCGCATAGTGAAATATGGATTATCGATAAGGTTTTCAGTAGTGTTTTGGGCTGCATAATGTTGTTATTGACGTTGGGCCAAAAGACGTAAGACCCAATGAAAGTTATTTTAATCCCTAAAGGGTCGAATTTCCCTAAGCTTGCCTCGAGAAGCGAAAAATATCAGCTGAATGACATGTGGACTTGCCCCCAGGTTTTTAAACGAAATTAAAAGTCTCCGACCTTTTTTAAAGAATGCCGTAATCAACCGTTTCTTGAAATGAACTTTAATCCTCCAAATCTGCTGCCAAACCTTATACGCCATTTTGCCTTTAAGTTACCGTTATTTCAATATTTCGCACTTTTTCCCTTGGCTAAAGTCCGTTCAATAAATGTTCGAATATCATTGTTCGATTTCTCAAGGTCGTCACGTCGCAAATACATCATATGGCCGCTGCGGTAGCCCTTGAATTCGAAACGGTCCTTCATCCGACCGCTGGGATCTACCTGCCACATCGTATATTTGGCATTGAAATAGGTAGTGGCACCATCATAATACCCGCTCTGAAACAAAACGTTCAGATAGGGGTTTTGGGCCATTGCCTGCCGCAAGTCTTCGCGGGTAGTATCGTTTTCATTGTCCCACGGATGAACGGGACCGAACATATTGTATTTAATATCTGTTTTAAAGTTCAGCTCCTCCTGCATATAATAATTGATGGCCGGGGTGAAGGAATGTAACCAAGAAGTCAGTTCGGGGTTGTAATCCGGCCCCATGCCCGCAACTTGCCGATCGAAACCCAAATACCGGCTATCGAGCCTTCCTAGCGTATAAGCGCCTTTGTCCTTCAAAAGATTTTTCCAGAAATAGGATGTGGATACGACAAGGTTTTGGTCAAGAATTTCTCTTTTGGATAAGCCGGAATAATAGGCCATTTTTTCGGCAACGGTATTTTTTTCGGTTTCCCCAATATTCCAGCCTTTTGCCAAAGCTGGTATCAGGGTATTTAAGGTGTAGTCTTCAGATTCTGGAAGAATCTCGAGTAAGTCCTTATTCTGAAGTTCAGCAGGAAGCGCCTTATGGTACCAAGCGGCCGCGGTAAAATAAGGAAGGTTGAGCGCATCGGAAACCGGTCCGCCGACCCTGATGACCTTATAATCAGCGGGCGAGACCATGATTACGCCGTTCAGGTACATCCATTGTTGGTCTTGTAAAGCCAAGGACAGGCCCATTACCCGGGTACCGCCATAACTTTCCCCTATAATATATTTGGGCGATTGCCAGCGATTGTTTCGGGTGACAAAGGTGTTGAGCCATTCCGCCAAATATTTGATATCCGAATTGATTCCGAAGAACTTTTTACGGTCGTTTTCCTCCAATTCTTCGGGAATGGTTCGGGAATAGCCTGTATTCGCTGGATTCACGTAAACGATATCGGTAACATCCAATACCGAATATGGATTATCCTGCACCCCATACGGCTGAACGGGATAACCCTCATCATCGATTTTCAGGGCACGTGGTCCCGTATACGCCAAGTGCATCCATACCGAAGCGGAGCCGGGACCGCCGTTGAAGGAAATCAATAATGGTCTCGCCGCGCGGTCTTTAACATTATCCCTCGTATAATAGGTGTACTGTAAGGTCGCAATCGGTTGTCCCTTTTCGTCCCAAGCCGGCTGCATACCCGTTGTAGCGGTATAATCAATAGGCTTTCCGTTAATGGTAACGCTGTGCTGCGTGGTGATGCTCGTATCAATGGGAATCTTACGCTCATACGCCGAATTCATTGGGATGTCAGCTTTGACGGAATCTTTTTTCTGGGCTTGAATGGAAAACTGCAAGCAAAGTAATGTAAAGACGCTTAGGTATAAATTTCTCATTTCAGGAGTGTTTTGAATCTGCCTTAAAAATAGGGAAAAGTTTATAGGTTTAGGGATGTAAAGCTTTGTAAAACCAGTCCGGGAATACAGAGGATTAATTTTATTCATTACTCATCTCGTCATCTCGTCATCTCGTCATCTCGTCATCTCGTCATCTCGTCATCTCGTCATCTCGTCATCTCAT
>RCMY010005749.1_pt1 | contig 15172 bp, 13 predicted proteins | sample 2041341 | NCBI WGS metagenome assembly RCMY01 (sample SAMN09708234, study PRJNA481090) | Marine sediment metagenome, whole genome shotgun sequencing project.
ACCGGCTCGCCGGTATCGTCATCAAATCCGGTCTGCACCGTGCGGCTGAACATCTCATTCTTGCCGAGGGCATCAGCCACGCGGGAATTGTAGCCGTCGATATTGCGCACGCCCATCTTGGACATCTTGCGATACCGCTCTTCCATCTCGGCGACGGTCCATTTCAGGGCCACGACGGCCTTTTTGGGGTCTGTCACGACGGGGCTCAGCAGGTGTGGGATGCCGTCATAGACGCTAAGTTCCAGCATCTTGGGGTCGATCATAATCATGCGGCAATCATCCGGCGTCAGCTTGTAAAGCAGGCTGAGGATCATGGTGTTGATCGCCACGGATTTACCCGAGCCGGTCGTGCCCGCGATCAGCAGGTGGGGCATCTTGGCGAGGTTGGCGACCATCGGATCGCCACCGATATCCTTGCCCAGCGCCAGCGGCAGTTTCTGATTGCCATCGCCGAAATCGCGGGTCGACAGGATCTCGCGCAGCGATACCATCTCACGATTGTCATTCGGCAATTCGATCCCGATGACGCTGCGGCCCGGCACGGTGGAAACGCGCGCCGAAAGGGCCGACATCGAGCGTGCGATATCGTCGGCCAGCCCGATCACGCGGGACGCCTTTAGGCCTGCCGCAGGCTCCAGCTCGTACATGGTGACAACGGGGCCGGGGCGCACTGATACGATCTCGCCCTTGACGCCGTAATCGTCCAGCACGACCTCGAGCATGCGTGCGTTTTCCTCCAGCGCCTCGTCGCTGAGGTGGTGGCGCGGGATATTGTCGGGGCTGGACAGCAGGCTGAGCGGGGGCAGCTCATACTGAGCGGCAGCGTGTTCCTCGAATTGCAGCGCGGGCTGCGCTTCGGCAGCGGCACGGGTCGATGGAACGGGCGTCTTGCGCTGAGTGTGCTGCACGACCTTGCGCGTCTCGGGCGTGTGGGTGCGCGCAGTAGGCTGCGGCGGCATCGGGGCCGTATCGTCGAGGACGATCGCCTCATCCTCTTCTTCATCCTGTGGCGCCTCGGCATACGTTTCGTCGGAATGCGGCTGCGGCGCGATCTCGGCCCGTGGCATAGGCGCAGCCATGCGCGGCGCGCTCAGTTGCGGCTCGGGCGGCAGCGCGATGCCTGCCGATGTCAGCGGCGGCTCAGGCGGCAGTTGCGCCGGGCGGGTCGTGTCCAGCATAAGCGGTATTGGCCCGCGCCGCCCACCGCGTGCAGCAGCAGCAGCAGCGGCTTGCAGTATCGGGGCGGCAGGTGCTGACCGTACGCGTGATTTGATGATATCGGCGATCTTTTCCTTGATGCGGTCCTCGCCGGGCATGGGTCTGTCGCCGGCAATTGACTCCAGCTCGACCAGTTCGGGGGTCGGCATCTGCTCGGGTTTACGCATGAGGGACGGCATACGGCCCAAGAGGCCGCCCTGCTTTTCCGCAGGCCGCTGGGGCGCGTGCAAGGCAGGCTCGGCGGTCTCGTCATAGACTTTGGCATGGGCGCTGCGGCTGAGGCGCGGCGCATCTGCGGCCATTTCAGGCTCGGAGCGGCGCGCCTGTGCATTGCTGCGGGCGCTCTGCGCGGCGGCGGCAGCCCCCGAAGCCCCGCGCGACACAAGGCCGATCAGCACCGAATAGACCATGACAACGCCCAGCGCCATGTATCGCAGACCGCGCCGGATCTCGCTGCGCTCGAACCCGGTGACGAACGCGCCAAGGGCCAGCATCACTACACCAAGGATCAGCGACAACAGCTTTAGCCCCGCCGCCGCACCGATGGGCAGAATGCCCAAGGCAGCGCCCATAACGGTATCGCCAAAAATGCCGCCAAGGCCGAAGCTGTGGCTGGCATACCATTCGGCGCCGGGCGTCAGCGACGCGGCATAGAGAGACAGCACCGCCACCCAGATCGGGGCAAAAATCACACGCGCCATCGCCCGCTCTTGCCCGCGATGCAGAACAAAGCGCGCGCCCCACGCCGCCAGAACGACGGCCACGCCCCAAGCGCCCCAGCCAACGACCATGAAAAGCGTCGCAGCGATGGTGGCACCCGTCTGGCCCAGCCAATTCTGCACCGGTGTGTCGACCGCCGACAGCCAGCTGGGATCCTCGGGGCTATAGGAGGCGAACATCATCGCGGCCAGCACAGCCAAGCCGAACAGAGCGAGGCCCAGCAATTCCTTGCCGCGTTTCTCGATCGCCTGGGCCATGTTGCTATCCAACAGAGGATCCCGCCCGCGTGTCTGATATGCCATTTCGTCCCTCGTCCTTATCGTCCAGAGGACCGGCGCGATGCGCCAATCCACCCCGGCAGAGCCGCAAGCGCGCCCCCGGTCCGGTTGATTTCATCATTGCCCTGAGGAACATTTATCCGGGCCACGCGCAAATCGCCGTCGATACGAGTCACCTCGCAAGGACACGCCACAGCACTGGCCGCAAGGTTCGAAAACCGCTCGGAAAACATGTCTTACTGCCTCAGGTTCGGGATCATGATCGCCCCGTATTGCCTAAAACTACGCGTTGCGCGCGCATCCGTCCAGAGAAACCATATGCTCTCTCGCCCGATTGTGGTATTTTTGGCGGGCCGGGTTTTTTCTTGGTAAAAATACCCAATTCAACGGCTTAACCCAGCGCAGCCTCCGCCGCCTTGGCGATACGCAGCAGCCTTTCCTCGCCCATCGCCGCACCGCACAGCATGATGCCACAACTCGGCACACCCGTTGGCAGGGTGATCGCGGCAAGGCCCATCAGGTTGCCCACGCGGGTGTTGCGCAGGGTCAGAAGGTTTTCGGTCACGTAGTAGTCGCCATCGCTGATCAGGCGCTCTGCGTCGGGCGGCATGTTGGGCGCGCTTGGCATCAGTACCGCGTCATACCCGGCCACGCGCGCGGCCCAGACCAAGCGTAGCGCGTCCAACCGTTGCCACGCCGAAACGAATTCAGGCGCAGTGATGCCCCTGCCGCTGCGAAACCGGTCACGGATCGGGCCGAACATCTTGTCGGGGTCGGCCTCAATCACCGCGCCCCATGTGCCATAGGCCTCGGCGGAAAAGAGCGTTGCCGCGAGGTCCATCGCGTCATCCACCTCGGGGGCGGTTAGGCCGGTGACTGTTGCACCCGCCGCCGCCAGCCGCTCGACCGCGTCAAGATATGCACGCATTGGCGCATCGCGGACGCCCTCCATCACCGTGCTTTGCAACGTGGCAAAGCGCATCCCCGTCAGCGATGCACCGCGCAGATCAGGCGCTGTGCGCCCCTCCAGTGCGGCCAGCAGCAGGGCTGCGTCCTCGACGCTGCGGGTCAACGGGCCGACTGTGTCAAACCGTGCGGCCAGCGGCACAGTGCCGCGCACAGACACGCGCCCCGCCGTCGTCTTGAGCCCGACCAGATCGTTCCACGCGGCAGGCACGCGGACCGATCCACCCGTGTCGCTGCCGATACCCGCAGCGGCCAGCCCATGCGCCACGCTTGCCGCCGCGCCCGAGGACGAGCCGCCGGCGACGGCGTCCGCGTCATTGATACAAGGCGGCGTCGCAGTCATGGGGTTAAGGCCAAGGCCCGAAAACGCCAGCTCGCTCATATGCGTTTTGCCAAGGCAAACGAGGCCGGCAGCAGTGGCGTTTTGCAGCACCTCTGCATCGCGATCCGGCACACGGCCTGCCAACAGGCGGCTGCCTGCCTCGGTCGCGGTTCCGGCGCTGTCAAAGAGGTCTTTCCAGCTGATCGGCACACCGTCGAGCACGCCGCGCCTCTGGCCCATCTGCGCGCGGGCGGCAGCGGCGGCGGCCTCGCTGCGGGCGCGATCATGCGTGACGACGCTATAGATGCGCGCCGATGCGGGGTGGGCGTCGATAGCGTCAAGGTAGATATCGGTCAGGGCCACCGGGTCGATCTCGCCCGCGCCGATGCCGCGACCCAGATCCGCCGCGCTCATGTTCAGCCAGTCCTGCATCCCCTACCCTCGCCTGAATATCTGTAATCGCAGCGACCCTAGCGGCAGGTTGGCGCATGGACAATCCCGCTATCGTCACCATATTGAGAGCTATGAAAATGGACAGTGATATCGTGATCGTCGGCGGTGGTCTGAACGGCCCCGCCTTGGCATTGGCGCTGGCGCAGCGCGGGTTTTCCGTGACCGTGGTTGATGCCCTGCCCCGACCCGAGCGTGGCGATGCCGCCTTTGACGGGCGCTCTTACGCGTTGGCGATGGCGTCGGTGCGCCTGCTGCGCGCCATCGGCATCTGGGACGGGATCAAGGATCGCACCCAGCCCATGCTGGAGATCAAGGTCAGCGACGGGCGCGCAGGCGCTGGGCCCCTCACGCCCTTTTCGCTGCATTTCGACCATGCCGAGCTAGAAGAAGGCCCGATGGGCCACATGTGCGAGGACCGCGTTTTGCGCCCCGCCTTTCTCGACGCGATGGATGAGGTCGCAGGCATCACCACGATTTCCGGCGACGCCGTGATCGCCCAAGATGTGGACGCGGCAGGTGCCACGCTGACGCTGGCATCGGGCAAGGTGTTGCGTACCCGGCTGATCGTCGGCTCGGACGGGCGCAATTCAGGCACGGCGCAGCGAGCTGGCATCCGGCGCACGGGCTGGCAATATGGACAGACGGCGCTGGTCTGCGCCGTGACGCACGAAAAGCCCCATCACGGCATCGCGCATCAGTTTTTCATGCCGCCTGGACCGCTGGCGATCCTGCCGCTGCCCGGAAATATGTCGTCCATCGTTTGGAGCGAGAGTGACGCGACCGCCGCCGCCTTTGCCGCGCTGAGTGACGCCGATTTCATGGGCCGTGCTACGCCCCCGCTTTGGCGATTTTCTGGGTGAGATTTCACTGTCTGGCCAGCGCTATACCTATCCACTGGGCCTGAGCCTTGCGAACCATTTTATCGCGCCGCGCGTGGCGCTGGTCGGCGATGCGGCGCATGGCTTGCATCCGGTCGCGGGTCAGGGCCTGAACGCCGGGCTGCGCGATGTCGCCGCGCTGACCCAAGTGCTGACCGAGGCGCAGACACGCGGCGAGGATATGGCCGCGCCCGACGTGCTGGAGCGCTATCAACGCTGGCGGCGCTTTGATACGGCGGCGCTGGCGGCATCAACTGACCTCAGTAACCGACTGTTTTCCAGCGATAACCCTCTATTGCGCGCGGTCCGAGATCTGGGCATGGGCGCTGTTCAGGCGGCCGCCCCTCTGCGCCGCGCATTGATGCGCGAGGCGGCGGGGCTGACCGGCGATCTGCCTGATCTCATGCGCTGAGTGGCGCGGCGGAAGGCAGGCTATTTCCAGTCCTCGAGCGCCTCTTCGTCCTCGTCGCGCGCGTCCACCCAAGCAGTGCCTTTGCCAGTCGCTTCCTTCTTCCAGAAAGGCGCGCGCGATTTCAGGTAATCCATCAGGAACATCGCCGCCTCAAACGCGTCCTTGCGGTGGCGCGACGCGGTGGCGACCATCATAATCAGGTCATTCGGCGCCAGCCGCCCATGGCGGTGGATGATCAGGCTGCCGCCCAGATCCCAGCGCGCATGCGCATCCTCGGTGATGGCGCGCAGGGCTTTTTCGGTCATGCCCGAATAATGCTCGATCTGCATGTGATCTAGGTCGCCGTCCAGATCGCGCACGATGCCGGTAAAGGTGACGACCGCGCCCATACCAGTCTGGGACGCGGCGAATGCATTGGCCTCGGCGCCCAGATCGAACGGCGCCTCCTGCACGCGGATATCCATGGCCTCAGCCACCTGTCATGGGCGGAAAGAACGCGACCTCGCGCACGCCCGAAAGCGGCGTGTCCCAGCCCGCCAATTCCTGATCGACGGCAACCCGCAGGGCGGCCAGATCGGAAAACGCCACCTCATACCGCGCCTCACGTTTGCGAAGCTCGTCCACGAGATCCTGCACGGTTGCGGCATCAGTCTGAACTGCCTCGCGCGGCAGGCCGATCCGCTCGCGCACCCATGCGAAATAAAGAACATCCATCAGCGATCATCCTTCAGATAAGGCAGCGCCTTGAGGAGGTAGTCGACGCCCGTGATTGCCGTCAGACTCGCCGCCAGCCACAGCAGCCACAGCCCCGCGTGCCATGTAAAGATCATGGCATTCAATTTCCAACTGAGGCCCAGCACGTCCTCCTCAACGCCCATCAGGATCGCATCCACCATTTCAGGGTCCATTCCGAAGGTGGACATACCAAAGTAATGCTCAAACACGCCTTGGGAAAAGAGGGTGGCGATGGCGACCATCTGCGTGGTCGTCTTCCACTTGGCCAGTTTGGTGACCTTAAGCGTGCCGGCAGTGTCGCCCAGAAATTCGCGCAGGCCCGATACGAACACTTCGCGGAACAGGATCACAGTTGCAGGCAGCACCAGCCACGGCGACATCGGCGAATAGCCGACGATGACCATCAGCGCGATCACAACCATCGCCTTGTCTGCGATCGGGTCCAGCATCGCGCCCAGCCGCGTCTCCTGCTTCCACGAGCGGGCGAGGTAGCCGTCGAACCAGTCCGTGATCGCCGCCGAGACAAACAGCAGCAGCGCGAACCAATCCGCATAGGGGCGCGTGAAATAAAGGAACATGACCGCCACACCGGGCGCAGCCAGCAAACGCAAAAGCGTCAGGATATTCGGGACGGTCCATGTCATGGCCCATGTCTATCCCGCTTGGGAAGGGGGTTAAAGCCCCGCGTTGCGCCCGCCCTACCCCTTGTCGTGGAAGTAGTCATAGACCTTCTGCGCCAGCCCTTCGGAAACGCCATCGACGGCCTTGAGATCGGCCAGAGCAGCGCGGCCAACCGCCTTGGCGCTGCCGAAATGCGCCAGCAGCGCGCGTTTGCGCGCGGCGCCGACGCCCGGCACATCGTCGAGCGGCGTGGCGCTGACCGCCTTGGAGCGTTTTGCACGGTGCGTGCCAATGGCAAAGCGGTGCGCCTCATCCCGCAGGCGCTGGATGAAATACAATACAGGATCATTGCGCGGCAGCGCGATGGGGCGCTGGCCAGTGCGGTGGAATTCCTCCTTGCCCAGATCGCGATCAATGCCCTTGGCGACGCCGACCATCGGGATCTCGCTGACGCCCATGTCGTTCATGATCCCGCGCACCGCGCTGACCTGCCCCGCCCCGCCATCGATCAGTAGAAGGTCGGGCCATGTGCCCTTGGCGCGGTCCGGGTCCTCCTTCAGCAGGCGTTTGAAGCGACGTTGCAGCACCTCCTTCATCATGCCGAAATCGTCGCCGGGGGTCATGTCTTCGCCACGAATGTTGAATTTGCGATACTGGTTTTTCATCATGCCCTCGGGGCCTGCGACAATCATCGCACCGACTGCATGCGCACCCTGAATGTGGCTGTTGTCATAGACTTCAATTCGCTGGGGCGCGCCGTCCAGGCCAAACGCATCGGCGACGCCCTTGAGCAGCCTTGCCTGTGTCGCGCTCTCGGCCATTTTCCGGGCCAGGCTTTCGCGCGCGTTGCGCAGGGCCGACTCTACCAGTTCGGCCTTTTCGCCCCGCTGGGGGACCAGCAGAGTGACCTTACGACCCAACTTGCCAGTGAGGGCCTCCGCCATCAGATCGGGGCTTTCGATCTCACCCGACAGGATCAATTGGCGCGGCGGCTCCTTGGTGTCGTAGAACTGGCCGATAAAGGCCTCCAGCACCTCGGGCGCCTCGACGTCCACACCGACGCGAGGGTAAAAGTCGCGGTTGCCCCAGTTCTGCCCCGCCCGGATAAAGAACACCTGAACGCAGGCCTGCCCCTGCTCCAGATGCAGCGCGATTACGTCGGCCTCGTCCACGCTGCGCGGGTTGATCCCCTGCGCAGTCTGCACCTGCGTCATCGCCTTGATCCGGTCGCGCAGAGCGGCCGCGCGCTCAAATTCCATCTGCTCGGACGCCTCGGCCATCTGGCCGGCCAGCTTTTCCTGAATTTCGGTGGATTTGCCGCTCAGATACCGCTCGGCATCGCCGACCTGCGCAATGTAGTCGTCCTTGGAGATATAGCCGACGCAGGGCGCGGTGCAGCGTTTGATCTGATATTGCAGGCACGGGCGCGTGCGCGCCTCGAACACCGAATCCGTGCAATTGCGCAGCTGGAACACGCGCTGTAGCTGCGCCAGCGTGCGATTGACCGCGCCTGCGCTGGCGAAGGGGCCGTAATACGCGCCCTTTTCCCGTTTGGCGCCGCGATGCTTTTTGATCATCGGGAAGTCGTGCGTTTTCGTCACGAGGATATTCGGAAACGATTTATCGTCGCGCAGCAGCACGTTGTATTTGGGTTTCAGTTGCTTGATCAGGTTCTGCTCCAGCAGCAGCGCCTCGGTCTCGGTCGCTGTCGTCAGGAACATCATCGAGGCGGTCGCGTCGATCATCCGCATGATGCGCCCCGTATGCCCGGTGGGGCGCGCATAACTGGACACGCGCGCTTTCAGATTGCGCGCCTTGCCGACATAAAGCACGCGCGCCTGTGCATCCAACATGCGGTACACGCCGGGCGAACCGTCAAGCGTGCGCAGATAGGACTGGATCACCTTGTGGCCGGTCGGCACGGGGGTTTGCGGGGTTTGGTCGGTCATAGGCCTATAGATATGATTCTGCCGCCCTGCTGCAATCTTGGACGTGCGCGCACAAGGGGAATCCTGTCCACGCTTTCTGTGGATAACTCTGCGGGTAACTTTACGTGACCGCGAAATTTCCCTTGTTCACAGCAGGCTTCGCTGGTTTGCTCATTTTTTCAGCACCTTGGCAAATCATTGATTTTCCTTAGTAAAATTTATGCTGCATTGCAATATACTGAAATCGTTGGGGATTTTTATGTGTCCGCTCAACAAAATCTAACACAGTGCAAAACTTTTATCTGCCAAGGCGGTACGAGCGTCTATTCGACGCCCAGAACGTCAGGCGTCTTCCATCCCAGATGCTGTCCGCCATCGATGCATAGCAACTGCCCGGTCACCGCAGGCGCACCTAGAAAATAGGCCAGCGCGCCGGTGATATCCTGCACATTTGCGCCTCTTTTCAGCACTGTGCTGGCGCGCTGCGCGGCAAAATGTGCCTCGCTCTGGCGGGTTGCGCGCAGGGTCGGGCCGGGGCCGATAGCGTTGACGCGCACCCGCGGGGCCAGCGCCTGCGCAGCGGTTTGGGTGAACGCCCAGAGGCCCATCTTGGCCAGTGTATAGGTCATGAATTCTGGCGTCAGCTTGCGCACACGCTGGTCGATCATGTTAACGACCAGGCCTTGGGCCACCGGCTCGCCATTCTCGTCAATCTCAGGGTCTGGTACCTGCGCCGCCAGCGCCTGCGTCAGCACGAAAGGCGCGCGCAGATTCGATTCAAAATGGCGGTCCCAGCTACTGCGCGTGGCGCTTTCCAACGTATCGTAGTCAAAGATCGAGGCCGAGTTGACCAGCACCGTGATCGGCCCACCCAACGCCTCGGCGGCGGCGGGCAATAGGCGCGTGACCTCATCCTCGTTCAACAAATCCGCCTGCAGGGGCGCGGCCCTGCGGCCCAATGCGCGGATCTCGCCGGCGACGGCCTCGGCACCTTTGTCCGAACTGTGATAGTGCACAGCCACGTCATGGCCACGCGCCGCCAGTTCCAGCGCCATCGCGCGGCCCAGCCTTTTGCCGGCCCCGGTCACCAATGCACGGCCCATATGCGCCCCTCCCTTAGATCAATATGATGGTCACATAGGCCAGATAGATCACCGTCAAGAGAACGCCAATCACGCGACTGATATCGACCTTGAGGAAAACGAACGGGATCAACGCCAGCGACGCGGCCAACATGACCCAAAGGTCAAAGCGCAGGAATTCGACATCGACCGGGATCGGCTTGATCAGCGCGGCGACGCCGATGATGCCCAACAGGTTGAACATGTTCGAGCCGATGACGTTGCCCAGCGCCACATCCGCCTGCTTGCGCAGGGCGGCCATTACAGTGGTCGCCAGTTCAGGCAGCGACGTGCCCAGCGCCACCAGCGTCAGGCCGATCACAGCATCGCTGACGCCATAGTCGCGCGCGATGATCGACGCGTTGTCGACCAGCAAATCGGCCCCCAGCGGCAGGCCGACGAGGCCCAGCACCAGAAAGACGGCGATCTGCCACCACGGCATATTGGGGTCAGCGCCTTCGACCTCTTCGGCAGGACAGGCACGTTCGGCCCGGCGATGATTGCGCGCATCACGCGCCAGAATAATCATGACCACCGCCAGCGCCGCCAGCAAGATCAGCCCCGACCAGAGGGTAAATATCCCGACGAACGCCAGCCCGATGAACAGCACGCTGGCGATCAGCATGTAAACATAGGTTTTGCGCGTGTCGCACTCAGACGAATGAATCACCGACAGGATCGCAGGCAGGCCCAGCACCAGTAGCGCATTGGCAGTGTTCGAGCCGATGACGTTGCCCAGTGCCAGCCCCGGCTTGTCCATCAGGACCGCGTTGATCGAGATCAGCAATTCTGGTGCAGACGTGCCAAAGGCCACGATCGTCAGGCTGACGATCAGCGCCGGGATACCGACCCGCAAGCTGAGGTTGACCGCACCCTTGACCAGCGCATCGCCCGCCAGCAGCAGGATGACAAGCCCCAGCCCCGCAAATGCCCAGACCATCATTTACGTATGCCCTTCTGGCAGGGGCATGGCCCCTTGCCGATCCTGAACTTGCCGCATTTCGGGCATTTGGCCGCCGCCAGACGTTTCTGCCCCGGAAAGCGCAAGCGCCCAAACATGGCCAGTACGACCATGCCGACCAGAAAGAGCATGACGATCTTGACGATCACGCGGCTACAGCCCGAAGCGCGCAAAGTGCGCGCGGTTCTCGACAGCGGCGATGGCGTCTTCGGCCAGTGTGACGCCAAAGCGCGACAGCAGGCCCTTCTTGCGGCCGTATTGCATCAGGCGCACGTCCTTGCCGTATAGCTCTTGCAGCTTAGGCATCATGTGCGCCTCGCCGTCGACCAACCCCAGCTTGACCGCGCGGCGGCCCAGCCAGAATTCGCCGGTGAAAATGTTGGGATCGTCGGCCAGCTTGGCCCCGCGCCGTTCCTTGACATAGGCGATAAAGCCGCTGTGCATGTCCTCCAGCAGATCCTTGAGGCGGTCGACATCCTCTTCCTTTTGCGGAAGGAACGGGTCCAGCGTCGATTTCGACTTGCCCGAAGTATGCACGCGCCGCTCGATCCCCTGACGGGCCAGAAACACCGGCAGGCCAAAGCTCGCCGAGATGACGCCGATTGAGCCGACTATCGAGCCGAAATCGACCCAGATATCATCCGCCGACGCGGCCAGCCAATAGCCGCCTGAGGCCGCGACATCCTCGACAAAGGCATGGACGTGCACGCCCTTGTCCTCGGCCAGCCGCCGGATACGACCCGCAATCAACGACGATTGCACGGGCGAGCCGCCGGGCGAGTTGATCAGCAGGGCGACCGCACGCGGCTTGCCCTTTTTGAATGCCTTTTCGAGCATGGGCGCGAGCGCCTCGTCGTTCAGCGACATGCGGCCGGTGCCGATGGTGCCGCTGAGGCGCACGACCGCTACGCGCGGGTGCGATTTGATGAACGGCAGGCGGGATTTGAGGGTGGACCATTTTGTCATGTGAGCGATGTATAATCCTAAGGCCTTTGAAACAAGGCGGCAGGGCGCGTCGCGCGCGCCTTATTGCAAAAATATTGGGCTGCGGGTCAGGATTTGATCCGGTATCCGGTTTTGAAGATCCACCAGACGATCCCCATGCAGATGCCAGTAAAGCCCGCGATGGCCAGCAGCGACCAGCCGACGCCGACATCCGCCGTGCCAAAGAAAGACCAGCGAAACCCCGAAACAAGGTAAACGACCGGATTGAACAGCGCCACGGTCTGCCAGCTTTCGGGTAGCATCGAGATGGAATAGAACGCACCACCGAGGAAAATGAGCGGCGTGATCACCAAGAGCGGGATCAGTTGCAGCTGTTGAAAGTTTTCCGCCCAGATGCCGATGATGAAGCCAAAGAGGCTGAAACTGACGCAGGTGAGCAGCAGGAATGCCAGCATCGCCCACGGGTGCATGATCTGGATTTCAACAAAGAAGCCTGCGGTGACGAGGATCACGATGCCGATAATCAGCGATTTCGTCGCCGCCGCGCCGACATAACCCAGCACGATTTCGAGGAAATTGACCGGGGCCGACAGCAATTCGAAAATCGTGCCAATGAATTTCGGAAAGTAGATGCCAAAAGAGGCGTTGCTGATGGCCTGCGTCATGACGCTGAGCATGATGAGGCCCGGCACGATGAACGCACCGTAGGAAATCCCTTCGACCTCGTCGATGCGGCTGCCGATGGCGGTGCCGAACACCACAAAATAGAGCGAGGTCGAGATGACCGGCGACAGAAGGCTCTCCATCAAAGTGCGGAAAAATCGCTTCATTTCATAGAGGTAGATTGCCCAGATCGCTGGAAAGTTCATTGCTCGCCCTCCTTGATCAGCCCAACGAATATCTCTTCGAGGCTACTTTGCGTGGTCTGGATGTCGCGCAGCGCCAGCCCTTCGTTCGCGATGGCCTGCAAGAGGCGCGTGATACCTGTCCGCTCGCCCGTGGAATCGTAGGTGTAGCTTAGCGATTGGCCATCCTCACCCAGCGTCAGCTCATAGTCGGCCAGCGTATCTGGCACGGCTGGCAATGGCTCGGTCAAATCGATGCGCAGGGTCTTGCGGCCCATCCGAGCCATCAGATGTTCCTTGGCTTCGACCAGCAGGATTTCACCCTTGTTGATGACAGCGATACGGTCGGCGATCGCCTCGGCCTCTTCGATATAATGCGTGGTCAGGATGATGGTGACGCCGGATTTACGCAGCTCTTCGACGATCTGCCACATGTCACGGCGCAGCTCGACGTCGACGCCTGCCGTCGGTTCGTCCAGGAACAGCACGCGCGGCTCGTGGCAGAGCGCCTTGGCAATCAGCACACGACGCTTCATCCCGCCCGACAGCTCGCGGGTGCGCGACGCGCGCTTGTCCCAGAGGCTGAGCTGGCGCAGGATTTTCTCGATCAGTGCATCGTCGCGGGATTTGCCAAAGAGGCCGCGCGAGAAACGCACCGTGTTGATGACCTTCTCGAACGGCTCTAGCGCCACTTCCTGCGGCACCAGCCCGATCATCGCGCGCGCCTTGCGATAGCCGGTGACAACGTCATGCCCGCCAACGGTGGCACGCCCGCTGGTCGGCGTGACGATGCCGCAGAGCGCCGAGATCAGCGTGGTCTTGCCCGCGCCGTTGGGGCCGAGCAGCGCGATGATCTCACCCTCTTCAATAGCGAGCGACACGTCCTTGAGCGCGACATGTCCGCCGCCATAGACCTTGCCCATGTTCTGGACGTCAACGATAGCTGTCATGGTCCGGCCTCCGGGGTTTTGCGGGTTGCGCGGAACCTATATCATTCGCGGCCAAGGGCAATCGCACAATCGGCGGCCCCCGACAGAAAGGCAGATCACATGAGTGATCCCCAGATAATCATCGTTGGCGCAGGCGCGGCCGGTATCGGCGCGGCGCTGGAATGCGAGGCGCGCGGCGTTTCCTACGTGGTGCTTGAGGCGGCGACGCGCGTCGGCGGGCGTGCCTATACCGCAGCGGCGGGCCTGCCGGGGCCATGGGATCATGGCTGTCACTGGCTGCATTGCGCGAACGAAAACCCACTGGTCTCTTGGGCGGATCGGCTGGGTGCTACGTATCGGCAACAGGACGTCGCCAATCCGTTTATGGTCTGGACAGACGGCGCGTTCGGCAATGCAGAGGAAATCGCCGAGTACGACGCGGCCGTCACCCGTGCCTTCGAGGCGATCGAGACGTCAAACCGCGACGTGCCGATCCCGCAGGTACTGCCCGATGCCGGGCGCTGGACACCGTCGGTGCGGCTGATTCTGGCATTGATGGCCGGGGATGATTCAGCGGATGTGTCGGCCTCTGGTTACGGCGATTACGGGGACACCGGACATGACTGGCCAGTTCTTTCAGGCCTCGGTGCGCTCATCAGCACGATGGCCAAGGGGCTGAACATCCGCACAGGCGTGGCCGTGCGTGGCATCGCCCAACAGGGAGACGGCGCAAGCGTGACGACCGATCAGGGCGATCTGCGCGCGAAGGGCGTGATCGTCACCGCATCCACCAATGTCCTCGCGCGGGGCGCAATCCACTTTGCCCCCGGTCCTGCCGCTGATCTGGCGTTCGAACTCGACCGCGTGCCGTGCGGGGTCTATGAAAAGGTGGCCTTCGCGATGGATACCCTGCCGGAGGAGATGACTCAGACCCGGTTTTTGTCAGTTCAACAGAGCGGCCACGACATGGCGGCGAATTTCCAGATCGTTCAGGGGGACGCGCCCATGATGCTGTGCCATATGGCCGGAACATACGCGCATGCGCTGGTGATGGCAGGGCCTGAGGCCATGACCGACTATGCGCGCGGCGCGCTTATCGACGCTTTCGGGACGCAGATCGAGGACCGGATCACCGGCACCGCCACCACCAACTGGACGAACGATCCGCTGGTGCTGGGATCATATTCCCACGCTCGTCCGGGGTCGGCCCAGTTCCGGCGCGACATGATCACGCGCGACACCGGCAGCGTCGCATTCGCCGGTGAGGCGTTTTCGCTAAATTGGCAGGCGACGGCGCATGGCGCATATCAAAGCGGGCGGGACGTCGCGGCGAGAATGGCAGATCACGTTAGCTGATAAGCTTTTTCAGCCAGCCCTTTTTCTCAGCCTCAGGGGCGTCGTCGGCGTCTTTCGGCCCCTCAATCACCTCTTCGAGGCGGGTAAAGAACTGGTCCGCCATCTTTTTGGCAAAGCCGTCGACAATGCGACTGCCCAGTTGCGCCAGCTTGCCGCCGACCTTCGCCTCGACATCGTAGCTCAGCGTGGTGACGCCGTCGGCCTCATCGAGGCGAACATCGGCGGCGCCTTTGGCAAAACCGGCCGCGCCGCCCTTGCCCTCGCCCGTCAGGGTGAGGCTGGTTTGATCCACCACGTTGCTGACCGTAACCGCGCCGCGAAACGTCGCCTTGACCGGGCCGACCTTCTGCGTGACGACCGCCTCAAACCCGTCCTCGGCGCTGCCAGTCACCTCGGTCGCGCCCGGCACGCATTCCTTCAGCACCTCGGGGCTGAGAAGCGCGGCCCAGACGGTAGCCTTGTTTGCCTCGATCGTGCGTGTGTC
>RCMY010002979.1_pt1 | contig 15167 bp, 13 predicted proteins | sample 2041341 | NCBI WGS metagenome assembly RCMY01 (sample SAMN09708234, study PRJNA481090) | Marine sediment metagenome, whole genome shotgun sequencing project.
TGATGTTCAGGGCGCGGCTGGTGTCGACCATCGGTTTGCACCAGTTTTCCTGCACCGCGAGATCGGCAAGGCCTGTGGAAAGATCAATTTCGGCAAGCCCGCGCGCGACCTGCGCTATGGCGCCGGATTGTTCCAGAATTGCGCTTTTCAGGGCGTCATAGAGACGCTTTTCAATTTCAAGTGCCCGTCCGCCCGCGTTCAGGATCTTGGTTTCCATCTCGCTTAGGGGCACGGTGGTAAAGCGAACCTGATTGGCCGTGGTCTGGCGGTGTTTGAACGTCTCATTGAGCGGGGCGGCAAGCATTTTCTCGGCATGGGTCGAGGTGACCTCGACGAAATAGCCAAGGACATTGTTGTGCTTGATCTTGAGCGACTGAATGCCGGTCAGGGCGACATATTCCCCCTGCATCGCTGCGATAACGCCGCGCCCCTCATCGCGAAGCTGGCGCGCCTCGTCCAAGTCCGCGTCATACCCCGGCGCGATGAACCCGCCATCGCGGGCCAAAAGCGATGGCTCGGCCACGAGCGCCTGATCGAGAAGGTCAAGCAGGGCATCGTGACCCGTCAGGCCCTTTGCAGCATCGGCAAGAAGCGACGGAAGGTCGGCGCCGCCAAAAAGTTTTGCAACCTCTTCGCCCTGTTCAAGCCCGTTGCGCACCGCAGCCAGATCGCGCGGCCCGCCGCGATCAAGCCCAAGCCGCGACAGCGCTCGATCAAGGTCCGGCACCTTGCGCAGCGCAGATCGCAAGTCAGCAGAAATTCGAGACTGTTCTACCGCAAAATCAACCGCAGCAAGGCGATCCTGGACCACGTTCAGGATCCGGCTTGGGCTTGAAAGACGCCGTTCCAACAAGCGCCCGCCACCGGCCGTCACCGTGCGGTCGATCGTGGCCAGAAGCGAACCGACCCTGCCGCCGCCAAGCGCCTGGGTCAGTTCAAGATTGCGCCGGGTGGCGGCATCAATCTGCATGGCGCGTTCATGTTGTTCGCGCACCGGTGTGCGCAACAGCGGCAGGTTGCCTTTTTGCGTGATCTCAAGCCATTCCACGATCGCACCCATCGCGGCCACTTCAGGGCGGGTGAACTGGCCGAAGGAATCTAATGTCGTGACGCCAAACAGTGCGCAAAGCCGCTTTTCGCCGCCGGTGCTATCAAAGGCTGACCGTCCCAGTGGGGTAAGAGATGCACCAGATTCAGTGACTATTGCACCTAAATCAGCCTCATCACCATCGGCGATCACCACCTCGCGCGGGGCAAGCCGCGCCAGTTCCGGGCCAAGCCGCGCTACCGTCAGCGGCATCACACAAAACGCCCCGGTCGAGATATCGACCCAGGAGAGCGCACACTCACCGCGGACCTGTGCGAAGGCGGCAAGGTAATTGTGGCGCCGCGCGTCAAGCAGGCTTTCTTCGGTCAGGGTGCCGGGGGTGACGAGGCGCACCACCTCGCGATGTACTACCGATTTCGCGCCACGCTTTTTAGCCTCGGCGGGGTTCTCCATCTGTTCGCAGACGGCAACCCGAAATCCCTTACGGATCAGCGTCAGAAGATACCCCTCGGCGGAATGCACCGGTACGCCGCACATCGCAATATCTTCGCCCAGATGCTTGCCGCGTTTGGTGAGGGCGATATCAAGCGCCTCGGCCGCCGCCGCCGCATCATCGAAAAACAATTCGTAAAAATCGCCCATCCGATAGAACAAAAGCGCCTGCGGGTACTGCGCCTTGATCTCAAGATACTGCGCCATCATCGGCGTGACGGTCGATGGCTGTGCTGTCACTGGTGGCCCCCTTTTGCTAAGTGTGACCTTACAAATCCCCGCGCGCCCGCGAAAGCCAAAACCGCGTTTGAGTTGAGGCCGCCGCATTCCCCCGCTATGCAGGATGAAATTCATTCAATGAACAGGCCCCGATATGGCAAAACATAAACTGACCCGCGAAGAGGCGCTTGCCTTTCACCTTGAACCAACCCCCGGCAAATTCGAGATTACGGCCACCGTGCCGATGACAACGCAACGCGACCTTAGCCTTGCCTATTCGCCCGGCGTGGCGGTGCCATGTGAGGAAATCGCGGCCCACCCCGAGCTTGCCTATGACTATACCAACAAGGGCAATCTTGTTGCGGTCATTTCGAACGGGACGGCGGTTCTTGGGCTTGGCAACCTTGGCGCGCTTGCGTCCAAGCCGGTGATGGAAGGTAAGGCGGTTCTGTTCAAACGGTTTGCCGATGTGAACTCGATCGACATTGAACTGGACACCGAAGACCCCGAGGCCTTTATCAATGCGGTTAAACTGATGGGGCCGACCTTTGGCGGCATCAACCTTGAGGATATCAAGGCGCCAGAATGTTTCATCATCGAACAGCGCCTGAAGGAAGTGATGGATATCCCTGTCTTTCATGACGATCAGCACGGGACGGCAGTGATCTGTGCCGCCGGGCTAATCAATGCGCTGCATATATCGGGCAAGAAGATCGAGGATGTCAGAATCGTTCTGAACGGGGCTGGTGCGGCTGGTATCGCCTGCCTTGAACTGTTAAAATCCATGGGTGCGAAACATGACAATTGCATCATGTGTGATACCAAAGGTGTGATCTATCAGGGTCGTACCGAGGGCATGAACCAGTGGAAATCGGCCCATGCCGCCGCCACCTCGCTGCGCACGCTGGAAGAAGCGATGGCAGGGGCGGATGTGTTCCTTGGTGTCTCTGCCAAGGGCGCGGTCACCCAGGACATGGTTGCCGCGATGGCCGACAACCCGGTGATTTTCGCCATGGCCAACCCCGACCCAGAGATCACCCCGGAAGAGGCCCACGCCGTGCGCCCCGACGCGATTGTTGCGACGGGCCGCTCTGATTATCCCAATCAGGTGAATAACGTCTTGGGTTTTCCCTATCTTTTCCGAGGCGCGCTTGATGTGCATGCCCGCGCGATCAATGATGAGATGAAGATCGCCTGTGCCGAGGCCCTGGCGCGGCTTGCGCGCGAAGATGTGCCGGACGAAGTTGCGATCGCCTATGGTCAAAAGCTTTCATTCGGGCGCGATTATATCATTCCGACGCCGTTCGATCCGCGTCTTATCTATACGATTCCGCCCGCGGTGGCGCGGGCCGGGATGCAGACCGGCGCGGCGCGGCGACCGATTGTCGATATGGATGCCTATGAGGCCTCCCTGAAATCGCGGATGGATCCCACCGCCAGCATCCTGCGCGGCATTAACGCCCGGGCCCGCAATGCTCAGGCCCGGATGATCTTTGCCGAGGGCGATGATCCCCGCGTGTTGCGCGCCGCCGTGCAATATCAGCGCACTGGCCTTGGCAAGGCGATTGTGGTTGGGCGAGACAGTGATGTGAAAGAAAAGCTTGAGGCCGCAGGCCTTGGCGATGCTGTGCGAGAGCTTGAGGTGGTGAATGCCGCCAAGACTGATCGGCTGGAGGAGTATAAGGAGTTTCTCTATAATCGGTTACAGCGCAAAGGTTTTGACCGGCACGACATTCACCGCCTTGCCGCACGTGATCGGCATGTGTTCTCGGCCTTGATGCTTGCGCATGGGCATGGCGATGGCCTTGTCACCGGAGCGACGCGGAAATCGGCGCATGTGCTCGAGCTGATAAATCACGTCTTTGACGCCGACGCCCATCATGGCGCGGCGGGGGTGACGGCGCTGTTGCATAAGGGGCGGATCGTTCTGATCGCCGACACCCTTGTGCATGAATGGCCCGATGAAGAGGATCTTGCCAATATCGCCACCCGCGCCGCCGGTGTTGCCCGTCATCTTGGGTTAGAGCCGCGTGTTGCCTTCGTAAGTTTTTCGACATTCGGTTATCCACACTCTGAACGTGCAGAGAAAATGCACCGTGCCCCCAAAGTGCTTGAGGCGCGCGGCGTAGATTTCGAATTTGAGGGTGAAATGACCGTTGATGTGGCGCTTAACCCTGTCGCGCAAGAGAACTATCCGTTTCAGCGCCTGACCGGGCCCGCGAATATTCTTGTGGTACCGGCGCGTCATTCGGCATCGATCTCCGTCAAGCTGATGCAGGAAATGGCGGGCGCCACGGTGATTGGGCCGATTCTGTCGGGTGTGGATCAGTCGATTCAGATTTGTTCGTCGAATTTCACGGCTAATGATATTCTGAACATGGCGGTTCTGGCGGCCTGTAAAGTGGGGTGAGGTTTTGCGCCTGTGTTGGGCGACTGAATCTGAGTATTTAGGGAACGGTGAAACAGGGGGTGAGCATGATCTTTAACCTTGGGTCGATCAACGCCGATCACATTTATCGCCTGCCTCACTTGCCTGGTCCCGGTGAAACCCTCGCGACGGATAGCTATAACCGCACGCTGGGCGGCAAGGGGGCCAATCAATCGGTTGCTGCTGCGCGGGCGGGGGCAAAGGTGTGCCATATGGGTGCGGTTGGTCCTGATGGCGGCTGGATGGTTGATTTGCTTGAGGGGTATGGCGTTGAGGTTGGGCATATTGCGTGCTGCGACACGGCCTCGGGTCATGCAGTGGTCTGTGTAGATCGCGCGGGTGAGAATGCGATTGTCATCTATTCCGGGGCTAATCGTGCGCTAGTGATGTCGGATGTGACGGCGGCGCTGGCCGCGGCGTTGCCGGGTGACTGGCTAATGATGCAAAATGAAACAAATCTGCAGGTGGAAACCGCACGCCATGCGCATGCCAGGGGATTGCATCTTGCCTATTCTGCGGCGCCTTTTGACGCCGATGCTGTGCGGGCGGTTTTGCCCTTTATCACACTCTTGATTCTGAACGAGGTTGAGGCGCGCCAGCTTGAAGAGGCGATGGGCGCTATTGCTGTGCCGCAGCTTTTGATCACGCGCGGGGCTGATGGCGCCGATTGGCATGACCACGCTTCGGGTGAAATGATCTCTTTTCCGGCCTTTCCGGTCGCGCCGGTCGACACCACCGGTGCCGGTGACACGTTTGCAGGGTATATGGTGGCGTCAATTGCGCAGGGTTTGCCGCCCCGCGCGGCGCTGGCGCGGGCCTCGGCGGCGGCCGCCCTTCAGGTGCAAAGGCCGGGCACAGCCGAGGCGATCCCGACAAGCGCCGAAACCGCCGCCTTTCTTGCCTAGGACTGTCCGGCAAAGGGCGCGTCATTGCCCCAAAGCGCGCGCACCCGAGCGTCACGACCACAGGCTTCGCGGTAAAGCTTGTATGCCTTGGCCTTGGTGCGCGGACCAAAGCGGGTGATCACCAATGCGGTGCTTTTATAGTAGTCCTGATGGCTGCTATCCGCCGCATAAAATGCCTTCAATGGCAGGATTGGGGTGACAATCTTTTGGTTAAGAGCCTTTTCTGTTGCCGTTTTCGCCGCCTCTGCACTCTTCATTTCCGCCGGACCAGAGACAAAAACCGCTGTGCGGTAACTTGCCCCGCGATCACAGAACTGTCCGTCGGCGTCGGTTGGGTCAACCGAGCGGAAGAACAGGCTCAAAAGCGACGCGCGCGTGACCTTGTCTGGATCAAAGGTAATTTTCACCGCCTCAAAATGTCCGGTATTACCTTGGGATACCTGCTTGTAGGTCGGATTTACGCTTGCCCCGCCGGTAAAGCCTGACAGAGCTCCAATGACCCCTGGCACCTTTTCAAAATCGGCCTCGACGCACCAGAAACACCCGCCCGCGACGACAAGCTCTTGGGGCTCTGCCGCATGTGCTTGGTTGGCTTGCACGCACAGGCCGATGGCGATCAGCATTGCGAGTACGGCTGCTTTGATCTCTCGTTTTTGCAGTATCATTGCCCTGCCCTCCTTGGTTAATCCAATCCTGCCCTAAATAGCGGGTCATACCAAGATACGTCCCCGTGAGGTCACGTGCAGTTGAGCAATATTTCGCCCTTGGCATGTTTGGGGCGGGTCACTAGGCTTGCTGGAAAACGGGGGACAACATGGGCGAGCACCAGACCACACATCAGGCCGAAGAAGACGCGCGCAATGACCAGATCATGATCTGGTTGAACGGTCGAATCGTGCCCAAGGCAGAGGCTTTGGTCAGTGTCTACGACAGCGGTTTTATGCTTGGCGATGGCGTGTGGGAGGGGCTGCGGCTTTATGATGGCACATGGGCGTTTGCGGGCGAGCATCTGGATCGCCTGTTTGAGGCGGCAAAGGCGATTGATCTTGATATCGGCATGTCCCGCAAAGAGGCGTTTCAGGCTATATTAGACACACAAACGGCTAATGAGATGACCACCGATGCGCATGCCCGCCTTATGGTGACGCGCGGGGTGAAAACCCGACCATTTCAGCACCCGTCGCTAAGCCGGCAAGGGCCGACCATGGCCATTATCATGGAGCATTCGAAGCCAAAGATCGCCCGCCCGATCCGCCTTGCGACCGTACCGCATATTCGCGGGCTTCCGATGACGCAGGACCCCAAGTTGAATTCGCATTCCAAGCTGAACTGTATCCTGGCCTGTATCGCTGCGGAAAAGGCGGGTGCGGATGAGGCGCTTATGTTGGATGTGAACGGGTTCGTGAATACGACCAACGCCTGTAACTTTTTCATCATTCGCAAGGGTGCGGTTTGGACCTCGACTGGCGATTACTGCATGAACGGGATCACCCGGCAAAAGGTGATTGATCTGTGCCGGGTCAATGACATTCTGATTTACGAACGCAACTACTCGCTGGTCGATACATACGGTGCGGATGAAGCATTTTTGACCGGCACCTTTGGGGCGCAGACCCCCGTGGGCGAGATTGATGGCAGGATGATCGGGGATGGTGCGCAAGGGCCAGTGACAACCCGTATTCAGGGGCTTTATAAGGCTCTGATACAGCGCGAAACGGCCTAAATCGGCATCAGGTGAAAGGCTTTTTCCAGTGCCGGACAAACACCCTTTAGTCCGCCTTTCACCTCTGCATTTTCCAAAAGTGTGATGTCGTAGCGCGCGCCGTAATGGTCCCTTACTTCGGACTCTGTCAGAGAAAAGGGTGGGCCTTTCATCACCGATTGGTCGTATTCGAAGGTGACAAGCAATTGAGGTGCGTTTCGCGTGATTGTCGCGATATGATCGGTATAGCGTCCGCGCATTTCGCCGGGCAGCGCAACCAGAGCGGCGCGGTCAAACACCGCATCAACCGGTCCAAGCACCTCGGGCGTCAGATCAAAGATATCACCGACAAGGATGTCAACGCCCTTCGCGGCATATCGTTTTAACCGGCCATCCTGCGTGACCTCGGGCACGAGGGGCAGTTCGTCAAAAAGCTGTTGCACCGCGATTTTGCTAAGTTCGGCACCGACAACGCGATATCCCTTGGACAAAAGCCAGGCAATATCGCGTGTCTTGCCGCAGAGCGGCAGAAATATCCGTGCCCCCGGCGCAATCGTCAGGGCCTCCAAATGCGCCGCCAACATCCGGTTCACCTCGCCTTCGTGAAATCCGATTTGTGCATTCTCCCACCGCGTGTGCCAGAAATCTGCTTCCATGCTCTGCCCTTACCTCTGTTGTTGCATCCGCGATTCGACGATTCTAGACTCATGGTGGTAGCAAAGGACGTGGGCAGGCAATCATGAAATTTCATCGAACCGTCATGTGGTGCGGTATCGCCCCGTCCGGGCGTCACTAAAGATGCGGATCGCAATGTGGTCCGGGCCGCGCAATCTTAGTACGGCGATGATGTATAGCTTTGGCGCCCGCGCTGATTGGGCCGTGGTGGACGAGCCGTTTTATGCCACCTATCTTGCCCAAACCGGGTTTGATCACCCCATGCGAGATGAGATTATCGCATCGCAACCGACCGATCCGGCCAAGGTGGCCGAAACCCTTTTGGGGCCGATTCCCAGCGGCAAAGCGCATTTTTATCAAAAGCATATGTCGCAGCATATGATTAAGGGCGTGCCGCGCGATTGGGTGCACCGGGTGGCGAATGTGTTTCTCATCCGCCATCCGGCGCGGGTTGCGGCAAGTTTTTCGGCGAAATACGACAATCCGACGCTGGCCGATATCGGCTTTGTTCAGCAGGCCGAGCTTTACGATCAACTTGTCGCGGCGAGTGCACGCCCGGTTGTGATTGATTCCGCTGATATCCGACGTGACCCCGAGACCATGTTGAAACGGCTTTGTGCCGCCATCGGTCTTGGCTGGGATCCGGCGATGCTTCGCTGGCCATCGGGCGGGCATCCGGATGACGGGGTTTGGGCTGCACATTGGTATGGAACGGTGCATCAATCGACCGGGTTTGCCCCGGCTGAGGGGGCGTTACCCGATCTAGATGGCCCGCGCGCGGCATTGGCAAAGGCGGCAATGCCCGCCTATGAACACCTGCGCGCGGTGGCGCTTAGCCTTTAAGGCGACGATTACGCGCCGCCAAAAGTTTAAGGCGCAGCGCGTTAAGCTGAATGAAACCAGCCGCGTCTTTTTGATCGTAAGCGCCGGCATCATCTTCAAACGTCACATGCGCCTCGGAATAAAGGCTGTGATCTGACCAGCGGCCCACGGTGGTTGCCGCGCCTTTATAGAGCTTGAGGCGCACGGTGCCGGTCACATGTTCTTGGCTTTTGTCGATCGCGGCCTGAAGCATTTCGCGCTCTGGGCTGAACCAGAAACCGTTATAAATAAGTTCGGCATAGCGCGGCATCAGCGAATCCTTGAGGTGGCCAGCACCGCTATCAAGGGTGATCTGTTCGATGCCACGGTGCGCCTCTAGCAGAATTGTGCCGCCGGGAGTCTCGTAAATCCCGCGCGACTTCATGCCAACAAATCGGTTTTCGACGAAATCCAGACGCCCGATCCCGTGTTTGCCGCCATATTCGTTCAGCTTGGTCAGGATCGTGGCCGGGCTCATCGCCTCGCCGTTGATCGCCACGGCATCGCCTTTTTCAAAGGACACTTCGATGCATTCCGGGGTATCGGGGGCGTCTTCGGGGCTAACGGTCCGTTGATAGACATAGTCGGGCGCGGCCTCGGCCGGGTCTTCCAGAACCTTGCCCTCGGATGAAGTGTGCAACAGGTTCGCGTCAACCGAAAACGGCGCTTCGCCGCGCTTGTCCTTGGCAATCGGAATCTGGTTCTGTTCTGCGAAGGCCAAAAGCTTGGTCCGGCTGCTCAGGTCCCATTCCCGCCAAGGCGCGATCACCTTGATATCAGGGTTTAGGGCATAGGCCGCCAATTCAAAGCGCACCTGATCATTGCCCTTGCCGGTCGCGCCGTGCGCCACCGCATCGGCCCCGGTTTCAGCGGCAATTTCGACCAGCCGCTTGGAAATCAGCGGACGCGCGATCGAGGTGCCCAAAAGGTAAAGCCCCTCGTAAAGAGCATTGGCGCGGAACATCGGGAAAACGAAATCGCGCACGAATTCTTCGCGCACATCCTCGATATAGATGTTCTCGGGTTTGATCCCCATCAGCTCGGCTTTTTTGCGGGCCGGGTCCAGCTCCTCGCCCTGCCCCAGATCGGCGGTAAAGGTCACCACCTCACAGCCATATTCGGTTTGAAGCCATTTCAAAATGATCGAGGTATCAAGGCCGCCAGAATAGGCCAGGACAACTTTTTTGGGCGCAGACATTCACTTTCCCCTTGCGTCAAATCTGGCTGGCGGAGTAGCGGCTTTTTCCCCAATGGGCAAGTGGAGCCGGTTAACCACGCTTTACGGGCACTTTGCAGAGGATCGCGATGACGAACACTTGTCAGGGCGGGATGATTGCGGCACTCAGGCGGGCATGACTGATTTCAGAACCAGGGCCCAGGCCGCCGAGGCCGCGATGCGCGAGGTGTTCGAGGCAACGCCTCTTCAGCGCAATGATCATTTGTCCGAGCGGTACGGCGCCGAAATCCTGCTCAAGCGAGAGGATCTTTCGCCGGTCCGCTCATACAAATTACGTGGCGCGTTCAATGCGATGCGCAAGGTGTTGGCGCGCGATCCCGAAACCACACAGTTCGTTTGCGCCAGCGCGGGCAATCACGCGCAGGGCGTGGCGTTCATGTGCCGTCATTTCGGTGTGAACGGCGTGATATTCATGCCGGTGACAACGCCACAGCAAAAGATCGGCAAGACCGAGAAATTTGGTGGCGATGCGGTGACGATCCGCCTAACGGGCGATTATTTCGACGATACGTTGCATGCTGCACAGGCCTATTGTGCGCAAACCGGCGGGCATTTCCTGTCGCCGTTTGACGATGAGGACGTGATCGAAGGTCAGGCCTCGGTCGCGGTGGAAATCGAGGCTCAGTTTGACGGGCTACCGGATCATCTGATCATGCCGGTGGGCGGTGGCGGTCTTTCGGCGGGGGTGCGCAGCTATGTTGGCGATCGCTCAAGGCTTACATTGGTAGAGCCTTCGGGCGGCGCCTGCCTTGGGGCGGCACTTGCGGCAGGCAGGCCAGTGCGCCTTAACCACGTCGATAATTTTGCCGATGGGGCGGCTGTGGCCCAGATCGGGGCGAAAACCTTTGCCCGGCTTAGTGATTTTGATGCCGCTCATGCCCGCGTTATTGACGAGGACCGACTATGTACGACCATGCTCGAAATGCTGAACATCGAGGGCATCGTTCTGGAGCCTGCCGGCGCGTTGTCGGTGGATGTTCTCAAGGATATGAGCGATGTGATCCGGGGCAAAACCGTTGTCTGCGTCACCTCTGGCGGCAATTTTGATTTTGAACGCCTGCCCGAGGTCAAGGAACGCGCCCTGCGGTTTTCGGGGGTCAAGAAATATTTCATCCTGCGCATGCCACAGCGCCCTGGTGCGTTACGCGAATTTCTGGAAATTCTCGGCCCGGATGATGATATCGCGCGGTTTGAGTATCTCAAGAAATCGGCGCGCAACTTTGGCTCGGTCCTGATTGGGATCGAAACCAAGAACCCAGACAATTTTACGCATTTCCTGCAAAAGCTCGCGACAGCCGGGTTTGATTACCGCGACATCACCAGGGATGAGGTTCTTGCCGAATTCCTGATCTAGGCGGCGATGACCCGGTCAAGGCCTGACAGAAACGCCGATTTTGACGCGTCATAGCAGGTCAGAACCTCGGCGATATCGACTGTTTCCTGCTGTCCGTTGGCCGAGGCCATTTCGCCCTTGTTGCAGAGATCGGAAAACGCAGCAAAGCCCAGATTAAGCGCGCTGCCTTTGAGGAAATGAAGCTGGCTTTCAAGATCGCTGCGGTCCGAGAGTGTACACAACTTATCAATTTCATCCTCCACCTCTTCGAGAAACAACTCGACCACCTCGCCAAACGCATCTGCCCCGATTTCGTCGCTCAACTCCTGCACACGGTCCCAGTCGATCATTTTCAGCCTCCTTTCGATTTGCCGCAAGGCTGGCTGTAACCTGCTGATAAAGCGTTAAGTCGGTTAGGTAAGCATTGAAAATTTTAGCATTCACATCCCGTTAAGTTGGCGGCGCTAGATTTGATGTTGTTAAATCAAAGGTGGCGGTTGTGCGATCCCAGATGCAGGAAATACAGGATACAGATGCGGGCGGCGGAGTGATCCGGCGAGTCCTTGTGGTGGACGACAGCCGTCTGCAACGCCGCATTTTGACCGCTTCGCTTCAACGCTGGGGGTTTGAGGTGCAAGAGGCCGAATCTGGCGATCATGCCTTGACGCTGTGCCGTGATAATCCGCCTGATCTTGTGATGAGCGATTGGATGATGCCGGGTCTGAGCGGGCTGGAATTCTGTAAAGAATTCAGACAGATGTCGCGTGATCACTATGGCTATTTCATTTTACTCACCTCTAAAAGCGACAAGGATGAGGTGGCGCTTGGGCTTGACGCGGGGGCCGATGATTTTCTGACCAAACCGGTCAATGCTGCCGAATTGCGCGCCCGGATTTCCGCCGGGGCGCGGATTTTGCGGATGGAGCGGGAGCTGACCGAGAAAAATCGTCTGATCAAGACAACACTGGATGAATTGCAGACGCTTTATGATCTGCTGGATAGTGATCTGCTTGAGGCAAAAAAGCTCCAGCAATCGTTGGTCAGTGAACGGTATCGCGATTATGGTCCTGCAGAGGTCTCCTTGATGCTGCATTCGGCGGGGCATGTGGGCGGTGATCTGGTGGGCACGTTCCCGATCAGCGATCAGCGCATTGGCCTTTATGGCATCGATGTCTCAGGTCATGGGATCAGCTCCGCCTTGATGACCGCGCGGCTGGCGGGGTATCTGTCGTCGTCCGTGCCGGAACAGAATCTGGCGCTTCGCAAGACCGCCGATGGTTGCTTTGTCGCCCGCCCGCCCTCCGAGGTGATTGCTAACCTCAATCGGCTGATCATGAGCGAGATGGAAACCGAGCATTACTTCACCCTGCTTCTGGCGGATGTCGATCTTGCAAGTGGCAAGGTTATAATGGCGCAGGCCGGCCACCCCTATCCGGCCCTGCAGCGGGCCAATGGGCAGGTTGAATTCGTCGGGCGCGGCGGGCTTCCTGTGGGCCTGATTGACGGCGCCGAGTATCAACAGTTTGAGGTCACAATGGCGCCGGGCGACCGCTTGCTTATCCACTCCGACGGGATAATCGAATGCGCGGACACATCCGGCGCGCTTTTGGATGATACAGGGCTAGCGAGCATCCTGCGCGATCTGCGCCAGACGCGCGGCATGGCCTGCCTGGAATCCCTGATCTGGAAGCTGTCGGAATTCGCGGGCGATGCCGATTTTGCCGATGACGTTTCGGCGGTGTTGCTTGAATTCAAGCCAAGCCTGTTTCCCGGCTGACAAAAAACCTATCGCCCTCATTGCCAAGCTCACGCGCGGCGATTTCCGGGCTGATCCAGATTGCCTGATGTCCCGGTTCTGAGGGCGGGCCAAGTTCGCGCACTGGATGGGCGCGGTAGATGACACAGACTTTTTCGGCCCAGAGATCGTATTCAGGCATATAAGTGAACCGTCGAAATACCCCAAGCCGCATAGGGCGCGCGATTTTCCAGCCGGTTTCCTCGAAAACCTCACGGTGCAACGCCTGAAGAGGTGATTCGCCCGGATCAATCCCACCGCCAGGTAGCTGTAACTCGGGCGATGGGTGGGCTTGGTGTGTGACAAGCAGCTGCCCATCGCGGGGTAAAATCGCATAGACCCCCGGCCTTTGCCGGTACGAGATACCGGGTTTGGGTGTCTCTCCGAATCGTCTGATCATGGCTTGCCCCCTTGGACGCCGACTTGCCCTGCCTATATAGTCGCGATATGCCAAGAACCGGCGCTGAAGGAAACCCCATGACACTCGGACAAAGAATCGCCTGGGACGACACCATATTGCCGTTCCAGCTTGACCAGGCAGACATTCGCGGCCGCGTTGCGCGGCTAGACGGGGTGCTTGATGGTATTCTCAAGCAACATGACTATCCTCTGGTGGTCGAGGCACTTGTGGCTGAAATGGCGCTTTTGACGGCGTTGATCGGTCAGACGATCAAGCTTCGCTGGAAGCTTTCGCTTCAGGTGCAGACCAACGGCCCGGTGCGGATGATTGCCACCGATTATTATGGCCCGACGGAAGACGGCGAACCCGCCCGCATGCGCGCCTATGCCAGCTATACCCGCGAGCGACTGACCGATGCCGCGCCGTTTGAACAGCTCGGCGATGGCTATTTTGCCGTCATGCTTGATCAAGGTCAGGGCATGGCGCCCTATCAGGGCATCACCCCGATTGCCGGTGAAAGCTTGCGCAGTTGCGCCGAAGCGTATTTTGCCCAGTCTGAACAACTGCCGACGCGCTTTGCGCTTAGTTTTGGCAAGTCGACCGAAGCTGGCGGTGCCGAGCATTGGCGCGCGGGGGGGGTGATGCTACAACATATGCCCAAGGCGTCACCCTTTGCAAAAGATGGCGGGTCTGGCGAAGCCGGGCTTTTGATGCCGCAGGATATCCTCGATGGTGACGAGGCGGAAAACTGGAATCGGGTGAATATCCTGCTTGATACGGTCGAAGATCTTGAAATGATCGGGCCCTCAGTGGCGCCCACCGACCTGTTGTTGCGGCTGTTTCATGAAGAGGCTCCGCGGGTGTTTGATGCCCAGCCGGTGCGCTTTGGCTGTAGTTGTTCCGAGGATCGGGTGCGCAATAGCCTTTCGATCTATTCCGCCAAGGATATCGCGACGATGACCACCGACGACGGCATCGTGACCGCCGATTGCCAGTTCTGCGGCGCGCATTACCGGCTTGATCCGGCCAAGGTTGGGTTTGATGCCAAAGAGGGTCCCGGTGACTCCTGATCCGCTGGACCGCGTGCTTGGTGCGCTGAATGCTGCGTGCCAATCCTCGTCTGACTATGATCTCAACCCCGAGATCACCCTCCCTGCGGGGCGCAAGCTTCGGGCGGCGGGGGTGTTGGTGCCGGTAATTTCAACCGGTGGCGTGGCCCGTGTGATCCTGACGAAACGCTCGTCTGCGCTCAAGCATCATCCCGGCCAGATCGCCTTTCCGGGTGGCAAGCAGGACCTGACCGATGCCGACATCACCGCCACCGCCCTGCGCGAAGCGCAAGAGGAAATCGGCCTTGATCCCGCCAATGTCGAGGTGTTGGGCCATCTGCCGAAACATGAAACCGTCACTGGCTTTGATGTGACGCCGGTTCTGGCACGCGTGTCGCAACCCTTTGTGCCGCGCCCCGAGGCGGGTGAGGTGGATGAGGTATTCGAGGTGCCCTTGGCGCACCTGCTGACCCTGTCGCATTTCCGCGTCGAACAACGTCGCTGGCGCGGCAGTTGGCGGCGCTATTACACGGTGCCGTTTGGCCCCTATTACATCTGGGGTGCCACTGCGCGCATTTTGCGCAGCCTGGCTGATCTGGCGAAGTCATGATGCAGATCACCGAAGACTGGATCAGGGCTGGCGCGACGCAGGATGTCTGTAAAATGCTGACTGATGCCGGATATCAGGCGCTGTTTGTTGGCGGTTGTGTGCGCAACGCTCTTTTGGGCGCGCCGGTGGGTGATATCGATATTGCCACCGATGCCCTGCCCGATCAGGTGATGAAGCTGGCCAGTGCGGCAGGGCTAAAGCCCGTGCCGACGGGCATTGATCATGGCACGGTTACGGTGGTTTCGGGTCACATTCCCCACGAGGTGACCACGTTTCGCGAAGATGTCGAGACCTTTGGCCGCCATGCCACCGTGGCCTTTGGGGGTGATATCCGCGCCGATGCACGCCGTCGCGATTTCACGATGAACGCGCTTTATGCGCGCGCCGACGGCACAGTTCTTGATCCGTTGGGC
>RCMY010002980.1_pt1 | contig 15164 bp, 17 predicted proteins | sample 2041341 | NCBI WGS metagenome assembly RCMY01 (sample SAMN09708234, study PRJNA481090) | Marine sediment metagenome, whole genome shotgun sequencing project.
AGGGGACGGCCGCGCTCGAATCGAGTGGGACGACACGCTGGTCGACCAGGTTCACGACGCCGGCTTCGCAATCGATCCTGACGGTTATATCGCACCGTTGACCCATCTGCCGCACGGCTGGCGTGAACAACGCCCCGCTGATACAACAGCTGGAGGTTAGGATGCGCCGCAACACGCTTCGCCAATTGAAGGCCGAAGGCAAGCCGATCATCAACGCCTGGCTGTCGATTGGTTCGTCGTACTCCGCCGAGCTAGCCGCGCATCAGGGTTTCGACTCGGTCACCGTTGACTGCCAGCACGGTATGATGGGCTTTGAAACGACGGTGGCCATGCTGCAGGCAATCTCATCCACGTCAGCGGTTCCCCTGGTCCGCCCCTCGCAAAACGATAGCGCCGAAATCATGCGGCTACTCGACGCCGGTGCCTACGGCGTTATCTGCCCAATGATCTCTACTCGCGCCGATGCAGAAACGCTGGTTGCCGCCTGCCGTTACGCGCCTGCGGGTAAACGTTCATTCGGACCAGCGCGCGGCCTGCTTTACGGCGGCGCGGATTATGCAAACCACGCCAACGCTGAATTACTCGTGTTCGCTATGATCGAAACCGTCGAAGCGTTGACCAACCTTGAAGACATCGTTGCAACGCCAGGTCTTGATGGTATTTACATTGGCCCTAACGACCTGGCTTTAGCGCTGGGCCACAGACCTGTGCCCGAAAATGACGATAGGGTAGTTAGTCAGGCGATCGAAGACATTCGTGCCAGCGTCGCCAAGCGCGGTCTGATCAGCGGCATTTTCTGCAGCGATGGCCATGCGGCGGCCGTCCGTCGTGAGCAAGGATTCGACCTGCTGACCCCCGGCAACGATGTTGGCACACTGCGCGCAGGCTGGGGCGACGCTATTAATTCGGCCCGCGCTACGGCGGGCTAATCAACGCTTAAGGAGAAACCATAATGTTACTCGGTTGCATCGCAGACGATTTTACCGGAGCCGGCGATATCGCCAACACCCTCGCGCGTGGCGGTATGCGTAGCCGACTTTTCGTTGGCATTCCCGCTAGCGATGCCGACGCCGACGGGGAGGCCGGCGTTATCGCGCTCAAGAGTCGTTCTGTACCGGTCGCAGAAGCAGTTGAAGAGTCATTGCAGGCGCTCGTATGGTTACGCGCCCGTGGTTGTCGCCAGTTCATGTTTAAATATTGCTCGACGTTCGACTCGACACCTGAGGGCAATATCGGTCCCGTCGCCGAAGCATTAGCAGACGCACTTGGCGCTGCCGGTGTGGTTGTCTGCCCGGCATTTCCAGCCAACGGGCGCAGCGTCTATCAAGGGCACCTGTTCGTCAATGATCATTTACTGTCTGAGTCTGGCATGCAGAATCATCCGCTGACGCCCATGACCGACCCGGATCTGCGCCGCTGGCTGCAACTGCAATCGAAAGCCCGCGTCGGTCATGTTGGTCATGCCGTTGTAAACGCGGGAGCAGAGGCAGTTAAAAGCGCACTGCAGGATGCCGGTGCCCGTAATGAAGCGCTGGTCGTTGTTGACGCAATCAGCGAAGCAGATTTGCTGACGATAGGAACGGCAATCGCCGGGGCTGCTCTGTTTACCGGTGGATCGGGCGTCGCTCTGGGAATTCCAGAGAACTTTCGTCGCGCGGGTTTGATAGGCACAAACGCCGAGGAGCCCAGCCCGGTTTCCGGTCGTGCGCTTATCCTTTCCGGCAGTTGCTCGCATGCAACGCAAGGTCAGGTGAGTCGATACGCCGAGGATCACCCAGCGCACTGCATTGACGTAGCGGCATTGCTGGAGGGCGAGCCGGTCGAGGATAACGCTTTCGCTTTTATCGAATCACACAGCGACGCAATCCCATTGATTTATTCAACCGCGGACGGTGACAAAGTGACCGCCTTACAGGAAAAATATGGCCGCGATTGCGTCGCGGAACTGACGGAAAAGCTATTCGGCAATCTTGCTCGCCGCTCGCTGGCAGTCGGTGTGAAACGACTGGTGGCTGCCGGCGGCGAGACATCCGGTGCGGTGATTCAAGCACTCGATTTGACGTCATTGCGGATAGGGCCAGAAATTGCTCCGGGGGTACCCGTTTTGTATGCCGACGTTGCCGGGGAGCCGCTGGCAATCACACTGAAGTCAGGTAACTTTGGTGATGTTAATTTCTTTACTACAGCGCCACAGGTCATGGCAGGCGAAAAATGACCGAGAATGACCACCGTGACGCCATTTGCCGGTTTGGCAGATCGCTGTTTGAGCGTGGCCTGACGCCTGGTAGTTCCGGCAATATCACCGTTCGACTCGACGATGGCGGATTGCTGAGTACGCCGACCAATGCATCGCTGGGGTCGCTGGACCCGGCCACGCTGGCACGCCTCGATAGTGCGGGCCAACTGATCTCGGGGCACGCGCCCACTAAAGAAATTCCGTTGCACACCGCGCTGTACGAAACACGAGGCACAGCAGGCGCAATCGTGCACTTGCATTCGACCCACTCTGTGGCCGTCTCTATGCTGCCGGAAATCGATCCTGCCGATGCCCTCCCGCCATTGACTGCTTATTACGTAATGCGCGTTGGGCATACTGCACTGTTGCCTTATCATCGGCCTGGCGATCCCGCCGTGGGCGACGCTATTCGCGGTTTGGCGGGACGCTATAGTTCGGTGTTACTGTCAAATCATGGTCCCGTTGTCGCCGGCGCTAAACTCGAAAATGCCGTTTGGGCTACCGAGGAACTAGAAGAGACCGCAAAGCTGTATTTACTGCTACGCGGCCTCAAGCCACGCATGCTGACGCCGGAGCAGTGTAGCGCATTGGAACATTCAAGCTGATCAATAAAACTTCTCTGGCATGACACCCGTCGACGATAGGTAGATAGGCAAGGCTATGCAGGGATTTGACCCTCATTTTAAAGACTTACCGGGCTATATTCTCGGTATTACCCGCGAAATTTGGGAAGACCGCGGCGTTGGGCCTAAGCTGAAGCGTTACTACGCCGATAATGTGCTGGTGCGCGCGCCCAGCGGTATTCTGACCGACAATAGCAGTGTCACCTCGGCTACCTTGCAAACCCTGCACGAATTTCCTGATCGGCAGCTAGTCGGGGAGGATGTGATTTGGCGCGGCGACAGGTCGAGAATGACCTGAAAATACACGGCAAAGTGGTTTTCTTCTCGCCGGAAACCGACGTTGCCGGTAGCTATGTCAATTTTATTGACGACGGCGAAGAAGCACAAACTTACGCCACCGGGTGGCAAGCCAGTTGGGGGGAGAAAAATCCCGCCGTTATTAAACAGCTTTATCACCAAGGAGCCTGCGTGTCGGTGCCGGGAGGGGAAACTCTGAATGGTCACAGCGATATTGATCGTTTCACCATTGGCTATCTGGCGTCATTCCCCACTGCGCATTTCAGCGTCAATCATTTGATTGTCAATCGTGACCCAGGTCAGCCCACGCGACTTGCCATGCGCTGGAGCGTGCAGGAAGCGCACAGCGGCTGGGGACGTTTCTCCGAACCCAGCGGCGCTCCGGTGTATATCATGGGTTTAACCCAAGCCTATTTGGTGGATCGCAAGGTGATCATGGAGTGGATCACAATTGACGAAGTGGCGATATGGAAGCAGATCATTGCGCATCGCCGTACACAGGAAAATTCCACTGCAATGCCATCTGAGTCTGACGCCTCAGCTGGTTGACGCATTGCAGGTTGCGTCCTCACCTGTTTACAGGCAGCAACTGCTATTAAAAAGAAGAAGGGTTGACAGCGGCTAGCGGGGGCCATAGTTTTATCGCTTTCAAACTCCGGCGACACTGTTATTCTTTATATGTTAGATATTACCGACGATATTGCCATTGCCGATAGCGAACTGGAATTGCAGGCCATTCGCGCGCAGGGTGCCGGCGGGCAGAACGTTAATAAAGTATCCAGCGCTATTCACTTACGCTTCGATATCAACGCCTCATCGCTGCCCGACGTTTACAAGCAGCGATTGCTGCAGCTGAAGGATCGGCGCATCTCCAGTGACGGTGTGTTGATCATCAAGGCGCAGCGCTATCGCACGCAGGAGAAGAATCGGGAAGACGCGCTGGCGAGACTGCAAACGTTGGTGCAAGGTGTCACCGTTGAGCGCAAATCGCGACGGCCAACCCGACCAACCGCCGGTTCGCGCAGGCGGCGGCTAGACAGCAAAACGAAACGCGGGCGAGCGAAAGCGCTGCGCGGTAAAGTGGACGACGATTAAAAAGGCAGGCATAAGAGAGTCTCACAATGAATACGGTTATGTTTGACGGGCAAGCGATCACACCTTCGAAGGTTGTTTGCATTGGCCGCAACTATGCGGAGCATATTGCCGAGCTTGGCAACGACATGCCGACCGAGCCGGTTATTTTCGTCAAACCCAATTCGGCAATTGGCGTGCAATTATTCGCGCGCAGCGACGGCCAATTTCACTATGAAAGCGAGCTGTCGTTCTTGCTTGAACAACAGCTGCTCGTGGGCGTCGGCTTTGGGTTGGATCTGACCAAGCGTGATGTGCAGGCCAACCTCAAAGCCAAGGGGCTGCCGTGGGAGCGCGCTAAAGCATTTGATCACGCGGCGGTGTTTAGCGAATTCGTGCGCTTCGATGCGCCGCTGTCGAGTTTGAAAATCGAACTGCGTATTAATGATGTGCTCGTCCAGCAGGGAAGTTACGAGCTAATGCGGTATAAGCCGCAGGATATTATCGCTGAGGTGTCTAAATTTATGACCTTTGTCGACGGCGATATCCTCATGACAGGCACACCAAAAGGCGTCGGCACATTCAGTGCGGGTGATGAGTTTATTGGCCGCGTGCTTGCCGGTGAGCAGCTGCTGCTAGAACAACGCTGGGTGGCCATGCTGAATCCGAATGGACAATAAACAAGCGGTTGGTGGTCGGGATGGCCGTTGGCGGTGTTTCGGGCAGAGCCCTTTGAGTTAGTGTATACTGGGCGGCTAAGTCAAGTCCAAAGCCATTGAGGTAACCGATGACAGCTACTCCAGCCACCAAACCTGCAACCGCTAAACCCAAGCTTAAAAGATCATCTGCCCCGAAAAAATCGGCGTCCACGCCCGCATTGTCGCGTGAAGCGATTGCATCGCAAACTGCCGCATTCCTTAAGTCTGGCAAAAAAATTGAGAAAATACCGACTGGTGTCAGTGGGCAGCAAAACGTCGCGGGTCCGAAGCATATTGTATTGAAAAAGAGAACGCACTAAGCCTGCCCCGTATTTGTTCAAAAACTAGTCAGCACGCTGATTTAGCTACGTCCTAGCAGCACCCGCCCGCCCCTCTCAAATTTCTATATCAAACAAATCACCCGCTCGCAGTGAGCGAGCGGGTGATTTGTGGGCTAAACTAAAAGCAATAGTTACTAGTCTAGCGCTGTGTTACGCGGCGCATGAGAGTGTATTAACGTGGCGTTTTGGGTATCGTCTATTATTATTGCCAGCATCCTCGTCTTCGCATTCAGGCGGGCGCGGACGCGTGGCAATCAGCAGACCGCGAAACGTCCGGAGCGCAGCCCGTTTCAATCGGTGACCGTAAAATGGAATGTGAACGCATGCTCTGCTATAAAAAAGCTGGAGGGTCAGCGCATTATTTGCTCCGACGCACCTAGTTTTCCGCTAGCGGATTGCGATGCCAGTCAGTGCAGCTGTCGTTATGAGTTTCACGACGACCGGCGCGACGACGACCGGCGCTTGCTACAGGGCACGCAGAACAGCTTCATTGTTACCTATGGCAGTGAAGACAAGCGAGAGCAAGATGATCGCCGCGGCGATGAGTAATGATTCACCCGGCGCCGGTTAGCTGATTTCTAAATCGAGCGCCGGCTTGTTACTTGTCGAACTTAGCAAGTAGTTGCCAGCCAGCAGTTTTGGCACTTGCGAGGACTCAACAGCGCGACTGATAAAAAACCCCTGAATCGAATCGCAGTTAGACTCGCGCAAAAAGCGCACGTGTTTCTCGTTTTCCACGCCTTCCGCCACCACCAGCAAGCTCAGACTGTGGGCAATATCAATGACCGCCCGAGTAATGGTCGCGTCGACATGATTTTCGGTCACATCGCGAATAAACTGGCGGTCAATCTTGAGAATGTCGGCAGGGAAGCGCTTCAACAAGCTCAGCGATGAGTAGCCGGTGCCAAAATCATCAATCGCGATGTGTATGCCTTGTTGGCGTAGTCTGTTGAGGCGCAGAATAGTCATGCTCTGTGCATCGATGAACATGTTTTCGGTGATTTCCAAAATTAGGTGTTCGGGTGGGAAGTTTGCGCTGCGCAGAATTTGTTCAACCGAATTAACCAGATTTTTATGCTGAATTTGCTGCGCCGACAAGTTCACCGAGATTCTGTTGACACCATATTTTGTAGCGCTAGCCAGCCATTTTCTGCCGCTCATGCAGGCTTCGCGCAACACGAATTCGCCAATATCGGTAATTAAGCCCGCTTCTTCGGCAATGGGGATGAACTTGTGTGGTGATATCCACCCCAGCTGTGGGTGATGCCAGCGTGCCAGCGCCTCCAATGCGGTTATTTTGCCGATGGTGAGGTCAAATTTGGGCTGATAATAAACCTCAATCTCGTTGTTCCTTAGGGCTTTGCGCAGGTCCAGTTCCAGGTTCAAGCGCGACAGTAATAGTCGCTGTGCTGCCGCGCTATAAAAGCTACAGGTATTGCCGCCCGAATGTTTGGCTTCGGCCACGGCGATAGCGGCCTGTTGGGTCAGCTCAGCAGCAGAATTCGCTCGCGCCGGATAGTCGCTAATACCAGCGCTGGCCGTTAACAGTAACTCCTGTTCGCCAACGAAAATCGATTCGCGTATGCTGCGCAGCGCTCGTTGACCGAAAAAGCGCAACTGCGCCGGCTTTTCGTTGCCTAGCAGCACGGCGAATTCATCGTTGCCCAAATGCGCGACTGCCAACGCCTCAGGAAAAGCTTGCAACAGCCTGTGGGCGACAATCTCCAGTGCTTTGTAACCCAATTCGTGCCCCAGCACAGCGTTAATGGTGCTGAAGCGGTCGAGATCAAAGAATATGACGGCGGTCGACTCATTCTCGCCGGCTCTAGCGACTGCTTTGGCTACGCTGACGTTAAATTCGGCGCGGTTAACGAGTAGGCCAACGCCTATGTTGAGGTGGGTAGCGCTGAAACCGGGGTGAGCGTTCACTTGCGGTTGTCCTGCAATATTATGTTGTCAGAGCTTAACAAATATACAGCGCACAAAGCAGTTAAAAACTGCGCAATAAAACCGCATAGGAAGCTAACTTTGCTAACATGCGCGCATGGATGTAACCGCAATTCTTGACCCCCTGAACGAACCGCAGCGCCAGGCCGTGACCGCGCCCGGTTCTAATGTATTGGTATTGGCCGGTGCCGGCAGCGGCAAAACCCGCGTGCTGGTGCATCGCATCGCCTGGCTGGTGCAGGCGCAGGGCCTGTCGCCACATAGTATTTTAGCCGTTACGTTTACCAACAAGGCGGCCAAGGAAATGCGCCATCGCATCGACGAGCTATTGGGTGTTTCAACGCGTGGCATGTGGGTGGGCACTTTTCATGGTCTGGCGCACCGCCTGCTGAAGATGCATTGGCAGGACGCAAAGCTGCCGCAGAATTTTCAAATTCTTGATTCAGACGATCAGCTACGGGTCATTAAGCGCATTTGCAAAAGCATGGCGCTGGACGAAAGTCGTTGGCCACCCAAGCAAGCACAGTGGTTTATCAATAATCAAAAAGATGAAGGCAGGCGCGCCGCCCATATTGCGCCCGAAGCCGACGTATTTCACGAGACCATGTTAAATGTGTACCGCGCCTACGAAGAAAGCTGCGAGCGTGGCGGCATGGTGGATTTTGCCGAGCTGCTACTGCGCGCGCATGAGCTGTGGCTGCATAATCCAACGTTACTGGCACACTATCAGCGCCGTTTTCAGCAGATACTGGTCGACGAGTTTCAAGATACGAACACTATTCAATACGCCTGGCTGCGGGTGCTGGCCGGCGAGCAAGTGCCTATCACCGCCGTGGGTGACGATGACCAGTCGATCTATGGCTGGCGCGGTGCGAAAATCGAGAATATCCAGCAGTTTAGCGAAGACTTTGCCAATACTGAGTTGATTAAGCTGGAACAGAACTATCGTTCCACCAGCACCATTCTGACCGCCGCCAACGCGCTGATTGCTCACAACTCGGGCCGCATGGGTAAAAATCTGTGGACCGACGGTGAAGACGGCGAGCAGATTGCTCTGTACGCCGGCTTCAATGAACTGGATGAAGCGCGCTACATCGTCGAACGCATTGAAGACATATTGCAACAGGGCAATAAGCGCGCCGACATTGCGATTCTGTACCGCTCAAACGCCCAGTCACGCGTGCTGGAAGAGGGCCTGTTACGGCAGAATATTCCGTACCGCGTTTACGGCGGCCAGCGTTTTTATGATCGCTTGGAAATCAAAAATGCGCTCGCCTATATGCGCTTGCTGGTGAACCCGGATGCAGACGCATCGTTTGAGCGGGTGGTCAATGTACCCACGCGCGGCATAGGCAATAAAACGCTGGAGGATATTCGCGGGCTGGCGCGGGAGCGGCAGCTTTCGCTGTGGCAGGCCTCTACACAGCTGCTGGCCGAGCAACGTTTGAGCAACCGCGCGTCTAACGCACTCGCGCAGTTTATGCAGCTGATCGGCAAGCTGAATAAAGAAACCGATGACATGATGTTGCCGGACCTGGCCGATCATATCCTTACCGCCACCGGCCTGCTGGATTATCACGCCAAGGAAAAAGGCGAGAAGGGTCAGGCACGAGTGGAAAACCTGGAAGAACTGGTCAGCGCCTGCCGCAGCTTTGCGCCGGAAGACGAGGCGCTGTCGCCACTGCAGGAGTTTCTCGACAGCGCCGCGTTGGACGCCGGCGACACCCAGGCCGACGAATACGAAGACAGCATACAGCTGATGACCCTGCACTCGGCTAAAGGGTTGGAGTTTCCTTTCGTGATGCTCGCGGGCATGGAGGAGAACCTGTTCCCGCATCGCATGTCGATGGAAGAGCCGGGCCGGCTGGAAGAAGAGCGGCGGCTTTGCTACGTTGGCATCACCCGAGCGATGCAGAAGCTGCATTTAAGCTACGCCGAAGTGCGGCGCCTGCACGGTAGTGACACCTACAATGCACCATCGCGGTTTATTCGGGAAATCCCTGCCGAGTTGATGCACGAGATTCGAATTAAGGGTGCCGTGCAGCGCCCGGTCAGTTACACCCGCCACGGCATGGCGGCGGACGTGCCCGACACCGGTTTCTCCCTCGGCCAGCGGGTGCAGCACAAAAAATTTGGTGAAGGTGTTATCTTAAATTTCGAAGGGCAAGGCAACAATGCCCGCGTGCAGGTTAATTTTGATGAGGGCAGCAAGTGGTTGGTGCTGTCGTTTGCTAAATTGGATGCAATTTAATAATCGCAAAACGTGCGTAAATAATGGAGCGAAAATAATGAAAACGATACGCGGACTTTTAGTGTTCTTCAGTCTCACTATGCTGTTTGGCTGCGGTGGCGATAGCGCGCCGACAAGCAATAATGTTAGCTCTGGCGAGCCTGCTCAAACTTTCAAATGGAAGTTGGTAACAACATGGCCAAAAAACTATCCCGGTCTCGGCATGGGGCCAGAAAATTTTGTCAAACTAGTCGATGAAATGAGCGCCGGCCGCCTGAAGATTAAGGTTTACGGTGCCGGTGATTTAGTGCCAGCTATGGAAGCCTTCGATACAGTTCAGCAAGGCACTGCAGAAATGAGCCACGGCGGCGCCTATTACTGGAAGGGCAAGTTACCGGTGTCACCGTTTTTTACTACAGTTCCGTTCGGGCTTACCGCGCAAGAGATGAATGCCTGGTTATATCATGGCGGTGGCATGGAGTTATGGCGGGAGGCTTATGCTCCGTTTAATCTAATTCCATTAGCCGGCGGCAACACCGGCGTGCAAATGGCCGGTTGGTTTAACAAGGAAATTAAATCACTGAAAGACCTTAAAGGCCTCAAAATGCGCATACCCGGCCTGGCCGGCGATGTATTAAATCGCATTGGCGGCACGGCGGTAAACTTGCCTGGCAGCGAATTGTTTACGTCGTTGGAAACCGGCGTGATTGACGCTACCGAATGGGTTGGCCCCTACAACGATTTGGCCTTTGGCTTGTATAAAGCGGCGAAATATTACTACTACCCAGGCTGGCACGAGCCAGGTCCGACCCTGGAATTTACGGTCAATAAAACGGCTTACGACAGCCTGCCGGCAGATTTGCAGGCCATCGTTACAACCGCTGCGCGTGCTGTGAATCAGGATATGCTGGACGAATTTACTGCAGCCAATAACGCTGCGCTTAAAACGCTGGTGGAAGAACACAATGTGCAACTGCGCCGCCTGCCAGACGATGTGCTGCGCGCATTACACAAAACCTCCGATGAGGTGCTGAAGGAGATGGCCGCGTCATCGCCAGAGGCGCAAAAAATTTACGACTCGTTCACGCAATTTCGTGACAATGTTAGAGCCTGGCACGCGATCTCCGAGCAGGCGTATATCGAGGCGCGTGATTTGGAGTACTAATGTGCTGTAACGAATATGGTCTATCTCCGAAATGGCGCTAAGATCTAAGCCAGTCAATGCCGCGATAACCGGCGATATTTCTATTATTTGTTTTGCACCAAGAATTGGGCACAGCCAATGCGCAAAAAAACTAGCGGGAAAAATTTTCCGCTTTATTGCCATGTATACGTTTTTCAAACTGCCGACTAAAAGGGGAAACTTTTTCTCCCTGCCGTTGAGCATTTATCGATTGGCTCAGGTATTTTTTCATCTTCTTTTAGCCAGCAATCGTCGTATATTGAGCAATAACAAATCTCCATATTCATTTTTGATACATTTTGAAAAAATGTTATTGCGGTCTCCTTTTCGGTTAGATGTACAAGTTCCATTGTTTCTTCAGCTCTGACCTGCCGACCGTACCATAAGCTACCGAATGCCACACGTGTATCAATATCGCCCGTTAGTATTTCAACCGCTTCTTTCCAGCTGGAAATAGTCTTGCTGCCAATTCGAACATCTACAGTTTTTATTCTAGCTGGACCCAATCCCGAGTTAACTAGTACTCTTTCATACCCATCTTCACTCAAATTATTAAAGAGTTCTAAATAGGGCTCCACTGAGAGTCTTTGAAATTTCCTATTAGTACGAAGTTCTACTACTGCAATGATTACAGCCATCATGGCTGTAATCATTGCAGAAATTGATACCATTTTGTCGCCCATAGAATTTCCCGTGACTTTTCTGGCTTGATAATTCGATACGTATACCGCCACGATAAGTGGCTAACGGTAAAATTGTCCAATTCATTGCCTGTTATGCCAATGTTGGCTCATCTGGTTACGAGTACCACTGCGTTAATGGTTAACCAGAACAACGGAATATTAGATAACACGAAGATCAGGAATCTTAGCTCAATTTTGTTAACTAGAGCCTGAACTAGACTATGCATTATTCTTAGCAGAACGTATGCCCAAGCCAGATACAAATTGATACCACTACCTTCACCGATAACGGCCATGGATATAACCAGCGCATAGAATATAGTAGGTTGCTCCATCAAGTGTGCATAGTTATCGGCTTTCCACCGAACCATTGGTGGCAGTGTGGACATTTGGTCTCCACGCGGTGCGTGAGGATCTAACTTCATCTTTGCAGCTTGTATTGCTGGTATACGTGTCGCATACATCCACACCCACATGATCATTGACCATGCTACCAACGCAACCACGGGAGTAATAATCTGAGTTTCAATGTTCATTTCCGATTTTTTCTACTCCCTATTGGCTTCTAGTTTCTGAGGGTATAACAGTTTGTTTTAAATCAGTCAGGCATGTTGCGGCAGCGCAATCTTTTCGATACGAGCCGGAACATTTTTATGCCAGGGCGTGCCTGCGAGGAAATCACGCCGGGAATTATCCGTTAACTCATTCGGCGCAATGCCATTCTTCTCTTCGCTGCCATCGGCGCGGCGATAAAGAACGCCGGTGCCATTAGGTAGCGAGATATTGCCGGCTTGCATCATCACTGAGACTTCCACTGGCACCTCGACACTGGCTCGGGCGGTGGTCAAGCACACCGTGTCACCAGTTTGAATCTCCAACTGTTCAGCATCTTGCGGGCTCACCCGCAGTGCGCCGTAAATCCCTTTGCGATGCCAGGAGCTATCGCGTATCGCGGTATTCGCGGTTTCGGTGCGACGCTCGCCAGCGGCGAGGATGAAGGGGTATTGCGGATCAGCGGCGGCTGGGCCGTTCACCAGAGTTTTCAGTTCGGCGAGCATCTCGGGAATATGTAGATTGATCTTGTGTTCGGGCAGGCCGATGGCTTGCCAGCTGTCTTCGAAATCGCTGTGTGAGAACACAACGCCGGACGGTTGATTGAGCAAGGCATCAAACAAACGATTCGCGGCAATGGGCAGCATGCCACCGAAGCCGGCGCGCTTGGCCATCTTCGGCCGCGCCTGCACGAACAGCAGGCACAACCCCCAAACGACGGCGGCAGATTGCATGCCCTTCGGCAGTGTGGGGCCGAGCGTGCGGTAGAGCAAGACGGCGACGTAGTTCATCAACTTCGGTTTGAGGGCGATTTTGGCGGCGAAAGCAGCGGTAAATGCCGCGCGACCGAGTTTGGCTGCACGCTGCAGCAGGCGATAATCCTTGTCGCCCAAAACACCAAGGGCTTCGAGCAGTCGAGCGAAGATTTCTGCCTCTGGTAACGTGCCCTCCTGCGGCTCGAACAGCGGCTGACGCAAATGAAACGCATTGTTTGGGAAGTCCATCGCGAAGAAGGTCGCTTCGGCTTTCTCAAATTGGCTGCAGGCGGGCAAGACATAATCCATCTCGCGGGCGGTTTCGGTCATCGCCACATCGACGGCGACGGAAAACTCCAGTGAACGAATTGCCTCGCGCATGCGCTGCGAGTCGGCCAGGGAATGCACCGGGTTGCCACTCTGAATGATCATCGCCCGGTAACGCTTTGGGTGATCGGTCAGAATTTCATCCGCAATCACATTGCAGGGAACCAGGCCGATGATGATTTTGGCACCGACAACAGGCGATACGCGCTTTTTGCCTGGGCCAGATTTCGCCCTGGGATCGCCTTTGCTGGCGTTAGACAGCGACAGAAACGGCACGAAGGCATTGGCGGTGCCTTCGCGTCCATAGTGGCCGGTGCACACCCAGGTTAGCCGCTGCAACCAGCTGCCGAGAGTAGAGTGCACCGACATTTGCATACCGAGGTCTTCGAATACCGAGAAGCTTTTCGTCTCGCCTATGCGCTTGGCGGTCGCGTGCAGCAGCGCCTCATTTACACCGCAAATCTTAGCGTATTCGGCCACGTCAATGGCCCGCAGTTCGGCTTCGATTGCGGCGAAACCGGTGCTGTGTTCAGCCATCCAGTCACGCTTAATCCAGTCTTCCTGCACCAGAATGCCGACCAGTGCGGCCAGACACCAGGCATCGGTGCCTGGCTTCAGCTGCAGGTGGTATTCGGCCTTGGCGGCGGTTTCGCTAACGCGCGGGTCGATGACAATCATCGCGCGACTCGGATCTTTCTGAATATCGCGGATGACCGCTCGGGCTTTTGTAAAGCCATGCGACTGCCAGGGGTTTTTGCCGACGAACATGGCTAGCTCGCAATGTTCAAAATCGCCGTGACTACCGGTGCCGAACATCTTACCGTGCACCCAAAACTCGCCTGTTTTTTCCTGCGCCAGGGCATTGGATTTGTACTTCACGCCCAAGGCCTTGAGCAAGGCATCGCCATACAAACCGCCGATATGATTACCCTGACCACCGCCGCCATAATGGAAGATCGCCTCTCCGCCGTGGCGATCTTTCACCCCTTGCAAACCGGCCGCCACTTCACGAATCGCGGTGTCCCAATCCACCGCCTCGTAGCTGCCGTCAGCGCGGCGGCGCATTGGGTTGGTCAGCCGGTCCGCGCCATTTTGGTAATAATCCAGCCGTTGCGCTTTTTCGCACACATAGCCCGCCGATGACGGATGCGCTTTGTCACCGGTGATGCGGGTGATATGTCGGTCTTCGGTTTGCACTTTGATACCACAGTTGATCGAGCAAAGAATGCAAGCGGTGCTGTGCCAGTGATCATTCTCGGGCTTGGCGGCCAGCTTGTTGTGCGTTTTGACGTTGGGGGAAAAGGTGCTCTGAGTCATAGGAACCTCTCTAGTCAGACGAAAACCGGACAATCATGGTTTGTAGGAACCGAGCTACGGTGTCCAACTCGGCGGGCGTAAAATCAGCGGTGATGTCGATGTTGATATCGTGCATGGCTCGCGCACCGAAGGCGACAACCTCGCGCCCCTGTGCGGTCAGAAACAGCCGTGTCGCACGACCATCGTCGGTGCAGGCTTTTCGCTCCACAAGGTGAGCTTTTTCCAGCCGTTTGAGCATATGTGTCATCGCCGAAGGGTCGATGGCTAACGCTTCAACGACGGTCTTAATAAGGCAGCCGTCCTGCTCTGCAATCACAAACAACACACCAAACTGGGTTGCCGATATGCCGGCTCGCGCCTGCGTGCGCCGATCGAGATTGCGCATTAGTGCCGCCCGGGCCCGGTTCATCAGATAGACGAATTTGTGCTGTGTAACTTTGGCTAATTTGGGCATAGAGGAATCTTAAGCTATTTATTTGACATGTCAAATAAATAGCTTAAACGGAATGCGCTGCAGGCCGTCGCTGCTTGCTTAAGATAGTGTTGGAGTTAGTAAGTCGGGTAACGCGAAGATTTTTTGGCGTAGCGAAGATGTCGGCACGGAAAGAGTTAGCCTTTTTGCAGCGCTAACCATAGCTTGGTGTCGGGGCCGTCGAGATTCGGGTAGCTGGAAAGACTTACGCGTTGAGGCCGAAAGCCTCGTATTCGCAATTACTTTGCCAGAATAGGGTGTGCGTCCCCGGGCTAGCCAATCGCCCGCGTTCGGCCATTGTCATCAATGGCAAGGGTGCCATCGGTAGTGATGCCATCAGTGGCATCGATACCGGTGTCATTTTCAAGTGCAATGCTTGGATCAGTCGGTGCACCTGTGTCCACACGAATGTCTGCTGTTTTACTGCTGCTG